>VTLG01001066.1_pt1 | contig 19762 bp, 13 predicted proteins | sample 4694571 | NCBI WGS metagenome assembly VTLG01 (sample SAMN12604809, study PRJNA352737) | marine metagenome | biome: ENVO:00000447; feature: ENVO:00000209|ENVO:00000569|ENVO:01000036; material: ENVO:00002151; isolation source: viral sequences binned using virsorter ... | reverse complement strand
AAGATCCTGTTTCCGAATATAATCGTGAATTATGGAATAGTGGTAATGAGTCAGATAAGGATGTAGTTCGTAAGCAGAAGCGTAAGCTTTCTTACTATGCAAACATCTATGTCGTAAAGGATCCTACAAATCCTCAAAATGAGGGTAAAGTCTTCTTATATAAATTTGGTAAGAAAATCTTTGATAAGGTCATGGAATCCATGCAACCTGAATTTGAGGATGAGACTCCGATCAATCCTTTTGACTTCTGGCAAGGTGCAAACTTCAAATTGAAGATCGTTAAGAAGGATGGTTACTGGAACTATGATAAATCAGAGTTCGATTCAGTGTCACCATTACTTGATGACGATGATGCACTTGAAGCATTATGGAAGAAGCAGTATTCTCTTGCTGCTGTTACCGCACCAGACCAATTCAAGTCATATGATGACCTGAAGAAGCGTCTTGGTTATGTTTTAGGTAACAAACCACCTGTTCGTCGTATAGATGAAGAGGTAGTAGAGGAAGATAACAGTCGTGGTTCTTATGCACCAGACTTCAATGCTCGTAAAGAACCTGTGGCTGCTGCTCCTGTAGCATCTGCTAGTTCAGATGAGGATGATGCTCTTTCTTACTTCCAAAAACTTGCAGAGGAATAATTAAGAATATATTTTAATATTTTCTCCTCTAACTAGGGTTTCACTCACATACTGGGTGGAACCCGTTTTATATGGCATAATTCTTTCCATATCAGTTAGAACTATATTGAGATAATTTTGTTTTAATACATATATTTGTCTTTTTTTATCTTGTAGGTCTACTTCATAATCATAATTAGTTACTTCAGTGGTTATAAGATCTCCAGCTCCTCCTACTTCTGTATAGGTTCCTAAATTAACATCTAAAAATTTCATTGAAAAATATTGATCAACATGAAGACCTTCGGGAAGAACAATGGATCCAATACTGTTTTTTATTTGTTTAGTTTCATAATGATGAGGTCCATGTATATTTTGATGGTTTCCATATTTGTGTAGAAGATAATCTTCAAATGAATCTTGATTAAGAGGCCATTCAGTTTGAATATTAGTTATGTTATTTGCTAATAGAATTACCCAATCTAATTTTGAATCTTCATAGATGTCATAAGCAACATTATCAGGTCTATCATCTCCTTTGATGCTATATTTGGTAAAATAGGTAACATTTTGGTAAATATCATCTCTAATTTTTCCTCTTTTAAAGAGGTTTTTTACTTCAATATATTCTGAACTGCTGTGAGATTCTGGCAGTCTGTTTACATATTCAAAATTTGGAATGTTGCGGAAGTATGCCATTTTAGTAACCTATAAATTCTGATGGTGCATCTGCAAGGGCTTGTTTGTCGGCATCGGAACCACCTCCTTCTATGTTTCCTTGCATACCGAGGTCTGTATAATAATCACTTTCATATATTGGATCAAGTTCACCAAATTGGAGATTCATTGTGTATGATACCATACTTCGTGATTCATCACTGTATGTCATATAACTGTTATTTGGAGTATAGTCCACTGAACAGGTTAATAAAGCACATGTTTTAATTATACTAATAGATGGATGTTTCATCATTTGTCCAGCATCATTAAAAGTCACATAATCGATTTCAAAATAATTAGGTGCTTTTAGAAAGATATTAGTGGAGGTTGTTTTTACCGACATTCCTTGTTTAAAGAAATTAATAATACTTCTTACTTGCCCTGCTTCATAAGCATCTCTAGGTGACATTTGGAATGTAAAGTCAAATGCTCTTAATCCTGGACCATTAAAAAGCAATTCCAAATTAGGGTTAGCAACAGCACCCGATGCTCGTGAGAGTAATTCGTTGGGATTCAGTTGTGCTGCTTTACCTGCAATCATGAGAGCAAGTGCTGATTGAACGGATTTATCTTTAATTGCATCCATTGCTCTTTTGCCCTCTTTCCCTATAGCATCACCTATATTTTCACCCTCTTTTGCCGCACTTGCTATATTCATAGTTGCAGCTGCTTTAAATGCTTGAATAGGGTTCATAGTAGCTTTTCCCCAATCAACCATATTACTATCTTTAATACCTGTTGTAATGGGTAGAGTCACTGATCCTTCTATTATTTTAGCTTTTCTTTTTGAAGTTCGAGTACCTACAGCCTTTTGACCTGCTTGTATATCTGCGGTGGGATTTATTATTTGTCCTGTGCTTTGCTTCATTTTAAATATAATTCTATCCTGTTTATTTGATTTTATATCATAAGGATAGTAATAATTGCCATATTTAGTTCTGGTTTGAGTGGATTTTATTGTAGATTGACCCTGGGCAGTGGTTAATTGACCAGAGGCTTCAAAATCAGTTTGAGCTTGTCCATTAGCACTTGTTTGGGTTCTATCTTCTCCTTCTTGTAATCCTGGTAATTCGGAAAATCTTGGATCTTTTTCTAAATTTTCTATTCCACCCTTTTCTTCGATTAATGCTTTTGTTTGTATTTCGGATAATTTTTGTTGTTCAGTAATTCCCTTTCTACTATAAAATGTCTCCTCTATTTGGTCTGTAGTTATTCTTTCCCCATCAGGACCTCTATGATGTTTAGCTAATTCTTTAATACTATCATCATTTGTCGGTGTCCATGTCCAACTACCATCACTTTCTCTTTTTCCCGTAAATGTTGACTTATCTACCCCATGAGAATCTGTTAGTACTGTATCGGTAAGAACATGAGGGGTCCATTTGGATGTACCATTTGCATAAGTAGACTGATACCCTTCCACCATTTGCCCATTAATATCCATTGATGTGGATACTACATTAATAGGAGTTTTAGTTTCTCCCGCCACTTTATAACTAGGTTTGAAACTGGTGTTATTGCCCTTATATTGAGACATTAAATTATTTTTTAGTTATTTATAGAGTTGTTAAGAAATAAGCATAAGATATGTCACGTAGGTCATTTATTTCACTGGGTCGAACCACATAGAGGACTCCTCCAATCTCTTCCCATGTATAGTTTCTAAATTTACCCCAATGATAATTGATACCTCTAAATCCCCATCTTTGAATATCAGTTACTGCGACAAGGGGATGCTGATCATATTGCATTCTGCGAGTTTTGGCAGTGTAAATGAATGTATAATATTGTCCTGCATCAGGCACTACTTCTACATCTTTTAATGTATCCATGATAAGAAGCATCATCTCTTCAGGATCACTCATCTCCTTCAATTCTTCTTTGATAGGTGCAATTCTGTTATCACCTACCTGTTGGGAATATTGTTCAAAATACTCCTCATTAAATGGATTTTCTTCAGGAAGAAAACTATCTACCATGATATATTCCTAGTTCTTGTTCAGTAATGATTTTAAATTCAATTTTTCTATCATTACAAAACTCTCTTGCTGCAGCCCATTTAGCAGTGTTAACAGCATAGGTTTTACATTCATAGAGATATGATTGAGTCACTTTCTTTTTCTTTTTAGGAGGTCGAGTTTGTTTCTTGGGTTTTACCTCAATCACATAAGTTTTAATTTGACCAGTGCTTTCCTTGACTTTGATAATAAAGTCTGGATAATAACGATGCATTCGATTATCAACAGGAGAGAGATATTTAATATAGAATTCTTCACTTCCCCACTCAAGAATATTCTCATTCAAATCACAATAGTTGCAGAATTTGGTTTCCCAAGTGCTGCGACATATAATATTATTTGGATTTCCCTTGTATTTTTGGGGAAATGAGGGTTTAAATAAACTTTTTTTACTTTCTCCCATTTATCTTGACTACATAATATATCAAGTAGTAATATTTATGGGTCTATAATGCGTACCCCAAAACCGACAGCAGTATCAAAGTTAAAAACTTCTATTTTAAATACTGCCTTAACTACACATTATGAATGTTGGTTTAATCCTCCATCCGCTATTGCTGGAGGAATAGAAGGACCAACGGGTCAAAATGCAACTAATGGGTTAATTTCTAATTCAAGATCTGATGCGGATTATATGTTGTCTTGTATGGAGGCATCTTTACCTGGAACTTCTTTAGCTACTGCGGAACTGACTAATGATCATACTGGAATAACAGAGAGACATGTTCATAGAAGACAATATGATACAACTGCATCGTTTACTTTTTTAGTTGATAGAAATTATAAGCAAATAAAGCTTTTTGAAACATGGATTGGATATATTGTTAATGAGCAGTCTTCAGCATCCCCTAATTATTTTTATAGAGTAAATTATCCAAAACAATATCAAACAATAATTGAAATTAATAAATTTGAGAGAGATTATGCACAACCTTCTTTAAACTATAAGTTTTTAAATGCATATCCTATTAGTATTAATGCAATGCCCGTTACTTATGAAGGAGCACAGACATTAAAATGTACGGTTAATTTTAACTTTAGTAGATATATTACTACTGCAACCACAGTTAACCCAGCTTCTTATCAAGTTTTGGGAGAGGGAGATAGTGCGTCGTGGGTAGCGGGTAATACTGCTTCAACTAATGCAGGAGCACAAGCAGCTGCATTTGCTGCAGGTAATTCTCCCGAAGCTATACGAGCAAGAGAGGCATTAGCTGCTCTTGAAGATAAGTAATCCCAATAAACCTGCTAAATAAAATACACTGAAATTTCTATAGGATATTATGCCTTTACCAAAGATTGCCACGCCGACGTATGAGTTGGAATTACCTTCGACTGGACAAACAATTCAATATAGACCTTTCTTAGTTAAAGAAGAGAAATTATTGGTTTTAGCTTTAGAAGGAGAAGATGTAAAAGAAATAACGACTGCTATCAAGAATGTTATAAAGTCTTGTATTCAGACAAAAGGAATTAAAGTAGACACTCTTCCTACATTTGATATTGAGTATCTCTTTTTAAATATAAGAGGTAAGTCGGTAGGTGAAGAGATTGAAGTTAAACTTCTTTGTGCTGATGATAATGAAACTTATGTTCCTGTCAAGATTCCTATTGATGAGATTGGAATAGTAAAGAATGAGGATCATACGAATAAGATTAAATTAGATTCTAACTTGATGATGGAGATGAAGTATCCTTCTCTTGCAGAGTTTATTAAAAATAATTTTGATTTTGGCCAAGATGCAACTCTAGACCAGTCTTTTGATTTAATTGCTTCATGTGTGGATAAAATTTATAATGAAGAGGAAGTATGGGAAACTGCTGATTGTACTAAGAAGGAGATGAATTCATTCTTAGAGCAAATGAATTCTTCCCAGTTTAAGGAGATTGAAAAGTTTTTTGAGACGATGCCTAAGTTATCTCATAGTGTGACCTTTACTAATCCTAAGACAAAAGTGGAAAGCACTGTAGTATTGGAGGGATTATCAAGTTTTTTCGGATAGGTATGATATACATGAGTCTGGAAGATTATTTTAAACTTAATTTTTCACTCATGCAGTATCATAAATATTCATTAACTGAGATTGAAAACATGATTCCTTGGGAAAGGGACGTGTATGTTGAAATGTTGAGAGCACACTTAGAGGAAGAGAAACTCAAACAACAACAAGCGAATGCCTAAGACTTTATCTCTATTAGCTGTATTAAAGAAAATTGATGCCAAGGGGATAAAGTCCTTATCAGATGCTCAATGGAATACTTTTCTTGCGTCTGATACTGAACCTAATGAGATTCAGGAAAAGATTGCGAAGTTAGAAGGATATGAACAGCAAGGTGCTGCTTATGATAAGACAGGAGAAGTGATAGTCGAAGATAATAATGCAATGATAGAACGATTCAGACAAAGGACTGGTCGTGCTAAGGGAAGAGAATCTTTAAAGGTAAAGAAATCTAAGATAGATGTTAAATCATTCAAAGAGAAATTTTTAGATAAGGATGAAGAACCTGTAAAACCAGATACTACAGGGGCTAGTGATCTTGTAAAGGTTGATAAACCACCAGACTTATCTAAACCAGTTCCCGTAGAGGAAAAGGAAACAGAGGGTCTTAAAGGAATAAGAGATGTTCTTGATGATATATTAAAAGTATTGCGTTTAGATTTTAAGGGTGATCGAAAGGAAGCACGGGATGCTCAGAAAGAAGCAGCAAAGGATAAAAGAGAGAAAAGAGAGGATAAGTTAGAAGGAGGAGTAAAAAAATCACTGGGGGTAATCGGAAAGGCTGTTGGAGCAATGATGAAACCTTTTAGTGGTATATGGGACTCTATAATTAATTGGATTAAGTTTACATTAATTGGGGTACTTTTTCAGAAGACACTTAAATGGTTTAGTGATCCAAAGAACAAGAAAAAAGCAGAAAGGATTGGTAAGTTCTTTAAGGATTGGTGGCCTGCATTAGCTGGAGCAGCGGCCTTATTTCTTACTCCTTTAGGTGCATTGATAAGTGGAATGACAGGTCTTTTAACTGCTATTATTCCCAAGTTAGTTATGGCAATTGCTGCTAATCCTTGGGCAGCAGCTGCGGTGTTGGGAGGTGTTGCTATTTGGGGTATATCTAAAAGGATAGGAGGTGGTGATAAAAAACAAAAACCAGGTGATGATGAAGGGGATGAAGGTAGTGGTGATACTACGACCACCTCAGAACAGTATACCGAGGTTGCTGGTGAAAGATTTGATCCTAACAATCCTACAGAGGAACAGCAACAGGCTGGGCAATTAAAAGAAAATATGGCAAATAGTCGTCAAGGGATGAATGAAGGTGGTTTAGTTCAATCTTCTTTATCAAATCAAAGTAGTAGGGTTCAAAATTACCATGAAGGTGGTTTAGTTCAATCTTCTTTATCAAATCAAAGTAAAAACTACCATGAAGGTGGTTTAGTTCAATCTTCTTTATCAAATCAAAGTAGTAGGGTTCAAAACTACCATGAAGGTGGCTTAGTTCAGCAATTTAAACCAACCAAGAGTGGTGGTTTTAAAATGGGATCATTTTTTGCTGGTGGTGGTTTAGTTAATTACTTTAATGAAGGGGGAATGGTTGGAAAGGAATTGGTTTATAGTTTAAAGAAATTTAAGACAGAAAAAGTGGTAAAGGGAGATGAAATAGAAAAAATTAAGACTAGAGAAAAAACTGTAGGTTCTATTAAACTTGAAGATCTTTATGAGAATCAAGATCAAATTCTTTCTCAATTACCTGAAGGAACAACTATAGAAAGTATTGTTAATGGAACGTCTGATATTGATGCTGAAATTCTTTATCCAATACTGCAGAATAGTGATGCACAGATGGCTTCTACTGCTAAAGAACGTGCTGCTACTATGCAAATGATGCAAGAGAATAATTTAATAAATTCGGATAACACTGTAAAAGGTCATAGTTCTTATAATCAAAACTTTAAGGGTGGTGGAGAAGTTCAAGGATTTAATAAAGGTGGAGAAGTTCCTGGAAGTGGTAATAAGGATACAGTTCCTGCTATGCTAACTCCTGGTGAGTTTGTGATGAGTAAAGGAGCAGTGCAGAAATATGGTAGTGATACTCTCGAAGGAATGAATGCAGCTGCTGGAGGTTCAGGTTCCCAAAAGAATGATACAGTTCCTTCTATGTTAACTCCTGGTGAATTTGTTGTTTCTGCTCCTGCAGTTCAGAAGTTTGGTGTGGATACAATGGAGTCCATGAATCTAAAAGGTGGTGGTAATAATAAACCAGAATTAAAGGCACCAGATGAAAGTGTAACTGCTAATAAGGGAGGTTTAATTAATAATTATAGGAATACTCAATCTAATCATTATTCTACAGGAGGATTGGTACAGTATTTACAAGGTGGAGGTTCAGTAAATAAACCTCAAGGGATGATGAGATGGTTGGCAGGGGCTGCTGATGTTATGACTGGTGGTTTAACTGACTTTGATCAACGGGGAAGTATAATAGATGGTGCTCAGAGACTTGTATCAAAAGAACCTTTGGAAACTCCTGTTTCTTCTGGAGTGAATAAAGTAGTTACTTTACCTCCTATTACAAAACCGACTCCACAAATTATTCCAGCAAAATCTACGAATGATATTCCTGATTTTAGAATTTCTATAATATCCCATCAGAGATCTATGGTGATCTCTGAATTGGGTATCCAAGATTTGGTAGGAGGAGTGTAATATGTGGGGAATATTAGCGAAACAATTGGTGAAGGGTGCGGTAAAAAAAGTTGCTAAAGATAAATTATTGAATAGAAAAAAGAAAAGACCTAAAAAAAGAGCATCGGGTAAAGAGGTATCTGATGGTATAATGAATAAAGGTGAAGAAGGAAAAAAAGGGGGAGCATTAGCAGTTAGACCTACCACAGGTTTAGTTCATACTGCAAAAGATTTTGATCCTGTAAGTACGACTACAGGAGAATCTGATATAGTTATTATTAGGAAGCAAGTAATACAAGTAAGAGATATATTAAAAGATAGTCAGAGTGCTAAGGAACAAGAAAGAAAAAATTTGAGAAAAGCAAAGCAGGTAGATAAGAAAAAAAAGGAAGAAGATAAAATTGAGACACCAAAACCAAAAATAAAACCTAAAGAAGCTAAATCAGGAATGAAAGTGCCTAATCTCGGATTGGGTATTGGGAATTTCTTGACATGGTTAGCAGTAGGAGTGGTCTTTGCTAAATTAAATGAGTTGATGCCAACATTGAAGAAAATTTTTGGAGTGTTGAAATTTGTTACTAATTTTATAGGTAATGTATTAAATGTGGCTCTTGGATTGGTGGTAGGATTTATTGATCTTGCCTATGCTGGAGTGGAGAATCTAAGAAAGTTAATAGTAGCGATTGGAGGAGAAGGTGCGGGTGAATTATTTGATAAGTTTGGAGGATTATTTACGAAGGTAATGAATGGGGCGTTGATCGCCGCAATGATTGGTGCTGCGATTGGTCGGGGTCGTCGCCGTCGTATCAAACCACCTGACGATGGCCGCTTACCTGACGGTAAGACACCAACACCCAAATGGAAAAAGAGACTTAATAGATGGTTCAAGAAAACTGGTCCTGGAAAGTTTCTTAGGAATCAAAAAGCACGTGTGTTAAAATTGACTCGTAGTATTTCAAAGGGTCCTCTTGGTAAAGTGGCGAGTGCTTTAAGACCAAAGAATATTGGTAAGTTTATAATGGAAGGAGGAGTTGATAAAGTTCTTAAAGGTGGAGTGAAAAATGTAACAAACTTTGTTAAAAATCCTGGTAAGACCATTCAGAAGATTACTAAGAATATTACTGAATCACCTCTTACAAAAAGAATAACCCAGACAGCAACTGATCTTCTTCAAAAGGTGACAAGTATTAAACCTGGTGAGACTATCCAGAATCTTACTAAGACTATAACAGAATCACCCATTACAAAAAGAATAACCCAGACAGGAGGTGATCTTCTTCAACGGGTGAAAGATATTAAACCTGGTGAGACCATTCAGAATCTTACTAAGAATATTACCCAAGGAAAAAAAGGTGGTCCTGGTTTATTCGGGAGAATAGGCAAGAGATTCAATCAAGCAAAGGAGTTTATAGGTACTGGCTTTCAGAAGACAATAGATGCAGTTAAAAGTATTAAATGGGGAGAACTTCCTCTTGTTAAGCAAGCTAAAGGTGCTTTTGAGGGTATCACTGGCACTATGGGTAAATGGGTTGATGATGTTGCTAAGAATTTGTCTCCTGGAAAAATGGTGCAAGGTCTTATCGATAAGGTAAAACCCAATATTGATGAGTTTCTTGGAAAAAATCCTGCTTTAAAGAAATTAGGAGGGAAAATTGAACCTAAAACATTCGTTCCGTGGATAGCAGATAATTTTCAGAAATTTTCCAAACAAGCCGAACCGATAGCAAAGGCAGTAAAAGGAAATAAAGCATTGAAGTCCATGAGTAATTTCTTGGGCCCTGTAGATATAGTAATTGATTCTCTGTTTGCTCTTGTTGATTATGCTGCTGGTGGAGAGTCTCTTGTTAATGCTGTTGTAAAAGCACTTTCTTCAAGTTTGGGATTTGCTGCTGGTGCTGCTGCTGGTGCTGCTCTAACTGGTACTGCTACTTTCTTTACTGCTGGTGCAGGTGCTCCATTAATACCATTTGTAACCTTTGGAATGGGGATGGGTGGAGCACTTCTTGGTGAGCAACTAGGTAATCTTATTCTTAAAACCCTAGTTCAAATTCCAGCATTAGCGGATATGGATGATCCTCTTGCTGAAGAAATGGGTCTGAGTCCAAGAAAAATTATTAGAGATCCTTGGGGGGAGAAAGGGGAAGAAAATTCTAATGAAAATGTGACTGTAAGTAATAATAGCAATAGCGAATCAACATCAGCACTGATTACCTCTGTTGAGGGAAGTAGAAATAAGGCGGAGGGATTGGATACCAAAACCTCTTATGGTAATGGTAGAGTAATTGAGAACACTACTACATATATACAGGAAGTAGAAGTACCAGCTTAATAAAAATATAGATGGCAATACAGGAACCCTTAAAACTTAATTGGTTTGAGATTAAATCTAATCTAAACCCTGAAGAGACAATAGATCTCAGGGGAGGTATGGCTCTTCTTGAGTATAGGGAAAGTGTTTTCTCTCCTTATGTTGAGGTTAGTGCTTTTTTGGGTGATACTGGTAATACTGTACCTGCGGGTAAAGATGATCCCGATGAATTTGTAGGGTTATTAGATGGGGAATTTGGAGAAGGAACTGAAGAGATAGTATTTGAAATAGAAGATCAGAAAGGTAATAAAGTGAGTTTAGCCAATGAGGATGGTTTAGATTTGAGAGTAGCGACTGTAACTGCTGCTAAACAATCTTTTCAAGCTCAAACTTATGCTATAACTGCTGTAGGTAAAGAAGCATTTGATAATACACTGGTTGATAATAGATGTACAATGCAATATAGTGGAAAGATATCTACTATTGTGAACACTATTTTTAAGAGAGATTTAAAGTCTCCCAATAATATAGATATTGATCCCACCATTAATGAATATCATGAATGGGGTAATAAGAGGTATCCATTTCAGATGATTTTAGATCTTCAAAAACTGGCTATTCCTGATTCATTACAAACATCAGATGGGAAGAAACCTACAGGAAAAACTGCAGGATATCTTTTTTGGCAAACATCAACAGGATTTCATTTTAAATCTCTGGATAAATTATTTAATACTACGGATAAAGAAATAAAAACATTTATTGAAAATAAAAAGGCTACCGCAGATGACCTTCCTTTAATCTCTCCTTTAAGTGGGGATGGAGAACCTGTTCCTGCTGATGGTAAGATTTTGTATTCCTTTAATACTCGAAGTGTTGATGCTCTAGGAGAATTTGAATCATCGGGTAGAGGAACTGTATTGGAAGTTTATAATCCAAATTTATCCCCCGAAGAACAATATACATCTACACCCCTTGCTGTAGAAGTTGGTGAAGATGGTAAGAGTAAAGGGAATGGAGTTACCGCAGGAAGAAATTTACCAGTATTTAATCCAGAGTATAAGGATGCAATATTTGGTATTGAAAGAACTAGAGCAGCATTTAGTCCAGTAAAGGGACAACAAACTATAGAGAAACAAGTAGAAGAGACACCTGAACTTAATTTTGATGTACGGACTACTTTCCAACAAGCACATCAAAATTTTAGACAAAAGATGAATGTGTTTACGGAAATTGTTATAGAAGCAGACTTAAGTTTACATGCAGGTGATTTGATTTATTGTGAATTCGAGGAAATGACTACAAAGAAAACCTCAACTGGAAGTAAGAAGCGGGATAGTGGTATATATATGATAGCGGATTTATGTCATTATAGTGACTCAAGTAAATCTTTTACTGGATTAAACATAGTAAGAGATGGTTACGGTGTTAAATCCCCTAATTCATGATATAATGAATAAGTACTCAAGGAGAATTAACATGACAACTAAAACTCCCAATCACGATCTAGACCATGAGGTTTATATTGATCCTAAGGATCATAAGGAGCATATCAATCATGGTATGATTGAATATACTGAGTCAGATTTAGAAATGCACAATGATGCATTCCATGCCCACTCAGATGATGAAGTTAATAAGAATGAAGGTAAGATTAATGATTGGCACACAAGGCATGAGGATAAGCATTTAGAAGTATATTGTGATAACCATCCCGATTCATTAGAGTGTAGGGTATACGACGATTAGTAACTAATGGATACTCAACTCAAAAGATATGCACGAAAACTAGTTGAGGAGCAACTGGGTCAGAGTAGACTGCAACTGGCTCAGATTGCTGATGACATAAGTTTTATTAAAACACAGTCAGAGGATAAGTTTAGTAATCCAGATGCTTTCGCTGCTAAACCTTTTCTTACAAGATTTAAGATAATGATTTGTGGGGTGCATCCAGCAGATGCTAATCCTGTTTCATTGCCTTGGGCTTATCCTCAATATACCACTTCAGGATTAAGAGGAGAGTCTCTTGGTATTCCTATTCTTCCTCGTGGTACTTTTGTATATGTAAGTAGAGATATGCAAACAGGGGAGTACTTCATTGAAAGAATTGCTCCTAATATGAGTCCAGATCTTCCTTTAATGTCAGGAAGTAAATATGGTGCAACAAGTGGATTAGATCCTACTAATACTTCTTATGCAGCTCCTGATAATGTTACAGGTAATTCTAGAGTATTAGGATCTGAAATATTTGGTGAATCTTTTAAATCCCTTATGGATGGCATGACGGATGAACCCAGAAACCTCGCAAATGATCGATTTCCTATATTAGATGGTGCTAAGAATACTGTGTCGGGGATGTCAGCAGCAATAGAGAATTCAATAAAAGATGTTGAGAGAATAAAGAAAGGTTTAATAGGAAATAATAGTGTTCTTAGAGAAAGTTTAGAAACTCTTGATAATGCGGAGAAATCAGTAGAAGCAATTTCTTCAGCATTGAAGAAACAAGTAAAATTAATAAGTGGTTATATTAATACAATCATGAAGAAAGCACAGAAAAAAGTGCTTCGGATGATTAACCAGATGATGAATAAGATCACGGCAGCTGGTCCTTTGTCTGGTAAGTTTGCGAATAATCAATTAATAAACAAAGCAATTAAACTTTCTTCTTGTGCTTTTAATTTAGCAATATCTGAAATGCCTAATATGGTTGGGCAAGGATTGATGGGTATTGTTAATAAAGCAGTCAATACTAGTAATTGTTTAATAGAAAATTTTGTTTCTAATTTTGTTGGGCAGATAACTGGTCAGTTATCGGCATTGATTGAAGGTGCTATGGGAACTATTTCTAATGTTCTTGGTGGTGCAACAGATGTTTTAGGATCTATTGGGGATATTTTAGGTTCTATAATGAGTTTCTTAAATTGTGAAGTAACTCCTAAGCAAGGAGATCCTATTATTAAAGAATGGAATTTCTTAGATGGTGGTGCTCCTGTCAAGATTAGTTTAAATACAGATAATATTTTTAAGAAAGCTAAAAAAGTTGGAGAGAAATTTAAAGAGACAACTAAGGTTCCTTCTAATATTAGTAAGTATAAATTTAAATTTGATCCAGCTGAAATTGCTAGTGCTACTATGGATGAATGTGGTGACATGGGGGCTCTACAATGTGGACCTCCTAATGTTACTTTTTGGGGAGGAAAAGGTTCAGGAGCAAAAGGAAATCCTGTCATAAGTACAGCAGAAGAAAATTTTGGTCAATTGATGGGTGTTTCTATAGCGGAAGGTGATGAGGGGAATTATACTGTAGCACCTAATGTTCATGTTGATGATGCGTGTGGGGGTGGAAGAGGAGCAGTATTAAAAGCTATTTTAGGACCTGTTGCTGTAGATCCTCCTGTGGAAGATTTTACGGGTAATGTTATTTTTGATGAGGATGAAAATGCGGTTAATAATACAGTTTATAATTTTAATTTTGCACCTCTTATAGATGGACTAGAACCATCTGATTTAATAGGAATGGAAGTGACAGCAGAGACGGATATCCTTCCAGAAGGAACTGTTATTACGGATATTAAAGAAGATAGTTTAATTCTCAGTAATGATTTTGAAGAAGGTGGAGATGATATAAAATTTAGAATAGTAGGTAATGTTCCTCCACCTCGTGCAGGGATTACTACTTTTGATGTTTCAGTTAAGTATCCTCAATCTAAGTTTGTTATTGATAATCGGGTGCAAAGATCTTTATGTTCGGATGGATATACCTTAGAAAGGGGAAAGACATATCACTTTGATCAGTCCTCACCCTCTAATGGATTAGTACTTAAAGTTGGTACTGATGAATTTGAATTGAGAAGTAAAGAAGAAATAATTGATACATTCTGGTATGATGAGGTTAAGATTCATCCTTTGAGATTTTCAACAAAACCAGATGGAATTCATAACTGTGATGAGGACACTACAATAGATGATCCAGATGAGTGGATATCACCTTTAACGGAGGGACAATTAGATCCCAGTGAATGGGTACTAACAGATCCTTTAGGATGGTCTGAATTTTTAAAAGAATGGGGTGTGTATCCTAAAGATCAGATGGTAAATGGTGATGCTTCTCCTGGAGTTTTTGAGGGTACATGGGAAGTTGAGATTAAAAAATTAGGAACCTATACATTTGAAATACAGGCCGATAATAGAGGAACTATTACTTTTGATGGAATCTATATCGGAGCAACGGATGATATTCCTAGTAAACAAATAGAATCTACCATACAGACGGAATCTATTAATAATGCTCATAATATTACGATTAGTGGTTTAAAACGACCTGAGGATCTTCGTCGAGTAAGTGACACCTTTATTGAGTTTGATGATAATTCTGAGGATGGATTTGATAGAAATGCCTATTTTCAAATTATTGGTGGGGATGCAAAGTTTTCTGATGATGGACTCAGTATTACTGGAACGGGCTCTGTAAAAATTAAGTATTGGTGGAATGATAATCCTAGTACTAGTGGAACGGCTCTTTCTACAATTCAAATTGAAGATATAACGTGGGTGCATGATAAAAATCAGAGGACAAGTGAAGTAATACAAACCGTTAACTTAGTTGATGTTGTTACTACAACTGATGTTATTGTATATAAGCAAGGAATAGATCTTGCAGAAGGCCCTCATAGAAAGTCGAAATTTTTGGAGGTTGATGTTATTAGAACTGGAACTCATGATATACTGGCTACTATAGAAAATCTTGGAGTTCATAAGACAGGAGTTGCCTTAGACTCTGCGGCGAATCGTAATCCCGCTGCTTTAGCATGGGTATTACGGGATCCCGATGGAACTGCAATATACAATTCTAGGAAGCCTTTTAAAACAACCACTGAAACAGTTATTAGTAATTGTGGAGTAGAATATACTGATGGAGTAACTATAGTAGGAGAACCTGGCAAACCTAATGCTAAGGTTATAATTGATGTTCAACCAGAGGCACCTGATACTTTATACTATTATTGTGAGAATCATGGTGGAGTAGGTGGAGTAGGTGGAATGGGAGGTAAAATTTGTATCATAGATCAAATAGATCTTGAAGATATGAGTTGTAGGAATGCTCAAATAGAAATTACTGATGTTTCTCCTGATGATGGTAGAGTTTTGGCAATTAGATTATTGAATCCTGGTACGGGATATCTGCAAGGAACCACTAATTTATTAACTAAAGGTGGAAGTGGAACTTCATTAACTTTTGATATTGTAAGGTCAACTGCGGAAGGTAATATTACGGGAGTATCTGTTAGTAATGGGGGAAAGGGATATACGTCAGGGGATCTTATCACTCCTATTTGTAACTTTGGAGGTAAAGTTCCTCCGAAGACAGGAACAGGTGTAGTTGAGGTAGTGGTCCAAGAAACTGGATGGGGATATAAACCTTGGAAGACTGGAGATTGGGGTGGAATGAATAGGACATGGGCTGATAGATGTCAAACAATTGTTCATCGTGGGAATGGAGATTGGGATACTCCTTATAGTTATGGGGAGGTTGCTACTTTATACATTGGAGATTGTATTACATTACCTGCCGAAGAAAAGGTCTGTATTGATCGTGATTTTACTGAAGATATGATACCTGGATCTACAATTGTGAGAGAGGAAATATTGCCCAGAGATATGACTGATATTGAGTGGGGTGGAGGTGTTGGAACAGGATTTGGTGCAGATATAGTTATCGGTACAGGTACTAGAGATTATGAGGATGCTATTCCTGATCCTAATAATCCTTTTTATGTTAAAGGTGTTACCTATGTAGAAAGAATTGATGGAACCGATCCTGATTATCCTGCAGGAACAGCACAGTGGTGGTTCTATTGGGATGGTGAATATAAAGGAACTTTCATTCAGGATACTTTAAGTGATATACCACAACTAGTAGAAAAAAGGGAAGGTAAATCTGATCTAGTATATCGAGTTGCTGATTATAAAGAAAAAGTCCAAACTCCTGTAACAATAGATTTAGAAGAGTGGCAACATGTGGCAAGTGAAATAAGAAGACTTGATTCTGAGGCATGGGTTATAAATGCTTCTGATGGGTGGTCTCCTTTCTTACAAAATTATGGAGTTTTTCCTTTAGTTAATCTGGGTCATGGACCTGGAGAATACGATGAATTTTCTAATATTCCTCAAACTGGAACATGGTCGGCTTTATTTACGGAGACAGGAGATTATACCTTTGAAGTTCAGGCAGATAACCAAGGAAGTATCACTTTTGATGGTACATTTTTAGGATCAACCACTGTGTTTAGATCTCATAATGATTCTACATTTTTTGAAGTTTATGTTGAAGTTGATACTGATGACGAAGGGAATCCAATACCAACTGCAAAAACAATCGAGGCTACTATTTTAAATGCAGGTGTTGGTAGAAGAACATTTTTACAGAACCCTGCTGCTTTAGCATGGGTTTTAAGAAAAGGATCTGCCCCTGATCGTACTTTAAAAGTGGAAGAAAGTATAGTTAAGAAGGAAGTTCGTAATTCCACCCATAATATTGTTTATACAGGATTAAAAGCATCAGGTGATGTTCGGTGGGCAACTGAAAAACTTCTTGAATTTGATGATGATTCGTCAGGTGGATTTGATGTTAATGCGGAATTTCAGATTATGAGTGGAGAGGCTGTATTTGTAAAAAATGATGATGGTACATGTAATACTATTAGGGGTACGGGAGATATTACTATTAGATATAAGTGGAGAGATAATCCTGGAATAAGTGGTCAGGTTCTAGATTATCTTGAGATTAGTGGTCAACCTGGTCAAACTACACAATGGGATCAAGACGATAATAATTATAGTGGGGAAGTTACCCAGACAATTACGTTAAAGGATATTATATCATTTAAAGACATTACAATAAGAACTGAATCTTATGTAACTGTAGGTGCTGATGGTGAGATTATTAGAACTTCTTTAGATCCTTTTAAAAATGAATTAGAATTGATTGAAAGTTCTACGAAAACAATATTTGGAATTAATAAATTTACAAGTGATCTGAAGGATGGGGAGGGCCCACCTAAACCTACATTTACCTGTGATAGGGATTATGTCTATGCTAAGACTTTAGGTTTTAGTGATTGTGATATTAGGAATTTCTGTGGGACATCAGGTATGGCAGTGGATCAATGTATGCAAGATAAGTTAGATGATGATTCGTGGGGTATATGTGATGATATGAGAGTTTTAGTGACTGCTCCCGATTGTCCTGAAAAAGGTAAGGAGTGTCCTCCAGGATATTATTTGGATAATGGTATATGTAGACCTAATCCTTGTCCTCCAGGAGAGCATATGGAAAATGGAGTATGTGTTCCAGATGAATGTCCTCCAGGAGAGCATAAAGTAAATGGTGTATGTGTACCTTTTGATGAGTGTCCTCCAGGTCAACATAAAGAAAATGGTATATGTGTTCCTGATGATTGTCCTCCAGGATATCAGAGAGATCCTAATGATCCTACTAAATGTATTCCTATTGTTCCTACCACTTGTCCTCCAAGTACTACTTATAGGGTTATTTCATGTTTGGAAAGGATTATTGTAGCAAATCCTGGATTTGGTTATAATTGCTGTGATGATACGGTGGTAATTGAACCCGCTAATGGTGCAGAGGCAGTTATTGAAGAATGTGATGGTGGAATATTAAGTATTAGAGTAACTAAGTGTGGAGCAGGATTTAGAGAACTTCCTGAGGTTTATATAAATACTCAAACTGGTCTCAATGCTTTCCTTATTCCTGTCTTGAAATTCCATACAGAAAATTTTGATGAGTTTCCTGAAGGAACAAGTGTACTGCAGGTTGTAGATTGTGTTGGTAATACAGGACCTAATGCCAGAACGAGGGTGAGATAATATGTCTGAGCAACAAACTAGTTCAGCTCCAATAAAAGGTGAAACTAAAACCTATAAAAAGAATCAGTTTAATACTACTGAAGGTGGTTCATTTTATGGTCATACTAATGAAAATAACGCCAAGATGGCTGTTATGTTGCGTCGTATTTTTCCTTCTCCATTTAAACGAGCTCAATACTTGGGTCTTCAGCAAGGGGGAGAACTTGATGGAAGTATTCTGTGTAGTGCTCCTTCTACATTTCAGATCAGGTGTGGAGAAGTACCAGTTAATAATGAAGTAGCAGGTGTATGGTATGCAGAGAATGGTGATATTGTTATTGGAGCCCCTAAAGGAAGAATACGAATTTTTGCACAATCTATTGATCTTATTTCAACTGGTGATGGTAAGGAAACTGGGTGGGTTAATATACTGGCAAATACAGAGTTTAATGCGAGTGCTGGAGAAATTAAAATGGAAGCAGGAGGTGCTTTTTCTGTAGAATCGGATACTATGGATGTTAATACCTCAGGAAAGAATGAGTATAATGTAGGAAGTTTTAAAGTAATTGAAGGTGGAGATTTCTTAACCGAGCCTGGTACTGGTAATATAACCATTGAACAACATATCACATCATTACAGAAATTAGTAGGGGTTTTTTAAGATGGCTGAATTTGTAAACGTTCATATAGGAAGTCAACTACAAGTTTCTTCGGCACTTCCAGGAAATGAAGGAAGTCCTTTATTACCCAATAGAGATCCTCTTGTTTTGGGAATAGGTGGTGCTTCTATTCCAGGAACTATATTTGCTAGTGGTGCTGTTCTTATTGGAAGTCCTCTTTCATATCCTCTTCCAGCTAAACCTGAAGCAGCATTGATGGTTGCAAGACCTAATAACACTAATCCTAAAGCAGCCAGTGCTGAATCTATTTTTAAAGTTACCAGTAAATCTAATAAAGGGCCTCATCCTAAAGATATAGTGCTTGGGGATCGTGGTATCGGACCTGTTGGAATACATATTAGTTCTCAAATTATTGATATTCTTAATAACACTGATATTAAGATAGTTACTCCTCGTTTAACACTAATAGGAAAGAAAGAACATACTGGGATGAATCTTAAAACAGGAGTAGAAGTAAGAACAGGTTCATGTAATGAAACAGGATTTAAGTTTAGGTCGGGAGTCTTGTTCAATTCTGGAGTTAGTAAGATTAGTAGTATATGTAAGGTTCCACTCACTAATGGAAAAATCTTTACAGGAAAGGCTTTAATAGATAAGGGATTTGATATTGCTCACCCTACCAGAGAAGGAAAGAGGATAAGGCATATTTGTGTAGAAGGTCCAGAGTCTGCAATTTATATTAGAGGTAGACTAGAGGATTCAAAGATTATAGAATTGCCAGAGTATTGGGATGGTTTAATTGATTATGATTCTATTACTGTTACATTAACTGCTGTTGGAAAACCTCAACATTTATATGTAAAATCTATTGACAAAGATCAAATAATGATTGATAATAGAAAGGGTGATGAATGTTTACCATCATGTC
>VTLG01012394.1_pt1 | contig 19772 bp, 10 predicted proteins | sample 4694571 | NCBI WGS metagenome assembly VTLG01 (sample SAMN12604809, study PRJNA352737) | marine metagenome | biome: ENVO:00000447; feature: ENVO:00000209|ENVO:00000569|ENVO:01000036; material: ENVO:00002151; isolation source: viral sequences binned using virsorter ... | reverse complement strand
ACAGATGGATCTTTCCGAAGGGGAAGGTTATGGAACCAAGAACTCCATTCGTAAGAATGGTAAACTATATGATAAAGTAAAGAAAACAGATAAATGGACAGATGATAAAGTTAAAGTAGATATTGTTTATCAATATGACTGGGTAGATTTGCCTATACCAGTACAGGATTACATTGTATCTAGAGCAGCTACTATTGTATCTTCTAGAATAGTAGGAGACACTGATCAGTATAAAATGCTATCGCAGAAAGAAATGAATGCCAGAGCTAATGCTATAGAATATGAATGTAATCAAGGTGATTATACTTACTTTGGTCATCCGAGAGGAGAGAATAATTACATCAGTTATCAACCTTACAAAGCTTTATATCGCTAATGGCAAGTGTCACTCAAACTATACCAACCTATTTAGGTGGGGTATCAAAACAAATAGACAGTAAAAAGAAACCTGGTCAAGTAAGAGAAAGTACTAATGCTTTACCTGATCCAACTTTTGGGTTGATGAAGAGACCAGGTACAGAATTTGTTAAATCATTAACTACATCTGCACTACCTAATGCTAAATGGTTTTACATACATAGAGATGGTGATGAACAATACATAGGTAGGGTTAGCACAGGTAATCCAGGTAATATTGCAGTATGGAATGCTGTAAGTGGTACAGCATGTACCGTACATTACGATGGATTACCATGGGCTGCTGAAACAGCTTATGCAGTAGGAGAAAGAATCACTAATGATGGTGGTAAAATATATGTCTGTGTTCAAGCTGGTACTTCATTAGCACCTGGAGGAACTAGTGGTCCTTCTGGTACAGGTACTAATATAGCAGATAACACAGTTCGTTGGGATTATGTATCCGCAGCAGCAGCACAGAATTATTTAAAAGTACCATCAGGTGTTACTGATAGTCCTCTTGTAAACTACGATATATTGACAGTACAAGATACTACATTCATTACTAATAAAAATAAAGAAGTAACACCAAGAGCAGCTCCATCATTCACAGCAGGTAAGAAAGCAACAATCAGATTACTTAATGTTAAGTATGGATCTAGGTATAATGTAAAGATAGATGGTACTGCAACTTCTGGAGGTGATTCAGATCCTACTAGAATAGAAGATCCTACTACTGCAGGTACTGTATTACTAAATACAAAGGAAATCCTACAGGATTTAGCTACACAGATTGCTGCTTTAAATGGCTGGAGTGTTGATAACATTACCCAATTAGACGCTTCACTTGAATTAGAACATTCATCAGCTTTTACAATTGAAGCTGTAGATGATTCAGGTAGTACTAATTTAGAAGTTTTCCAAGAACAAGTTAATACTGTATCTAATCTACCTGATCAATCTATACATGGTAGGCTTGTAAAGATTATCAATACAGAAAGTGATAAGAGTACGTATTGGGCTACATTTAAAGCAGAGAATACTACTTATAATGTTAACGGTACAGTTAACACAGCTGGTAGCGGTCGTGGTTTCTGGGAAGAGACTATAGATCCTACAGTATCACCAGGCTTAACTGGATCTACCATGCCCCATGAGTTAAGAAATACAGATCTAAATACTTTTGTATTTAAAGAAGTTATATGGAAAGATAGGTTATGTGGTGATAATACTACTAACGAACATCCTTCGTTTGTCAACACTTCTTCACCTAGAACTATTCAACAAGCCTTCCTACATAATAATAGGTTAGGTTTCTTAACTGAAGATAATGTATCCATCAGTCAAGCACAAGATTACTATAACTTTTACTTCACTTCAGCTCTGACAATAACATCAGCTGACCCTGTTGATGTTAGCGCCTCAAGTATTAAACCTGCTTTGTTGAATGGTGTAGTACCTACAGCACAGGGATTAATACTATTTAGTAAGAATCAACAATTCATGCTATGGGCTGATCAAGGTATCATTACACCAACAACTGCTATCATTAGATCTATTTCTAATTATGAAATGGATACTAATATAGACCCAGTAGATGTAGGCACAAGTATTACTTTTGTATCGAAGACTCCTAGTTATACTAGACTGTTTGGTATGCAAACACGTGGATCTGAAGAGAACCCAATCATACAAGACATCAGTAAACAAGTATCTGAATGGATACCTGCAGATGTGAATAACTTATTCTCTAGTCCACAAAATACAATCACTGGTGTATATAGTACCAATTCAAATGATGTACATATGTACCGTGTTTATAAGACAGGTGAAGAGGAGTTAATGCAATCTTGGTTTAAATGGGAGCTGCCAGGTAAAGTACAATTCTTCACTATTGATAATGATGTTATATGGATAGTTATAGAAACTGAAAATGCCGATTGTATCTTACTTAAATCTAGTATTAGTAAAGCTGTAGAGGCAGAGAATGCAGTTCTAACAACTGTAGATGGTAAGGAAGTTAATCCACATATAGATTTATACGAGACACCTACTGCTGCAAATAATGTGGCACTATCAACTGATGGTAAGGATACACTTATTGATATACCTTATGTTGACCTTACTTCACGGACACCAGTACTACTTATTAAAGGTGAAGATGGATTTACTATCACACCAACAAGAAACAATAGTAATCAATATGTTATAGCTAATAAGGATTTAAAAACAGATACAACATATAGTGATATACTATTAGGATATAAATATAATTATGATGTTGAAATTCCAAGAGTTTACTACACCAAACCAGATAAAATTATTGACCAATCTGCTTCTCTAACTATAGCACGTATGAAGTTTGCTGTTGGTCTATCTAGTGTGTGCAGTTTTAAAGTTAAGAGTAAAGGCTATAGAGGACCAATAGCTGAGTTCACAGGAGATGGCTCTACAACCGCCTTCGTTGTACCGTTCTCACTAAAAGAGGAGAATGGTATTAAAGTTACTTTAGACGGTGCTAGACAAGCTTCTACAGCCTACACAGTGACATCTACAGATACACAGAGTACTGTTACTTTCGGTACTGCTCCTACGGGAGAAACAACCACAGCTAACAAAACTACTCCTGCACAGAAGATAGCTATTACTACTGACACTTGGTATGATGTACAACCAGTACAAGATGCAGGTCAGTACCTAGCTGACGATGTACCACTAGCAGAGGATAATATATTTACAATACCGTTACATCAACGGTCAGGTAATTTTGACTTAAGAGTTTTTAGTAACTCACCATTTCCAGTATCCCTCAACTCAATGATGTGGGAAGGACAATACTCACCACGTTATTATAGGAGGACTTAAACATGGGCTTGATGGACATCTTTACCGCTGGTCATGCCAGAGGAGAAAGAGAAAGAGCTAAACGTACACAAAACGCAAATAGAGTAGAAGCTGGTAAGAAGCAGGTACGGTTGGCTTGGAAGAACCTGAAAAAAGAAAATAAGATCGCTATTGAGTCTTTAGAAATATTAAAAAGAAACACCAATAGAGTACTAGATCGCCAAGATGCAATTGCTACTCAAGATTGGCTGCTTGGCCGGGAAAACACTTTAGAGGAATATGAAGATAAGGTAGGTGCATATAATAAATCAGTCGAGAACTACACTGAAGCTTTAAATCTAATTGATATCAATACTAATATCGCATATGAAGAAGAGAATAATTATATGGATGACTTCTATACGAGTATGAAGTATGAAGCTTTGGAAGCACAGTATGCTTTAACTGATACGATGACTAAAGCAGGTTTTGAAGCACAGGCTGCACAGCTAGACGTACAAGTGGCGATGTCTAAAGGTGCTTCAGAACGTGAATTGATAAAATTACAGAACAAAGCAGAAAGGGCAACATCGGCTCATGAATCCCAACAAGAGCAGATCCAAACGATGCAGGATAAAGGTAAACTTAGAGCTTCTTTAGGTGGTGGTAGAACGTCTAGAAAAGCATTACAAGTAGTTGATTCTCAGGGCGGTATGAGACAAGCGATGCGTGTCGATGCTTTATTAAATAGAAACTCTGTATTCAGAAATCAACTTAAAGCTTCGTATGATAATCTATACTATAAAAAGGCTGGTTTTAGATCTAAGATGGATAGTATAGAAGCTGGTGTTGAAATGGCACAGCGTGATTATAACTTAAGTAAAGCTCAAGCTAGTGATACAATTCAAAGCGCATTGAGAGCTAATAAAACAAGAGTAGCTAAGATTGAAGCTGGTAGATACAGTGATCAGATAAATGCTAGGAATCAAGTACATAGTATACCTGAACCTCCTAAATTTGACCCAGTTCCATGGAAAGCTGTTAGACCTGAATTCCAAGAAATTAAAAAACTTACAGGAAGTGATCAAACTAAATTCTATGATCAACATATGCCACATGCTGAGGATGAGAATAAAATTGTAGGGTATGAAGGTAGAACACCAGGTTGGATGACTGCTTTACAAATTGGTGAACAAGTTGCAACAGCAGCTATAGCAGGATTTTCAGGTGCACCAACTACAGGCCCTCACGCCGGTTCATTCTCTTGGAAGCATGCAGGGGCGAGTATGTTCGGTATCAATTTACCTAATCCTTCTAGTCCTTCTAGTCAAAATCAAGGACCTTCTTACATTACCGTTTGAAGCCCTATACAAATAATTAATTATGGCGAAAACATTTAGAGGTTCATCAAGTCCAGGACGATATGGTCTCCTGGACCCTAACTTAGCATTTGGTGAGACAAAGCGATTAGTAAGTGACAATCAAAGAGCTAAAGCTGAAAGAGATAAGAATAGAGCAGCACTTGCAGATAGAAACCGTACTAGACAGAATAGTCTTATAGCATCATTTGGCCCAGCTAATCAAAGCAGACAGCTAGCTTTAAAAGATGAAGCGAAACTCCGTGGTGTATCGACTCAGATGCACGAGCAGCGTATCGCAGAAGCACGGATAACTGCAGATAGAAATGCAACCAACCAAGCCAACCAAAACATAAAAGCTAGGCAAGAAATAGTAACTCTTATAAAGGATGTTGGTGGTACAGCTATCGATGCGTATGAGACGTTTGATAGAATTAAAGTTGCAGAAGACAGGAAAGAATTGTTTAAGATAGGTGCTAAGTATGGTACAAATACTGAAACACTTGTTGGTATTAGAGCTTTAAATCTAGACCTAATTGGTGAAGGTCAAGATGATCATGAAAAGCACCAGGCTTTACTCGCTGCAGGTTGGACACCTCTTGATATTGTAAAAGTTAATAAATCTAGGGAAGCTGCTTTCTATGCTGAAAAAGTCAATGCACTAAGAAGGGATGTACAGAACATCCCTAACTTATTGGCTACAGATTTAGACTATCAAAAAGCTATTAAGGCGGCTGCAGAACAAGGAGATGAACCTGCATTTAACGTTTTATATAATGATAAGATTGCAGGTTTAGCAACTATAGGAGCAGGTTTAAATCCAAATGACCTGAACACTCAACAATTCTATGAGCAACTCCGTAATGCGAAAGCAGCTGCACTTTCTAAGTTCCGTGCGGAAGCTACTATCCATGCTCAATCTCGACTCGCTGCTGAAAACGTAGGTCTGACGCAAGCTGGGATGGATCAGTTCCCTAACAATGCTCCCGCCTGGGCCTCCTGGGTCAGACAGCAAGCAAGTGACAAAGAAAATCCAGTTGGATTTATAAATGAGCAGTTCGGTAATATCGAAATATTAGCTAAAGGTGCAGATGCTGGTGAACTGACTAGACTTAGGAGTTACTATGACTCCCTTGCTAACACAATACCCAAGAATGGGAAACTTACATATGATCAAGATCCACGTTTTAGTAAAGCAGCAGAAGCTGCACGTAAAGCGATATACGACGCGGGGAATCAAGATCTTAAGGATACGGTACTAGCGCAAAAGACAGAAGCTAATAAAGTACGTGATCGTATTAAACAGGTAATAGATTCAGATTTATCATTTGAAGAGATAACAAAAGAACTAGAAGCTACGAAAATTGCTACTGCCGGGGAGCCATATGCTGCACAGATTGCAGGTGAAATTGATCATTACATAGAGCTGCATACACCTGAAACTGCTGATGAGGCGAGGTTCTATCAAGACTTAAAAATGCCTGGCTATGTCACTCAAGATATGATTGACAGAGGTGAGTACGGTTCGGATGCTAAATCACAGTACAAACTAAGCAAGGTACTAGCAGAAGCAGAACGGAAGGATAAAGGATGGCAAAAACAGCTTAATAAGGTTGAATCAGATCTGAAGAAAGCAGTAGGTGTTAACCTGACAACTTCAATATTACCTGGATCTTATTATGAAGCTTTAGATGATGCAACAGAACAATTGCAAAAGGTAAGGCAAGACACACTTCTTAGAACAAATGGCGATCAGAAAGCAGCTGATCAGGCTATGAATGATTGGTGGGTGAAGTTTGGACCAAATAAAGATAACTACTATGAAGGTAGGTATGCTATATGGGATCGAGCGAAGCATGCACATAAAGATGGCTTCTCTAATCCTTCATTCCATGGATTACAAGGAGAACCTTCAGGTAAAACAATCAAAACTTATACAGATATTAAAGATGTATTCACAAAAAATAGTTTAGATACATATGATAGTCGTTATACAGAAGTAACATCTAATTCAAACATCTCTAAACAGCTGATAACTGATGAACAGCTCAAGGCATGGACAGCTAATCCACATCTAAATGTTGGTATAAGTAATTTACTAAAAAACATAGATAGGCAAACTGGCAGCCGTGGGATACCAAAATTAGCAGAAGACATCGCCAGATCAAGAAACATGGATATACCACAAACTCCTCAACAGGCGCTGCATGAGAGAGCTGCAGAAATTAGTAATGAATTACGCCTCAAGTTTGGTAGTGTTAATGCTGACAGATTTAATAATAATACCTTGACGAGGAGAGGTGAAGGTGGTAGTATCAGGTACGATTATATCCGGGAAGATGCCCAAACTGCTGGGTATAATCTAGCACCAACTGGTAGTGATTATACACACGCATTATTCCCAGGTAAAGTTATACAAATTAGGCATCAATTCAATCAAAATGCAATTGGTGGTGATGGCCGGCCAGGTGCAGGTTGGGGCCATCATGTCATAATTAGACATACAAATCCTAGAACTGGTGAGGAGTATGATATGGTATATGCACACTTCCCTAAGGATAGTATACAAGTAAGAGTAGGTCAAACAGTGACACAAGGTCAGATCTTAGGGCCAATGGCAACTGATGATCAATTTACTAATGATAGACCAAATGTCGGTAGTGGTCGTGGTGTGCACATGAGTGTAGATATGTTCGAGAAGAACAGTAATACTCCATATCGGAATTGGAGACAAGTAGGCGAGCTAATAAGAGGCTTAGGTAGAGAAACCAGCCAACCACAACAACAACAAACCGCACCTACAGTACAACCTACAACAGAAATTAAGGCTGCTTTAGCAGATGGTGAATATCGTAATATACCTGGTTATGATGACATCAAATTAACAAATTGGGAAGGGCGAACTTGGATGGCGATAAAGAAACCTAATGGTGAATGGATACGAATACCAGCCAATTTAGAGAACCGAGAGAAATTGAGGGAATTAGATAGAAACCGATGGAAAGCAGTGACATGGGAGCTGGAGGCTATGAATGATGCCTGACTATCAAAACACAGAAATAACTCCTGATTTAGAACAACTAGAAAGGGATAAAGAATATGAAGAGACAATGGCTGCTATTAATGCAGCAAGGATGGGCGAAGTACAGGAAGAAGAATCAACAACTACTCCAGCACCACAAGTAACACAAGAAACTACTCAAGAAACTGATGAAGGGCCAAAGGATATCTACGGAAACTCATGGCCTCCTCAAATGGATGATCATGAACAAAGCCGACAGGCTGCAGAAGACATAGTAACAGGTGTAGTCGATACTACACTTGGTACTGCTTCAATGTTAGAGAAAGCTGTACTACATGGTCAGCCTGGACTAATCACCAAAGCTCACGAAGGTTTCCAGGATTTATTCCCTGGACAATCAGCGTTGAAAAAGTTCTCTGGTTTAGTAATCCCTATGTTATGGGGAAGTGGTGTCGCTCAATCAGCTGTTAAAGGATCAGCTTGGGTAAGCCAACTACCTAGATGGAAACAAGTTGCTACTACGGTAGCTGCTGAAGTAGGAGTAGAGGCTACTGTATTAGCAGGCTCATCATCTTCTACAGATGACAACATGATTAAAATGTTTAATGATACCTTTGGTACTAACCTAATTGGTGCTACATCAGATAAATATCATCCATCAGTAAACTACTGGTTGAATGTATTAGAAGGTGCTACATTAACATCATTTGTTGGAGCTTTAGAGGTATGGGGTGCTCTACGGGGTGCTAGTCTAGGTGTAGATAGTGTATCACTGAAAGCAAACACACCAGAAGCAGCGGAAGAATTAGCTAGGAATGTCGATTTAGATGCAGGTATGAATCCTTACGATTCTTACAATGCTAAGAGAGAAGCAGCTTTAGATTTTGAAGCAGAGTATAGGACAGCTAATCCTGGACCTAATCCTGTGGAAGACATGCGTTATACATATGATTTAAGTGATGTACAGAAACCAGTTTATAACTTAGATGTAGATAAACCAGGCGCTGTAATTGATAACGCACGTCGTGTATATGACCCTACAGTAGGTCCTGCAATCAATAGAGCTGTACTAACTAATGCTGAAACTAAAGCTATCCTACAGGCCACGCCAGAGGAGCACAGCGACATCTTAGGTGAAGTTGCTGAACAGATGTTCCCTAATGTAGATGCTATACTAAGTGACGGTACTGTTATCACACAAAGGCAGATCAGAGCAGAGGTAGATAACGTTACATTCGCTGCATTTAATACTGATCCTAAAGAATTTGCACAAGAAATCAATGAGATGAAAGTTGCATTACTAGGTACACAATCATTTTTAAATGATCAACAATTCTTAGTATTAGGTGAAGCGTTTAAAAGAACATTTGATTTAGCACTAAGTCCTGATAAACTACGAGCCGGTGGTGTCATAGCAAAAGGAGCAGCTGATAGGGTCAATACAGCGTCTATAGCAGCCTCTTTAGTAGAGGATGTATCAGATACTACTCCCCAACTAGTTAACGCCTTTGAGAACCTTGGACTACTGTCTGAACAAGTCAGTCGTCATAGGTTTGCTAAACAGTTTGGATTAGAACGTATCAGATTATTGAAACAAGTAGATAGTCCTGAAGCAGCTCAAGAAGTATCAGAACGATTGATACAATTAAATAAGGAATATACTGAAGGCGTAGCTAAAGCTATGGATGAAGGTAGACAAGTAGTTAGAGAGTTGAGAGAGATTGCTGAAACTAACCCATACCTATTAGAACCTTTTAAAAAGTTATTCTTAGAAGCTGGTAATGATGTTACTAGCCTACATGGTATGCAAAGGTGGATCGGTAATAAACTTGGTGTATTAAAGAAAGCTATTATTGATGGTGAACCTGAAGTACCTAGTTTAATTGTACAAGGTATGAGGTCTGCTATGTATAATAGTGTACTACTTGGTACATCATTACCTAGATCAATTGCAGGTAATGCTATACTCACTGCTGCTAAACCAATCTCTGCATTAGTAGGTTCTGGTAGAGGTGCTCTATTGATGAATGGTGCTGATGCTGCAGACTTCAAACGATCAATAGCTGTTTATAGTGGAGTAAAGGAGAACTTCTATCGTGGCTTAGATCTAATGAGGAAGAGGTGGAAACACATTAATGAGAATCCACTAGAAGCTCAGAAGGCTGGCCGAGCTGATCTTAAGACGGCTAAGTCTGATGAATTAGCTGTAATAACAGATTTAGTAGAAGCTTGGAGGCAAGAAGGTAAACCATTTGACGGTCGAATAGCAGCTGCTAATACCGCTTTGCTATTAGGATGGTATAATGATAATAAGATAATACGAAGTGGTATTAATGCTTTACATGCTGTTGATGGTTTCTTTAGTGCATTCCAAGGTACTGGTGTAGCTAGAGCTAGAGCTTATGATGAAATGTTCCAATACTCTAAAGGGGCATTTGATGAGGAAGTATTTAAAAACCGTAGTGCTGAATTATTTGACAGTTACTTCGATGCTAATGGGTTACCAACTGATGAAGCAGTTAAGAATGCAACAGCTGAAATCTCTTTAAATCAACCTAACTTCTTAGTTAATAGATTAGAGCAATTCTTAGATGCTGTACCAGCAGCTCAACCTACGTTCATGTTTGCTAGAACTGGTACAAATGCTTTTGAAATTAGTTGGTCATTTCTACCAACAAGTGAATTAGGTGTAGGTATTGGTAAGGCAAGAAAACTACTAAGAGCTCGTACTGTACCTGAAAAGACAACAGCTTTAGCTGAACATGGTCTTGAATATAGTGAAACTATGTGGAGAGCTAAGAAGAATGAATATATAGGCCGTACTATGCAAGGTCAAGCTCTTGTTATGGCAGCTAGTATGTGGGCTTTAGAAGGTAACTTATATGGACCTGGCCCTGTAGATGCTGGTGAACGAAAGCGCATGATGAAAGTTATGGGAGGTAATTACTTCAATCATATCAAGAATCCAATTACAGGTCAATGGCATGATTATCGAGGTATGGAGCCATTCAGTATGATACTTGGTTTAGTAGGTAGTATTTCTTATGAAACAACACGACTTGATCAAGCTACATCTGAAGACTTATATAGAAAGGTAGCACATGCTATTACAATGAATGTTACTAACCAAACATTCTTTAAACAGTTTGAACCATTTGCTGCCTTACTTGGTAAGGATCCTACTGCTTGGACTAGGTTTGCCGCTAATACAGCTAACATGGTTTTACCATTATCAGGCTTAAGGTCTATAGTAAATAATACTATTGCACCACAGTTAAAAGATGTAGATCGTGACTTTTTCAGTATGCTAGAGAATAGAGGGTTCAAAGCACTCAATACTCTAGAGAATGAAATTGATATCTATACAGGTAAACCTATTAACTACGCTAACCCATTGATTGCTGGTATTAATTCAATATTACCCTTCCTTAAAAGTAATGGTGGTATGGAACCTTGGAGACAATGGTTAGTAACCACTGGTTGGGATGGTGGCCATACACTACGTAAGAATCCCGATACTGGATTAGATTATGATGATCATGATAGACAGTGGATCAATAACTATATCGCTAAGAACTTAGGTCTTGCAGGTCAGATTGAAGCACTGAGATTAAATCCTCAAATTAATGCTGAATTAGCAGAATATAAAAAGCAGCTTGATGCTGGGCAATTCAAACAAGAAGAGTTCCCTATTCAAAGTACTTCAGCTTATAAACAACTAGATCTGATGCATAATAGAGCATATAAATTGGCACACATGGCTTGGTTACATAAGTACCAAATGAACACTCCTGCTGCTGATATCAAGAATCAACTACAGAATCAATTACTATATGGTGATATCGAAGGTGCTGCACAAACATCTAAAGCATACAAGGAAGAAAAAGAAAGGGTTAAAGATCTGATAAAAATGAATAAGTAAAACTAATTAAAGCATTATGGCTACTACAAAAAACACTTATACAGGCAATGGTTCGACAAAGAACTATGCATTTACATTTCCATATATTAATCAGACTGACGTCAAAGCTAGTGTAGCTGGCGCAGTCACTACAGATTTTACATTTGCTAATGCTACAACCCTTGCATTCAATACAGCTCCCGCTAACAACGCTGCTATTACTATTTATCGATCTACAGATGATAGTAATCTCGTTGCCACCTTCTACCCTGGCTCAGCTATTAGATCAAGTGATCTAAATGATAACTATACACAGAACTTATACTCCACTCAAGAAAACACTAATGATGCTACTGAAGCTCTAGGTAACTCTAGGGCTTTAGAAAGTGGTGTCTATGTAACTGCTATTGCAAAAGCTACAACAGCTCTTTCAACAGCTAACACAGCATCAACTAATGCTACTAATGCAGTAGCTACTGCTAATAGTGCTTCTGCTTCAGCTACCACTGCTGTAAACACAGCTAATACTGCAAACACTACTGCTGGTAATGCTGTTAATACAGCTAATGCTGCACTACCTAAAGCTGGTGGTACAATGACAGGTAATATTGTCTTTGAAGGCTCAACAACAGGTGATGGTAATGAAACTACGTTAACAGTTGTAGATCCCACTGCTGACCGTACAATTACTCTACCTAACGTAACAGGTACAGTAGTTACTACAGGTGATAGTAATACAGTTACGTCTACAATGATGGCAACTAACTCAGTTGACAGCGATCAATATGTAGATGGGTCTATTGATCTAGTCCATATGTCGGCTAATTCGGTAGATAGTGATCAGTATGTAGATGGTTCTATTGACACAGCTCACATAGCAGATTCTCAAATTACTAATACTAAGTTAGGAGATCTAGCTGTAACTGATGGTAAACTGGCAAACGGTGCTGTAATTAATACTAAGTTAGGCGATCTAGCAGTCACTACTGATAAATTAGCAAACGGTGCTGTAACTACTGCTAAAATAACAGATTCTCAAGTTACGACTGCTAAACTAGCAGCTGACGCAGTTACCGCTGCTAATATTGCAGATGATGTAGTTAACTCTGAACACTATGCTGCAGCGTCTATTGATACTGAGCATATTGCTGACGCTAATATTACTACTGATAAGATCGCTGATGTTAACGTTACTACTGGTAAGATAGCAGATAACGCAGTTACCATTGCTAAAGTTGGTTGTGAACAGACAACAATAACTGACAGTGATTCACACGTTCCTACTTCTGGAGCTGTTGTAGATTACGTAGCAGGTCAACTAGCACCTATTGGTGGTTTCACGGCTATTGCTACTGAAGTTGCATTTCCAGCAACTGCTAGCCAGCCAGCAAACGGCGTTATAATGAGTATCTCTGATGCTCAAGGTGTTGTTATTAATGGCAGTGGTGTTTCTACTACAGGTAGAACTACAGATGGAACACCAGCAACAGTAACTATTAATGGATTCCCTTCCAGTCTATACGGTGAGACTCTTGCTCTTGGCGTAGGTCTAATGGTTAGTTCTACTGGTTCTAGTAACACGTATACCTACCATAAACTACTAGCAGCAGAAGGGGATGTTAAACAGTTAAGTGATGATATTAATGACTTTAACGCTAGGTATCGTGTAAACGCTGGAGAACCTGGATCTGCTAATGACGAAGGTGATCTTTGCTATGATACTTCTGCTAATAAGATGAAGGTCTATGATGGATCAGCTTGGGGTGAAGTTGCTACAGCTGGTGATTATAAGCACCTATTCTTATGTCCAGCAGGTGGATCAGGAGCACCAACGATTAACGGATCTATCGCTACTTATGACTTAAGGGAAGTTAGTAACTCAGGATCAGCAGCAACTATAACTAGTGCTGCACAACTCATAGTTAGTGTCAACGGTGTTATCCAGAAACCTAACACAGGAACAAGTGCACCAGCTGAAGGTTTTGCACTTGTAGATAGTAATACGATTATATTTGGAGCTAACCTACCAACTGGAGCTGAAGTATTCATTACTCAAGTTGGTACAGCTACAACACTAAATGTTCCAGCTGATAGCTCAGTCACCACAGCTAAGATCGCTTCTGCTGCTGTTACGACAGCTAAGATTGCAGATGATGCTGTTACAATAGCTAAACTTGCAGCTACAGGTACAGCATCATCCTCTACATTTTTAAGAGGAGATAACTCTTGGACAGCAGTAGCTGGTGGTATAACAAGTGATGCACAGAAAAACACTGTTGGTGGTACAAATGCCGGTGACAGTTTCACTGGCACGGACGCAGAAGAGAACACCTTAATTGGTTATGATACAGGGACAACAATTACTACCGGTGATTTTAATACAGCAGTGGGGAGTCAGGCACTCAGATTGAATACTACTGGTTCACGTAATTCAGCATTTGGTAGAACTGCACTTGATAATAATACTGAAGGTTCATATAATACAGCATGTGGAATGCATGCTCTTCTAGCCAACACTACTGCTAGTTATAACACAGCAGTTGGTTATTGGTCACTGGGTTCCAACACTACTGGTGCAGCTAACGTATCAATTGGCGATAATTCGTTATACACAAATACTACTGGTGGATATAACGTAGCAGTCGGTAAGAATTCATTATACTCTAACACTACTGCTTCTTACAACGTAGCAGTTGGTGATAATGCACTTCAAACAAATAGTACCGGTACTAATAATACAGCAGTTGGTTATTACGCAGGTTACAGTACGACTACTGGTAGTTATAACACAGCATTCGGTTTTGAAGCCTTTAAAGGCAATACCACTGGAACTTATAACACAGCTATCGGTCGTAAGGCTATGTTAGTAACAAATACTGGTACTTATAATGTAGCAGTTGGTAATAGTGCCCTTACTAATAATACTTCTGGTGGTTGGAATACTGCAGTAGGTTCTGATGCATTATTAGCAAATACTACTGGTGCTAGAAATACGGCATGTGGTAACCTAGCACTCGCTGCAAATACATCTGGGGGTTATAACACCGCAGTAGGTAGAGAAGCTTTGTATTCAAACACTACTGGTGCTCAAAATGTATCAGTTGGTAATTACTCAACGTATGCTAACACTACTGGTAGTTACAATGCAGGATTTGGTTATGATGCACTGAAAGCAAACACTACCGGTAGTAACAACACAGCAGTAGGTATGAACTCACTGTACTCAAACACTACTTGTAGCTACAATACAGCAATTGGTACCAATGCACTCTACTCAACCACTACTGGTGAAAGGAACACTGGATCTGGTTACAACGCGTTGAGGTTAAACACTACTGGCACTCAGAATACAGCAAGTGGATATCAAGCACTGTACACAAACACTACTGGTAGCTACAACACAGCAAGTGGGTATTATGCACTATACGCAAACACTACTGGTAACTCCAACTCAGCATTTGGTTATTATGCACTCCACTCAATTACTACCGGTGGTGACAACATAGGAAGTGGATATCAAGCAGGCTACGGAATCACTACTGGTACTCAAAACATATGTAGTGGTTATCGGTCAATGTACGCAAGCACTACCGGTAGCTACAACGTAGCAATTGGAGGTGGTTTTGCACTCTACTCAAACACTACCGCAAATGATAACGTAGCAATTGGTCACAAAGCACTCTACTCAAACACGGAAGGTACTGGTAACTCAGCACTTGGACGTGATGCAGGTAACAACATCACAACTGGTGATTATAATACTTGCTTAGGTTACGATGCTGAACCATCTTCTGCAACTGTAAATGGAGAAGTTGTACTAGGTAATAGTAGTGTAGGAACCCTACGGTGTAACACCTCAACCATCTCAGCACTATCAGACGCAAGAGATAAGAAAGAAGTAGAACCTTCACCACTAGGTGTTGACTTCCTTAACAAGTTAAACCCTGTTAAATTCCTTTGGGATAGTAGGGAAGGTAATGTTAAAGACGGAACCTATGAAATTGGTTTCATTGCACAAGAGCTTCAAGCTGTGCAAGCAGATACAGGTACTGAGTATCTTAAAATGGTAATTGATGAGAATCCAGATCGACTGGAAGCTTCTTACAGTCAATTAGTACCAATTCTAGTACAAGCAATTAAGGAACTATCTAACAAAGTAGCAACACTGGAGGCAGCATAAACTATGGCATTAACAAAAATTAAATCAGGTGCTCTAGATAGCGCAGCTATCGCCAGTGATGCACAAAAAAGTACTATTGCCGGCTCTAATGCCGGTGATAGTTTCAGCGGTACAGATGCAGAAAGAAACACCTTAATTGGTTATAATGCAGGTACAGCTATTACTACCGGCGACGAGAATACCGGGATTGGTTGTGATGCATTGTTAGTTAACACTACCGCTTCCTCTAACACAGCAGTCGGTAGAAATGCTATGTGGGAGAACACTACTGGATTTAACAATGTTGGGATAGGACATTCAGCGTTGGGATCCACAACTGGTGATGAGAATGTTGCAGTCGGCCATTATGCATTACTAAATTGCAATGGTGGAAACAAAAACGTAGCAGTTGGTGAGAGTTCTCTACGTCACTGCACTGTAGATAATAATACAGCAGTAGGTCATGATGCACTTACTACAAGTACTACTGGTAGTTATAACACAGCAGTAGGTAGTAGTGCACTCTATGCTAACACTACCGGTGCTGATAATACAGCAGTTGGTTACTTTGCACTAAACGCGAACACTACTGGTGGTACAAATACTGCACTTGGCGAAGGTGCACTCCAAGCTAATACAACAGCCAGCGAGAGTACAGCAACCGGTTATGCCTCGCTACATGTAAATACTACCGGTGCTCAAAACACAGCAGTAGGTTATAAATCACTGTATACTAATACTACTGGTGTTGAAAACACAGCAGTAGGTCATAGATCATTACATTTAAATACTACTGCTTCTCATAATACAGCAGTTGGTATAAATGCGCTGTACACCAACACCACTGGTAGTTATAACACAGCAGTTGGTAAAAATTCACTTATCTATAATACCACCGGTCAAGAAAACACCGCTTGTGGTTATCAATCATTAAGGGATAACACAACTGGTGGGACAAATACTGCATGTGGTATGCAGGCATTGATGAAAAACACCACTGCTGATGATAGCACAGCAGTTGGTTATTCTGCATTGTTTGAAAACACTACCGGTGCTCAAAACGTAGCAGTTGGTAAGGAAGCACTCTATACAAACACTGGTGGCCAGGAAAATGTAGCAGTAGGTTATAAAGCACTCTATACGGTTAATGATAGTCAAAATGTAGCCATCGGCACTCAGGCTTTGACAGCTGCTACTTCTGCATCAGCGAATGTAGCTGTTGGTTATCAAGCAGCGGTCTCCAATACTACGGCTGATTATAACACATGCGTTGGTTACCGTTCGCTTTACGCAAACACAACTGGCACTGAAAACACAGCAGTTGGTTATCAAGCAGGATACTATACGACTACTGGTGGTTATAATACAGCATTAGGTTATGAAGCACTCAAAGCTAACACTACCGCTGATTATAACACAGCAGTTGGGAGGAAAGCACTCTACTCAAACACTACAGGTGCAGATAACACAGCGCTTGGTTATCAAGCACTTGAATCAAACACTACCGGCTCTCCCAATACAGCATGTGGTTTTGAAACACTCAAAGCCAACACTACTGGTTCTCAAAATACAGGAGTTGGATATAAAACACTACTAGCAAACACTACCGGTAGTTATAATACTGCTATAGGTCAATATGCACTCAAAGGTAACACTACCGGCACCCGTAACATAGGATTAGGTTATGAAACCTTATTAGTCCACACAACAGGAAGTTACAACTTAGCAGTAGGTTATTTTGCTAATCAACTTACTACTACAGGTACTAATACTACATGTGTAGGTTATGATGCCGATCCAAGTTCAGCTACTGTTGATAATGAAATTACTTTAGGTAATTCATCAGTTTCATCCCTTCGTTGCCAAGTGACAAGTATTACCTCATTGTCTGATGAACGTGATAAAACTGATATTGTAGACCTACCAGTAGGACTAGATTTCATCAACAGCTTACGTCCAATTAAATTTAAGTGGCAGACAAGGGAAGGTGTACCTGCTAAAGATGGTACAGAGAGGGCAGGATTTACAGCTCAACAACTCAAATCTGCACAAACTGATGCAGCAGCTGACTATATGAACCTTGTTTATGAATCAAATCCAGATAAACTAGAAGCTTCATATGGCAACCTAATACCTGTATTAGTACAAGCAATTAAAGAACTTTCAACCCAAGTAAAACAACTACAAACAGCATGACAGACTTCACCCCACGAGCACAAGAACTGCTCCAAGAAAAGCAACAATTAGTAGCACGTATGCATCAGATTGACGGTGCTTTGATTGAATTTGAGAAGCTATACACTGAGACAGTACAAGAACCTAACACTGAAACCGAAACCCCTAACTAACTAATTATCATGGAAGAAAGAACAGCCGACGAAGTAGCAGCAATCTTTAAGAATGCTGGAGATAGTGTTACCGTCATTAATGGAAACAAAGCAACTGGTGAATCTGATGCTGAATGGAAGGATACACTACAGCGTAATGTAGATCACCTAGAAATTATCAAAGCTTACAAAAAGGTAGACGGAACTACGTCAATTTGGACCAGTGAGAACTTCACTGCAATTGATGCAGCAATCACCTCTGGTAAGTCTAAGATCGGTGCCCTCTGATATAACAGAACCGCCCATTTTACCTTCTTTCTATCTGCCCCCTCAGATCCTCCCAGAGCCTCCCTTTTTACCCCGTCCTATACTATCTATCCCAAAGGCCGATATACCCGCTTACAGGCCCTTGACGATGCCTCCTGATGAGCTTAGGCCACCGGTTGGTGTAGCCAAAGAAGGGGAAGAAGAGGAGACCGATAAACCAAAGGAGACAAGTGCTCCTGAAGTAAAGAAGATAACAGTACCTTGGACGGATGTAGAGATACCAGTTCCAAAGGAAGAGATTGTAGTTACTGCAGCTACTACAGCTGCGGTTTCTGTAGTTGCCACCTTAACTGCTACATCCATGTTTAATTACCTGGTAAAGATCTTCAAACCTGTGTTTATGCAGGCTGTAAAACGTATTCAGAAGAAATTTGGAAACAACGGAGCAACCGACAAAACCGAAGAACGTCCTAGCGAAGCTGAAGGACGGGATGGATGATAAAGAAGAGCAATTAGCTATTCTATCTACCTTTGTACGTCTCGGAGTAGTCGTTTGGGCAGGATTCATCATTAGTCTTAACTATGTAGAAATACCTGGACTAGGTGAACAAACACCAAAGGACATAACCTTTATAGCTAGTATCTTTACTGGTACGTTAGCTACATTCGGGATACAACCTACAAATGATAGAAAAGGCAAAAAAGATGATTAAACTATGGATACTTCCACTTCTACTCATTCCCTCAATTGCAAGGGCAAACCAAATAACACCAAACTTCACTCAAGGATCAATGCAAGCTACCACAGTAACAACACAAGTGGTAGTAGAAGCTATAGACACAGACGTATATGGGGGTACATACAACAGTTGGTCCGGAACCAACGTAGTACCAAGTGGGGATATAACAGACTCCAACACTACTTACGCAGTACACACAGCTGGGGATCAGTTTCAACTAGAGACTGTATCACGACCAGCAGGTGTGGTAGAGGTAATCGAGATAGACAGAACTATCACAACAAACTCTACTACTACATCGCTGTCTGTCTTCTCACAGTAAGTCCTGTTAGAGCAGAAGATGTGTATAACACAGCTGCTCCTGAGTCTAATGTTACCGGTAGTGTAACTAATCAGGCGGTGCAATTCCAGAATAATGGAGCACCGTCTAGACAGTCTTATGGTCAAGGGGTCTCATGTAACGGCCCCACCATGACAATGTCTCCATTCTATATGGGTAATGATACTACGCCATATGACCACGAAGCTTACGTTAAAAGTAACCAGTGGGGAGCACAGCTTAACTTCATGGTACCTTTGGATTGGAGTACAATTAACAGATGTAAGGCCATAGCTAAACGTCAAGAAGAAAAACTTAGATTAGACTACGAATTAGTTAGAGCACTTAAATGTGCAGAGATACAACAGAAAGGATTCACCTTTCGCCCAGGTTCACGTGTTGAGCACTTATGTCACGACATTGTACCTATTGCCTTAGTAAACAAACAAATCACTGAATA
>VTLG01011484.1_pt1 | contig 19773 bp, 57 predicted proteins | sample 4694571 | NCBI WGS metagenome assembly VTLG01 (sample SAMN12604809, study PRJNA352737) | marine metagenome | biome: ENVO:00000447; feature: ENVO:00000209|ENVO:00000569|ENVO:01000036; material: ENVO:00002151; isolation source: viral sequences binned using virsorter ... | reverse complement strand
ACATCTGGTTTTCCTATAAATTCTTAATTTAAAAAAATGGCATATTTCGATAAAATACCTAATATATCGTATCTTAAATACAAAAAAAATCCCTACGATGGGGATTTTATTACCATTAAGAACATTTTTGGTCGTGTCAAAGTAATTGATGATGTTCTTGCAGGTTCTACTGTATTTGAGGATTATTTTATTAAAGATGGGGAAAGACCAGACACCATTTCTTTTGATTTTTATGGAGATCCTGGATTTGATTGGGTTATTATGCTTATTAACAACGTCAGAAATCTTTATGATGATTGGGCAAAGAGTGCACAAACATTAACTCAGTATGTAAATCGTAAATATGATGATCCTGGTGGTATTCATCATTATGAAACTATTGAACAAACTTATAACGGTAAAGTAATACTTAAAAAAGGTATTGAGGTAGGCGAGTCATTTAGATTCGTCGATCCGCTTGGCAATACAAGAACTGCTGAGGAATCTAGAGGACCAGTTAATAACCTAGTATACGAAACTCGTTTAAATGAAGAGAAGAGAAAAATTTATATTTTAAAACCAAATCTTTTAGAAAGTTTTGTAGATATCTTTGAAAAAGAAATGAAATTTACTCCTAGTACAGAATTTGTAACAGAAAATTTAAAAAGAAATATCAATTAATCTTCTTCTTTACTGGTTAGTTCTTCTATTGCATCAACTGGTACTTCATTACCACCGATACTATACCAATGTTGTGGCATACCTATGCTATCTTTACGTACACCAAGATATACTAGGTTATCTTCATTAAAACTATTCTCACGTAACATTGCTTGTAGTTGCCAATGTATTAGTTCTGATTTCTTCATTCTTCTATTTCAAAATACCATTTAATAGATTTAATATAATCAAAAGTACAGGATAAATCAAAATCACAATTTGTATTGTATTTCCTGTCACACAAGAAATTCCTCAGTTTTTCAACTGAGGTAAATGTTCCTACATGTCTTTCTTTGTCATCATATAGACGATACTTCATTTCATTGGTATGATTATAGGTGGTGTAGGACGATAGTAACCTGGTGGTACACAAGGTCTTCTTATCGTACATTTTTTACGAGGTCTTGGCATTTTACATACCACAACCTTACCATGTTCCTTACACCTTGGTTTACGTGGTCTTGGACGACCTTCTGGGTAGTGGTCTCGTGGTCTTCTCGGAACACCCTCTGGAGAAACACCAAATGCCTCTACGGAAGGTATTATCGATCCTAATAAAAGGAGTGTTAATAATAGTTTTTTCATAATTGTAAATCTAGATACGAGGATGAATGAAGTAATATATCATTCATCATTGGACCTAGCATTTACTGTGGTTTATGATCTTTAAATTTGTCATGATTGCCATCTCCAGGCATTTTACCAAAAGCACAATATTCAATTGCTTGCACTGATCCCTCTAAACGTTTAAGATCACTTTCATTTTTAACATATTCCTCATATGCTGATTTTAACTCTGCATTTCTTGCTGAAAGTTGCATTGTACGTTTTGTAAAACGTTGAAGTAACTGTTCGTAATTTTCAGTAGTTTTCAGTTTCATGGTATTAACTAATAATAGTTTTGTACTTGTCAATTCCGTAGAATAAAATTTTAATGGTTGTTTTCCATGTAAATTATCTCCACTCATAAAATTTCTTTATTTTTCTTGTTTTCGACAATGTTATCAGTGATAAGTGCCATTTTCTCTTCAATATAAGAAATAAGTGTTGTACGAATCGAGTGTAAAGATTCTGATTCTTTTTTGTTTAAGTTTTCAGTCACGTTGCCTCCAATCGTCTGGTTTATCACGATTAAACCAATCATTAATGTCGTCTGCACCATTAAATCTTTTTTTATGTTTGGATGGATCAGGATCACCTAAACCCATCCTATTCAAAAAATCTTCGGTACTTCCATCTTTGATGTTTTGTGATGCTTTACGACGTGCTTGTTGTAACCAAGTTTTAGCGGTTGTATGTGATTTAGCAAGTTTTTCTGCCCAAATCATTTCTTCTAAATCTACTTTTTCCTTATTTGCAATTTTTTTGCAGATAGCGTCCATTTTGAGACGATACTTGGTAGAAAGCATTTTATTATTCTGATAGGTAGTTTTCTAGTTTATTGATTCTAGTAAATTCAGCATGTGCTGCTTCTGAACGTGTATGGAGGACATCACGGATATCTTCCATAATACATGTCGGATCAATACCATCGTCTAAGTATTTATCGACTGCTTCCTTTAGATACCTGTATCTATGCCATTCAGGGGAATAAGGTTTATAGTGCATAATGTTTAAATTGTATAGAAAATTACCATCGACCCTTTTGGGCAAATTTTTGCCGAGTTTTTTTTCCCGACTTTTTTGAACTGAAAAAGCAATTTTCGTTTTGGGAAACTGGGGGAAAGTTTTTCCCCCAAGATAACTTAGAAGTTCTCGTTAGCAAGAGTATCAAAGTATGAATAAGTATCCTCAGATGAGGTAGGAGCAGTTTCCTTCACCGCTGCAGTAGCAGGGGTTGGGTCATCGTATTCCATTTCTTCATCACGAACTTCAGGTGCTACAGGACGAGTATTCAACACAGCAGTAAGACGTGTTTGAAGTTCGGCGTAGGTCTTGAAGTTCTTTGAGTTAGTGAACTCATTCAAGTCATGCATTTGATTGTAAATGCTTTCGAGTTTTTCATCATCAAACCCACCTAGAGTAGAAGGACGAGCAAAGGCAGAGGAATCATAGTTCCAATAACCTGCAACCTTCTTTAAACGTAAGTTAAAATCAGCACCTTTCCAAAAATCAAATGGATCAATTGCTTCCTGATCATCAAACTCAGGTTGCATTTGCTCAATGATTTTATCATGGATCTTCTTACCATATTTGTAGAGCATTACTCTACCCTCAAATTGAGGATTGGCAGGATCTTTAATAACATAAACATTGCTGTAGTAAGACAGTTTACGTTTCTGTTTACGAGCAACTTCTTTATCGCTGTCAATACCACTATTCCATAGTTGACGATTCAATTCTGAAATAGGATCTTGCTGACCAAGTGTAGTGAGAGAGTTCTCTATGTACCAACCACCAGGACCTTGAAAAGCATGTGACCATACCTTTGCCCAAGGCATTTCATTGCCTTCTGCACAAGGAAGGAAGCGAATAACAGCACTACCGACTCCATCTTTGCCCATAGTAGGTTTCCAAAGACGCTCATCGATATAACCCGACTTACCCTCAGTTTTATTCAGTTCTGCATTGAGTTTACTGAGTAATGAACCTTGGGACTTTAGGGATTTAAAAGACATTTGTATTCTCCGTATTAGTTGTATTGTTAGTATTATACCATATTAGCATAGCATAAGAAAAAGATCTTGTCAACCCTCTTCTTTATCAAAAGTTTCTCTCAATGAATCGACTGCCTTTTGAGCGAGATCAAAGATCTCAGGACCCATTTGGTTTGCAGGAATACCCATTTGCTTTGCAGCAGCACGGAAATTCTTCTTCACCATTTGACTGTCATCATCTTCTGAGAGCATAACTCTAGTATATAGAACCTTTTGTTTCTCTATGAGCAATTCCATATCAGAAAACATTTTCTCCTTGTCTTCTTTTGACATCTTTTCAAAACCATACATTCTATTTGCTACAGATAGATACAGTTTATGCATCCTTTCTGTTTCCTTACGTACAATTTCTGAAGAAAATAAGTTTGAGTCGTTCATAAATGTTCTTCTACTAATTTTTTTGCTTTTGATGTATCAAAAGTAACAAAGGGGTCATATTTTTTTATTGTTTTTGACATACGTTTCCATATTACATCATCACCAATGATGGTGTCGTATCTATTAGCAAACCTAGTCAATCTATTTAACATAACTAAAGTTTCCAACATAATAAAACCCCCAAGAAACATTTTCAATGCTTTAGAATGAGATCCTTTTTGACATTGTAAAGCAATGTTTAATGTGCCACACTCATTTGTTAAGTTTTCTAAATCTGTCTTAAACAAATAAGAAATGCTTTGCTGTCTCCTTTTCCATTCTGTTAGGTTGTCTGCATCCATATTTTTAATATAAAAATTAGAGTTGACAATAAAATTAGAGACAAAAAATTCAACGACATCTTTCTCATTATATGACGTTCCTAAACGTTCAAAGAAATAAATGTCGTTTCGTTTGTTAAAAGATTCTTGTGTAACCCTGTTTAAGTTGTTTCCATAACGAAAATAATCATATCTATCTGTTGTAAAATGTGTTTTAATTGCAACGTAAGTACGATAAACTTCAAAAGCAGACATATCAAATAGGGAGTACACCTCTGGTTGTTTTTTTAATATAGTTAAGACGAGTTGCTTCTGCCTTAATCTTTTGTTTCAATGATGGTGCGATTAACTTAACAACTGACTCAACTTCAAGGTCTTTTGATTCACAAAAATCTACAATAGCATCAATGTAGTTAAGAGTTTGATTACTGTCTTTCACAATGTTCTCAATAGTCATTGAAAACTTATTCTTATCCATAAAATTGTCATCAATTAATTGATCAATATTTTTTTTAATTTTTGATTTAGTTTTAATGGGCATAGTTGTACTCTGCAATGTAATCTTTTAGTAGAGGTACATAATCATCAGGGTTCTTTATAAACACCTGTGTGTCCCCAGTTTGACATGTAATCAGAGTAACAATCTGTTCGACCTTAATACCAGATCTTTCCTCATACATCTTAGCATATCCTGTCTCTTGAACAAAGTATCCTTCAACCCATTCCTCTTTCTTTTCTTTAGAGGATGTCTTGAAGTCAATGATTGATAATTTACCATCAAACTCTGCTATACAGTCAACTCTGCCTGCTATTGCAAACTCATGACTGTACAAAGGTGCTTCTTGAAAATGGATATTGTTTATTCTTGCAAGCATTTGTTTTGCTTGCGTAAAAAGTATCTTAGCAAGATGTTTATCAGCATACTTGCCAATGTCTAGTTCATTATTAAGGTAATCCTCAATCATACTATGAACTGTAGTACCTGCAGTAGTAGCACGTTTAGAAATCTTGTTTGCTTCTTCAGCACCAACTCTTGCTCTCCACTCAGCAATAGATTTCCTGTTTCTGAAAGAGCATATAGTAGAGATAGATGGATACCTTTGATCACCCACCTCATATACTCTTTTACCTCCTACATTTCTTGCACAGATGTCTTCAAGAGACATCTCCATAATAACATGATTAAACATTAACCAAACCCCATATGCATTTTACTTAAAATGTAAGAACGAATCAGACCACTTCTTACAATGTCTTCAATGCCAAATTCAATGCTTGTAAACTCTTCCATAACTTCAAGGATTTTCATAAAGTCAAGAATACCATTACGTTCATTTGTTTTAACAAGGTCTGTTTGCATAACATCACCAGCAAAAATAATTTTACAATCAGTACCAACACGAGTAATAATAGAATCTAATTCATGAAAATTTAAATTCTGACACTCATCAACTATAATGATAGCATTATTAAGTGTTGTACCACGAAGAAAAGATGTACTCCAAAAAGAAATAGTTTCTTGTGCCTTTAGATTATCATACAACATATTATATGCTGGATCATCTGGCATTTTAAACATGTGTTCAACCATGTTCTTGTATGGAATCTGATACAAGTTTGACTTGTCATCATGATCACCTGGCAAGAATCCAATTTCTCTTGTAGGAACTAAAGAACGTACCATGTACAGTTTATCATAAGAAGTAGCACCTGAAAGGATTTCTTTCAATGCTAGGTACATTGCAATAAATGTTTTACCTGTTCCTGCACAACCATATAGAAAAAGATTCTGACCTTTTTCGTATGCATCAAATGCAACTTTTTGATTTTCAGTTAATGATTTGATCTCTTTTAAGTGATCAAAATTAATTGGTTTCTTACGTCTCATTTGCTTAGGAGTGCTGTTAACAAAATCGAACTGAGCGTCCTTTCTTTTTCTTGGCATTTAAGTGTTACTTGTAAAGTTAGTGTCAATGTTTGAACCAGGATTTGCTTTCTTGATACTCTTTAAGACATCTTTGAAACCATCAGGTCTCTTGTCTCTAACATGAGCATCAGCAACCAAACCAGGAAAACTGGAATGGTATTGTTCTAAATGAGGGTTATCCTCTTTGTATTTATTAAGTTTTGTAAAACTCATACTGACTTCAATAATTTCACCAGTTTCTTTATTTCTAAAATCGTAACTAGGCATCTTTATCCTCCTTATGATGAGTCCATCCTAATGCTTCAGCAACTATTGGAAATTCTCCTGCAAACAAACACTTACATTCATTCGCAATATCCATATGTTCCTTCTGTGTGCCATGAGCAGATCTTAGTTCTATGTAATGAATCCAAGAACGAACTGAACCTGTCATATACAATCTTGTAGGTGTAGCGAGAGGAAGAACAAATCTTGCACACTCTTTTGCAATACCCATATCAAGCATGTGTCTGTAGATGTCCATACCTTCATTAAAATATTTGTTGATAGCAATCTCAAGTTCTTGTTTTAAGAAAGGATCAACATCATCAATAGAATTCTGACGGTTCTCCGTATCCTGACGACGTAACTCAAACATAGGAATATTATTTGCCAACATAGAACTATCAGCATACCGTTGAGAAAATTCTTGGAATGTAAAACTACGATGCCTTAGAATTTGTGCTGCTAGTCCTCTAGTAGTTTCAATCTCAAGTGTCATGAATGCCTGCTCAAAGACGCTCCAATGCTGATGTTTTATACAATAGGATAAAAGACCTGCAACCTTCGGATTCTCTTGGTTCTTGGGGTTGCTAACACGTGCTACGTACCCCATATGTTTTTCAGCATCAGGAGTAACGTTAATAACTTTAACTTGCATAATACGCTTGATAGTATTGCACAATGCCAGATGAACTGACATGACCTTGAGAGACCCATTCATGACAACATTCTTGAATGCTTTTCATGCTATGTTTTGGTTCTCCATTTTCTTTTCTCAAACCACCAAACTTATTGAGAAGAATGGTGTATACAGCAGAACGTAATTGTAATGATTCTTCGCTGTATAAATCTGTCCGAGTCATTTCTTTTTCTTGGTTGGTGATTTTTTTGTTGTGGGATCGTTCCAAAATCTTGGACTTATCATACCATACATAGTTTCCATCGTCAATATTTTACCTCCTACTGTTTTGAGAAGATCATAATAAGCGTCAAAAACTTTAACATTTTTTGGTGCAACAACATGATCATGTTTAACAGCACCATTAATTTCATATGTTACAAGAACAGCATTGCTTGGAAACTTGTTTTTATCAATGGTTTCAGGTTTACAGTCATGAGAAAAAACAATCACGTCATAATTAGAACGCAAATGTTTTTTATCTGAATCTGTAAGGGCAAAGGTCATTGATGAATTTTCTGTTTCTGTTATACATTCCATTTAATTTCTGGAAATGCTTCTTTTACTACAGCGTGAGTAATTCTAAATTTATCTTGCAGGTTTCCATCTTTCACTAAGCAGATAACTTCTGCTTCTGATTCATGAAGACCTTCAAGAAGTTGAAAGAATAATTGCTCTCGCTTCATGTTGGTAAGATCATTAGCACCTTTAATGAATCTCCAGAGGTTACGATATTCTCTTTCAAGAACTGTATGCTCTGTACCAATAGGTGCATCATTTTTATTATATGGAACCTCACCCTCAGGCAGGTCTGATTTAATACCAGCATCAAAATTCCATTTTAACACTGAGCGAAGTGCTTGTGTGTTATTGTCTCTAAGAATTTTAATCTTTTGTGCTTTAGTTTTGGCATTAGATGCCTTTTTCATAACTTCAGAAATCAATAGTTTCATAAGAAATACAAAGAATCGTTTTGTTTATTTAGTCATTATCCTCAAAGGGATCTGTGTCAAAGGGATCTTTTTGATTAAAATCTACACTGATCAATTTTGAAACATAAAATGGAAGTGGATTTCCTTCTTCATCCATCATTTCTGGATGAGGTGTCAAAGAAACTTCTTCACGTGCATCTGAAATGCTTTCAGTGAGATGCTCGTAGTATGTGTGAGCAAACCATCCAAATATAAATCCCAACAGTGTTCCACCAACAGTAAATAAAGTTGAGAACACAAGAACTACAGATAAGTCCGTAAATTCCATCTTTTTACCCTCCTCTTTAGGTTGATCCTTTTCAGGTTCTTCTAATTTTTGTTTTTGACGCTTTCTCCTTTGAAGCATAAACTCATCACCTTTATTTATTGGTGATTGCTGCTTTTCTTTTTCTGGTTTTTGATCCAGGTTTTCTTCCTGGTTTTCTTTCTTGTTCATACTTCCATGCATCATTTAAAATTTTGTAGAGATAGTCCTTAATTTTACGTGCTTTAGGTTTAGACAAATGTCCATATGCTTCTTTAGCAATAGTGTCCTTACCCTTTAAGTATCTTTCTAACTCTAAAACTGTGTCAGATATACTTGCAGCAGTAGAACTTTCAATAAATTTGCTCACCTCTCTACGAGTGAACTTATATGATTTGACATAGGTATAAAGATCGAACATAAACTTTCCATCAAAAGCAGCATCGATAGATCTTTCAACGAGAGAATAAAGTTCTTCTGTAGGTTCCATTAGATAAGTTTGTTTTCTTGAAGATAATGCAGTGTATCCTTAAATCCTCCGATGTGTCTAGTGTTAATAGAAATTTGGGGGAAGGTAGCACCCTCACCAAACTCAGCGTAGAATTCTTTTTTAGTAAAGTCGTTCTGATACTTGTATTCAGTGTATTTGATATCAAGGTTATTGAAAAGCATCTTTGCTCTTTCACACCATTGACAATCCTTTTTAGAGTATAGAATTACTTCCATGTGTTGTGAATAACTGTAATTAATTATAATAATAAAAAATCAGGGTGTCAACCCTGATTAATTTTTCTAATGAAAGGGACCAATAGGTCCCTAGTTTTAGAAGTGTATAAGTTAGAAAGTATACTTAGTTCCTAATTTTACACCGTATCCGTTATCACTATCTTCTGCTGTTTGTAGTGAGAACTCACCATAAACACCAACGGCATCTGTTACGTCAACAGAACCACCAACATATCCAATGAAGTCAGTTGTTGAATCGCCACCGTCAGCAGCAGTTACAAGAGGACCACCAGATATATACCAGTTTTCTCCTTCCCAACCAATTTGTGCTTCAGTTGTTGTGCCTGTGTAATCAGATCCTGTTAAAGAGGAGTTAACTTCTACGTTAACATAAGGACCTGCAAAAGCAGCACCAGCGAATAGGAATGGAGATGCAGCAAGTGCTGCGATTGTTGATTTGATCATTTTTGTAAAAATATTTTCTCGTAAGGAAAAACCCTACGGATGTTAGACGACCCCGACATGGGTGTCATTAAAATCTACGTAGGGTTACGATCTTTCGAGTCCTTCGTAATTGTATTTAGTATACCTTAATACCGTCTTACTGTCAAGGTGTGCATTACGACACTCTGAACTATTGTTGTTCCAATGTCTAATGACTCCTGATATGATAAAACAATTTGTCACCAAATAAGAAACAAATATAGTAGTTCTTACAATGGCAACTACGTTGTCATATGGTTCTGTTTTGTCATCGGAAAAACTTCCGAGAGAGTATTTCCAGATTTTAATCAGGGTACCCATCATCATCGTCTGAAGAAAGAGGACGACACTTTGCAATTTCATCATACGTGTAAGAAGATAAATCAGAATATATTTCTGATTCTAATTCATTCGTAAGACGTTTAAGGTCGCTTAATAACGCCTTTAATCTTACTCTATCAATCGCCATTTGTCAACCCCCTGTTTTTGAGTATATTTATTAGAAACAACTTATCTCTGACCTTATTAAAGGAAACAAACATGTTGTTGTATTCGTTATTACCGAAATAAAAAGTATCAATACTAAGATACCAAAAAGAAATAATGTTTTCATCCTCCTGCCATGTCGTCATAGTTAATGTCTTCTGCATCAATAATTGCTTTCATCATATCTGCTATATCCTCTTCTGGTCTAGGATTTTCATGTTGTTTTCTAATGTCATTATGCAATCTTTCGACTGGTGACATCTTGTTTGATTCCTCTGACGACATAACTTTCTACCTCTGTTTTTAGTTGTCAAGTACCTCTACTCTATCTAGTTGACGTGTTCCAGCATAATTAAACCATGTGTTTCTCAAAAGATCCCAGTCATCAATGACCATCGCTTTTTTGTTTTTGAAGATTAATTTATATTTGTGACGATCATAAGGAGCGTCAGATGTTTGAGTAAAATAAGACATAATTAAAAAAAAAGAGGGGCAAACCCCCTCTTGTGTTATTTCTCTGCTTGTCTAGGATCAAACAGATTCCAGTTGTTTATATTGAATGGTTGTAAGTAAACCCATTTAGCATAATGGATGCCCCTGTAACATAGCATTGCAAACACTCGTTCAGGATCGTGTTTTTCAGAATCATACTCTGGTAGATCTGTTGTGCCCCAACTAAAATGGATTTTTAACATTGGTCTATCCTCTATTTAATTGAAGAAGTATTACCTCTCCATAAATTAAAGATAGAACAACAACCATTGCAAGAGAAATTTCTGCGATTATTTGCATAACTTTTCCTCCTTGTTTTTAACTTCAATACCTCTGTAAACTAATTGTTTTTGCTGAGGTTCTTGTTGTTTTTGTTGTTGCACACGAGTATCAGTATCGTACTGAACTCCTCTGTAAGTGACTTGTGCCATTTGTTCTTCTCCTAAAGTAATTGGATGTTTAATCCGTTCCTTCAGTCGTTTGCGTCCCTACAATCTAAACCATACTTTTCACCAAAATCATAATACAGATCAATAATTTCCTGTCTTTCTTCTACACTAAGGTCAGGGTAAACTTTAGCACGATCAACAAGAGTGTTTATATCTGCACATGATACTGTAACTATAGTAGTAACAGCACTTGATGCAGCAATTAAAGTTTGAATCATAAGGATGAACGATCCGTTCCGTGACTTACTTGCGTCCTATAATAAAAGTATCACATTCACCTGACACCTTTGTTCTCAAGTAATCTATAAGATACTCGTGAGCATCAGAGTTAAGATTCTTATCGCTAAGTATCTCAATTCTGTTCCTATTCCATTCTGCACACGTCATTTCCCAATGGGAAGCGTTGTGTTCAGCAAGGAGAGATGCCAACAGTGTGATTTCTATCATTTGGATGAACGATGTGTTAATATTAACACATTTTAATTATTTAGGCAAGAATTTCCTTTACACTTTGTTAATTTTTATCGTTCATTTCTTAAACACACCTAACTTTGTTAAAAAATAAAGTGATAATACTGTCCAAAAGACAACTTCTAATCCAATGTTATCCATTTATAAAACAATTATTTTTTTCTCTACCTTCTACATATTTTTCTATTACTTCTAACCTATCGTGCTGTTTAGAAATTGCATCTATTTCCTGTGTAACAGCATCCATAATATTAGAGTGCTCACCAATACCGACGGGATTGTGTAAGTAAACATCAATGTTGACTAGATGTTTTTTAATTTGTCCGTTCGCTTCTGCTTTAAGAGCAGCGATCATTCTAGATTTCATAATAGTTATTCGCCTAATCTATGTATAACAGGTTTTTCATTCCTTAGAATGTTGTATAGTTCAATGTTTTCAGCACATGACACAGGAAAAAATTCAGCATTAGGATCAAACCCATCATATCTTTTTGCCTGATTAATTACTATAGATCCACTTTCTCCTGATTGTGATCTATGGTATGTACCACGAGGTATGATTAATGCACCACTGTGCACATCTAAACGAACAATGTGGTATGGATATTTCCATGTAGTGTTGACTAACTCAAAAGTTCTTTCTCCTGATACAACCCTGTTGTAGTCATCTTGGAACCCATGAATGTAAAAACTTTTTGCACCCACACAATCATCTGGTGGTGATGTAGCAGCACCTGTATGTACCACGAGGTCAGCAGCATTTGATTCATCTACAGAGATGTCATAGAAAATAACATCTTCTGTCTCACGAAACACACGGTGTTTCTTAAAATGTATATCACTCATGAGTTTTATAAAATCATTGAAACTAGTGTTGGTTTAATTTCCTGTTCAGTTATTTCTTTAGGAAAATTAATTTCTGTAAAGTTACCATCATATTTAATTTTCATACATGTGCTAGTAATTTCACAGAGTTCCACTTCTTGAAAATCTTTTATGTCTGTATAATTTTTTAAGTAACCATGAATAGCATCCATATGATCTTTATTCATATGACTGCATATTCTTTTACTTGTTTGTTCTCTTATTGTATTCACAAATTTATCGCCACTTTGTAAACGGTTTTGATTCTACAGCAATTTTATCTTTAACTTCAATTAACTTTGCTGTTTCTATTTCATCACTCTCGTCTGGATATGTATGATGTGTGACTTCTTTTAATGTTTTAAGATATTCTAAAACGTGTTCTCTTATCTCCATGAGTTCATCATAACAACCTTGATTATGTGCACAACCACGTAAATCATGATCTGGTTTCATTACTGACTCTGTGAATAGAGATAGTGCTCTATCGTATTTGATAGCAGAGGACTCTTGTCCTATTGATGCTTGGTCTTTCATTGTGTATGTTGTAATTTTTCTACGACAGTTTCTTTTTGCATGGGTGCAACATCATTTAGACCTGTTGCATCAAACCATGGTGCTTCTTCCCAATCAAACCCTTCGCCAAAAGTGTTATCAGGTGCCATGACATACCAATGACACTTAGCATCAGGTATATCTACAGCACACACCGCCCAATCATCTGCCCACTGTGGTACTTGAACGTACATGACAGGTAAATGATTAGCAAAAAATGAAAGTATAAAGGAAAAGAAAATCATTAGTAGTTTTTTGATTTAGGGATGTTACCACCTTCTTTTAACTCTGTAATTCTAAATGTCACAAGTTTCTCCCATGGAGAATAGTTATCAAAAAGAACTGATGCTGTTTTCTTTGTACATCTCTGTACAAATCCAACGTACCCATTGTATATAGAGTCAGGACTGTCAATAGTAACTGTTGTACCTGGTAAAATCATATGCCATTCCAGAATGTATCTACTGGTGCTGCCATATTTTTTGAGATAAAATACAAACCTACGTTACATAGGAACCAATATATATTAGTTATCCATGCTTGTCTCCAACAATATTTTCTATTGCTTTGGACTATGTAGGTGTTTCTCTCGTTCATTGATGCATCAACAGACAATGGTCTAAATTTTAACCACTGTTCTAGTAGCAGTGAGATTATAAATCCAACTGCAAAGATATAAAAAAGCAAGTTCAATAAACCTGCCATTGAAAATAGAAAACTAATCATCATGATCGTCCCAAGGGTCTGTTAAATTTTTGTTTGCGAAAAATCCCTTATATATTCCATACCCTGCCAACAGTATTGTAATTACTGCAATTGAAATTGGGAATGTAATATCAGGGTCAAGATTGTAATGTGTTATCACGGGTTTTTAGAATCCATATTTAATGTTTTTAAATAATCTACCCACCATTGTGGGTTTGTTTCCTTTTTCCATTGTGGAACAGGAATACCTTTTTCAGAATACCATTCTAATAGAACGTCATCTATAATCTGTGCGATCTCCATACTCTTCTTCCTCTTGATCAACGTCTTCATATGGATTTTCCACATAGGGTCCTCGCTTTCTAAACCGTTCTTTACTAACATAGATTGTTTCGTTGTTTACGGCACTCATCCACAGAGCAAGTTTCATTACTACGTATATTGTAATAAGTGGTAAGAAACATGTAAATAAGATAAACTGTGACTTCATGTGAGTTTCCTCCAATGATATTTATGTGTCACTATAGTAATTATCTTCATAGGTAAGTCCATCGTCATCATCCTTAGGTGAATGATACACTAGGACAAAGGCATCACATTTAGGGCATGATAAATTGGTAACTATATTGTATTCTTCATTACAATAGTCCTCACCATTATGATCACCACCCCAGATCAACTCAGTCCCACATGACCAACAATTCATTTACAATATACCTCATCAACTTTACATAACTCTTCTTGCAATCTAATGTTTCTTTCATTACGATCCATTTTAAATGTACCTCTAATTAGAGACAAAAAGAATAATGATATAATAATGTAAAGAACATAAGGTTTCAATTTACTGTCGTTCATTTTTAAATAAGTCCTCTAGTTGTTTTCTAAAGTTTGCAATTTTTCTTTTTTCAAGGTTTTCATTTTTATATCCATGTTTTCCATGCATTATAAAATAACCTTGACACATCAATGACAACCCTGACAATATTATAACTGCAAACAGTATCGACTGTAGAGTTTCAAGGTCATCCATATTTTATTCTAACAAATCGAATAACACTCTCAATAAAAAGTGCAAGAATAATCCAAGAACCAACACTTGAAATAATTTTAATAGTAGCATTGTGCTTTCGTACTGCATGTTTTGGTGGGAGGATTTCTTTAAATCGATTTGGAGGAGTCATCTTAGTTCATTAACCTTTTCGACTATCCTATCTAGAATGTCTATATCAATACCCATAAAGGGTGGTATGATACCAAGCAAACGTAATGTTCCATCTAAGAATAATGCTAGACAAGTGAATCCCAGTATCATGCTAATAACAGTAGCATCTCTGTTATGCTTACGCATAGATTCTTCATCTATTTTTCTTGCTTCTTCTAGTGTTTCTTGAAGTAGTTTTTCTACCTCTTGTTTGGTATAGAAACTACCTATGCCTGGAATTTTCATGACAGGTTTTATACGTGAGAATCCTTGGAAGACACCTTTCTCAAAAGGTTTTATGTATGCATCTGAAAAAGGAAAATTAGTCATCTGTGCTCCTTGTTAGCAGCATCCCAATCTTTTTGGAATTTATCTAAACCATCTTTAGTTAAAATATGGTTATACATTTCCCAAAAATATTTTGGAGGCATTGTTACCACTTTAGCACCATTATACCACGACCTAACTGCACGTTGAACACTACGAATAGAAGCAGACAATACCTGTGTCTCTGCACCATACATACGATACAATTCTGAGATTGAACGTACAACTTCTAAACCTGCTACAGATTGATCATCAAGACGTCCTACAAAGGGAGACACATATGTTGCACCTGCCTTTGCTGCTAGGATTGCTTGAGCAGCACTGAATATCAATGTGACATTAGTTTTAATACCCTGTTTATTAAGGGTATTACATGCCTTCAATCCTTCAACTGTACATGGAAGTTTAACAGTAATAGCACTTCCCATAGAAATGTATTGCTGTGCTTGAGCAATCATTTCTTCAGAGGTGTCAGCAACAACCTCAGTAGAAATACTCTCGAAGTTAGGAAACTCCATTACAAGTTGTTGAGCAACTTCTGGGAGAGTTTTTCCACTACGAAGAATAAGTGTGGGGTTGGTAGTAACACCATCAATAAGACCAGTTGCATTTGCAGCACGAATCTCATCGAGATCTGCAGTGTCAAGAAAAATTTTCATTAAATTGTGAGTGTACATCATTAAATTTTCTTTCTTTTCTTTTTAAGTGCTAGAACAGATAATACTATAGCAAAAGCAAACACAACTGAAGCAGACGTTATAAGAAATGTTGAATCAAACAACACACCTGGTTGGGGTTCCCATGTTCCAGGTAGAGTATAAACAGATGGAGTTGAAACAAAATATACAATTAAGTTAGTTAAGTAATTCATACTTGTTTGTTTTATTATCCTATCTATTATATTACTAATCAACTATAAGTCAAGTTTGTTAGTAATTGCTCACTCTAAAAATGCTGCTCTTCTTTCCCAAGTATCCCCACTATCTGATCCTTTGCATGGGTTAATGCAATTATCATCACCATGATTATTACATACAAGTCCAGCAAGGTCATGTGGGTCTCCTAGTTTCCCTGTTGACCAATACAATTGATTGTCTATCCATTTTGCATCACACTTGGGGCAAATACGAATGTCCATTTGTATAGTAGAGAATGATTATATGATAGCATAAAAAAAAGAGGGTGTCAAACACCCTCTGAGATAACATTTTTAAAATTAAACATACGGATTAAGTTAGGATTGGTCCTAACGTGATACCTATTGCAACAAAGAATATAAATTCAAAGATTGATAGATACCCTCCATACTTTAATAGAAATTGAGTCATTTGTGCTTGTGCTCCTCAGCATTAGATTAACCGATTGAAGGTGCAGTTAGAGCAACTGTTGTTGTCTCTGCAGCAGCAAGATCAAGTGGGAAGTTGTGTGCATTTCTTTCATGCATTACTTCCATACCTAAGTTTGCTCTGTTTAGAACATCACCCCATGTAGGAATAATCTTTCCGTTAACATCAACAACTGATTGGTTGAAGTTAAATCCATTTAGGTTAAATGCCATTGTGCATATACCCATAGAAGTTAACCAAACACATACAACTGGGAATGTTGCTAGGAAGAAGTGTAGAGATCTACTGTTGTTGAATGAAGCATACTGGAAGATTAATCTACCGAAGTAACCATGAGCAGCAACAATGTTGTATGTCTCTTCTTCTTGACCGAACTTATAACCATAGTTCTGTGACTCTTCTTCAGTTGTCTCTCTGATTAGAGAAGATGTAACTAAAGAACCATGCATTGCAGAGAATAAAGATCCTCCAAACATACCTGCTACACCTGCCATATGGAAAGGATGCATTAGGATGTTATGTTCTGCCTGGAACACGAACATAAAGTTAAATGTACCTGAGATACCTAAAGGCATACCATCAGAGAAAGATCCCTGACCGAAAGGATACACTAAGAACACAGCAAATGCTGCTGAAACTGGTGCTGAATAAGCAACACAGATCCAAGGTCTCATACCTAAACGATATGATAGTTCCCACTGTCTGCCCATGTAAGCAGAAATTCCAATAAGGAAGTGGAAGATAACCAATTGATATGGACCACCATTGTACAACCACTCATCTAGAGTACCTGCTTCCCAAATAGGGTAGAAGTGAAGTCCAATTGCATTTGAACTAGGTACAACAGCACCAGAAATGATGTTGTTACCATATAAGAATGAACCAGCAACTGGTTCTCTGATTCCGTCGATATCGACAGGAGGTGCTGCAATGAATGCAACGATAAAGCATGCTGCTGCTGTGAGCAAACATGGGATCATGAGTACACCGAACCAACCAACATATAATCTGTTGTCAGTTGATGTTACCCACTCGCAAAATTCTGGCCAACCTGCTAGAAGTCCTGCAGATTTGCGTTGAGTTGAAAGAGTTGTCATTAGTAAGACGTTTGTAAGTAGGGCATCAAGGGTAGATGCGAAACTTATTTCCAGCAATCCCTCACTACTGGATATGAAAGACGAAGTATTATACTGCCTATAGGTCTTGGTTTAAGAGCAGTTTGACAAAAGGAGGGCGATCCGTTCGAGTCCTTTTATCTAATATGTTACGGTTTGTAACGTTCCATTTATTTATAATACAGCATATCCTAACATTTGTCAAGTGCTTTGTAGATTAATGGGACACTTGATAAACTGTCTAGACGTTTAATTAATTGATTGCGTCTCTTCCTTGCTTGTCGCAATGCTTGTGGTTTGAGGTGGCGTTTCTGTTCTTTATTAGAATGATGCTGCCAATTAGGGACTTTCATTGTCTTCTCTTAGAACTTCGTCAATATACATCGGATGATCTTTCAGAAATGGAACATCTTCCTTAGCATGTTGTATTGCATCAAATGTGTTATCTGCATACTCGCAGATTTCAAAATGATGTCTTTGTTGGTCGTGATAACCTACGGTGTAGTGTGACATGGTTCTTAAGATTATGTCAAGTTAAAGTTCGTATCTTCTAACTGACCCTTTAAGAGAGTTTGTTTTTACAAATGCTTTTGCTTCTCTTTGGGTATCAAATAGTTTAGCAAATCTTGGGTCTAGATGCCATTTGTGAGCAGACATAAGATATTCAGTACGTCCGTCACTTTTTCTAGTAACCCTCCATAAAATATTATTTTCTGTATCAGCAGACATAGTAATTAATAAATTCCATAAAGTTATTTATAGATAAAAAAAAAGACCTCGTAAAAGGTCTTTATATTATGAATAGATAAATCCTAATCCATTTGTTGCTGTGTATGCTACTGCACACGCAAATAATAATCTGCTAATCATCATTACGCTCCTTGATATACTGGTGTCATAATTCCACCGCCTTCATCATCATCGTCATCGTCACCATTCATGGCACGAAGCAGTAGTTCAAAAAATACTAATGCTCCCATAGGATAGAGGCACCACAGTATTGCTTGAAAGGGTGAAATGTCGTTTACGACAGATAAGTCGGTCATTTAGAATACGATTGTATTTGTAAGAGTACTAGATGCCAATGCCATCGCAAAGATGTATGGCACAACTCTTAATGGCACTGGATGTCTGTTCATTATACGAAACCTGGTATGAGTTGACCTGTTGTTAAATATGCACCAATACCTGCGATGATGCCAAGCATTGCTAATCTACCATTAAGTGTCTCAGCAACTCTCTTTTGTGGTTCGATTGGTTTTGGTGTTGTCATTAGAAAATTCCTGGAATGATTTGACCAGTTGTAACGTATGCACCAACTGCTGCTACGAAACCAAGCATTGCTGCCCATCCATTAAATCTTTCTGCTTCTGGAGTCATGATAGTGTACCTATTGTGTGTTAAATGTGTAATAGTAAATTGTGAATTGATCTTCATTTTAGAATCCTAAGATTCCACCGAAGAAAAATGACCCTGTGGTCACATACGAAACGAAACCTGCAACGAGTCCTAGCATAGCAAGACGACCATTGAGTTTCTCAGCATTAGGACCGTATCCTTCATAAGATTCATCTAAGTAAGGACGGGTTTCAGTGGGAAACATGTTTTGTCTGCCACCAGATTCTGTTGTGGTTGTCATTTGTTACTTTGTAAAGATTTACAACTAAAGTATATAGTAAATGTTAAGTTTTGTCAACCCCCAAGTTGTGGTAATTTCCTTACAAAAGAAAAAGCACCTGTATAATACCAGGTGCCGTAAGGGTTGTCAATAAAAATGTATATTATGTCAACTAACTCTCATAATATATGCGATTGCATAGTATGGTGGCAATATGTCAAATGCTTCTCCCGTTGTACCACTTTGATTTCCTGTACTACCACTAACTGTCAATGTTAAATCGCCACTATCCCCTGTATTAGTGGAGGTAGAACCGTTGTTCCTATTACTAGAAGAACCACCACTAGGGAGGGATTGGGTATTACTTCTATCATAGGTATGATTGTGATCTCCACCAGTTACTGCTAATGTACCTTTTTCGTGAGTGTGAGATGGAAGTTCATTTGTTCCTAAAGTTTTAGTTGCTGCACCACCTGATTCTTTAGAAGTTCCATCAACTGCTGTTCTCCATTCTTCAGTACCAACATCAAATGACGCTGCTGCAACTACAAATTTATTAACTAAATTAGGTGTGCCATTATTTCCGTCACATATTGCCCAGTTAGCAGGAATGTCTGCTTGCAATCCAGAATACATAATAATTCCTTTAATAGGAACTAATGCATTATTAATTGAAGCATCTACTTTTTGAGTTGAAACTGCACCAGTATCAATTTTTGCATTTGTTATTGCCTGATTTTCTACCCCAGGCGTATCTAATCGGTATACCACTTAA
>VTLG01004496.1_pt1 | contig 19777 bp, 18 predicted proteins | sample 4694571 | NCBI WGS metagenome assembly VTLG01 (sample SAMN12604809, study PRJNA352737) | marine metagenome | biome: ENVO:00000447; feature: ENVO:00000209|ENVO:00000569|ENVO:01000036; material: ENVO:00002151; isolation source: viral sequences binned using virsorter ... | reverse complement strand
TAGAATATAAATAGTGCGTGCCGACCTGACCTATCATCCTCGGCCATTAACCTAATCTATTTTATCTTAATGACCCAATCTAATGTAATCGCCCGTGAACCAAAAGTTGAAGTAATGGAAGTAAACTATTACGAGAATGCCGAACGTGTTAATGGACAACTAGCAATGGTTGGTTTTGTAGCAGCAGTCGGCGCATACTTATTCACAGGTCAGATTATCCCTGGAGTATTCTAGGGAAACCCACACCACGTCCGTTCATTCCTTTATGGAACGCATGACGCCTACTCATGGAACGGGGGGTAGGTACTAAGGAGAAGATCAATGCAAAAAAAGATCCAACTAAAGTATCGTGGTGTGCCGTACACAAAAGACACACACTAAACCCATTTTATAATGAAAAAACTAGCTTTGATAATAGCCTCGGTATTTACAGCAGCTCCAGCTTTGGCAGGGCCTTACGTAAACGTAGAGAGCAACGCATCATACACAGGGTCTGACTACACAAACTCAACTACTGATTTCCATGTAGGTTATGAGGGAGATGTATCAGATACCGTTAATTATTATGTTCAAGGCGGCCCTGCTATTGTGGCGGTCGATGGAACAGATAATGACACACAGCTTTCAGGTAAAGCTGGTCTCGGTATTGATGCCACTGACAATCTTAATATTTACGGAGAAATTTCCCTACTAACTACAGAGGGAGATGCTGATAATGCTTGGGGTACTAAGCTGGGAGCTAAGTATAGCTTCTAATGGAAGTTGTACTACCGCCCGATGAGGACTTTGCACCAGGTACACCTTGCGATGTAGAGGAGCACAACCTTAATACAGATGAGGAAGAGGAGACATATGATTATGATAAGTCTGAGATGTCTCTCGAAGATGCTTTAACCTCACTATGAAATGTTTTGAATCCCCGTGGTTAGGTGTATTCCTGATCCTGGGGTTCTTTCTTTTTGTGGAAGGTCTACACATGACTGAACATCAGCATTGTAGATCCTGTCCACCGTGCGAAACCACAGAAAACTATTAGATGCTTGCGTAGCGGAACTACGTGAGGTCGCTTAACCTATACAATTTTTTAATTATGCCAGTACTAGCCAATAATGCAACAGGTGGAGTTGTTTACACACCTGGTGCTTTGAATTCAGGACTAATAGTTGCAAATGATCAGGTGAACGCAACTGAAACTTTAGCAAGTGTTGCCGACATTAAGATTGCAGTCGGAAAATATGAAAGAGTAGTTTTCCGTTATAACCTGTTTGCTTTGTGGGATGCTACAGCAGATATCGAATATCAAGTTGATATCCCTGCTTCACCTACTAAGTTCTTTACAGTTACTGCAGGATCTGATGGATCAACAACTGCTGTAGGACAAGCTCCTATCACTTCAGAAGCTGCTCAATCTCTCACAACAGGTTCAGCTAATGGATTGCTAATAGTTCATGGATTCCTAGACAACGGTGCAAACGCCGGACATCTTGATTTCCAATTCTGTATGAGAGCTGGTGGTACAAGTACTACGATTCAACGTGGTTCTTATTTAGAGTACCAGAAGTTCTAAATACTTCAGGAGGAGAGGCACCTCAGAGTCGGACCTCTCTTTCATTGGCTTTCGGCCCACTAAGGTGGATACCCTTAAGCTGTCTAGACGGCGGGATAGACCGCAAATATAAACGCGAAAAAATTTCTCAACGTTGAGAGTCTGTAAACTATACTACTCTCTTTATAACAATGGCATCAGCCACACAAACCGTATTAGGTACCCTTAATAAGGCCGTGACCAGCACTGCTGGTTCCGGTGCATACGATACCAAATACGCAACCTATTTAAAGTTATTTAGCGGAGAGTTGTTTAAAGCTTATGAGTCAGCTACGATTGCACGTGATACTGTGCAACGTCGTACACTCAAGAACGGAAAATCATTACAGTTCATCTTCACGGGACGTATGCAAGCTGCATACCATACCCCCGGTGAACCAATCCTTGGATCGGGTGATCCTCCAGTAGCAGAGAAGACAATCGTCTGTGACGACCTTCTCATTTCTAGTGCATTCGTATATGACCTAGATGAAACTCTGGCTCACTACTCCCTTCGTGGAGAGATCTCCAAGAAGATTGGTCACGCTCTAGCTGAGGCATATGACAAGAAGATCTTCCGTACTGTTGCTTTAGCAGCTCGCGCAGAACATCCAATTACTGCTACTCCTGGTCCTGAGCCAGGTGGTACCCAGATCAAACTAGGTGCTAACAAAGAGTATGATGCTCAAGCATTGGTGGATGGATTCTTCGAGGCAGCTTCTGTTCTCGATGAAAAGAATGTACCTAAGCAGGGACGCACAGCTGTACTCTCTCCAAGACAGTACTACGCTCTAGTTTCTCAGGTATCTACTAACATCCTTAACCGTGACTACGGTAACAATAAGGGTAATCTACAATCTGGTGAAGGTCTCTATGAGATAGCTGGAATTCAAATCAGACGTTCTAACAACCTACCATTCTTGGCAGGTACTGTTAATTCTCAGTCTGGTGAGAACAATGCTTACAATGGTGACTTCGCTAACAGCTGCGGTCTTATCTATCAGAAAGATGTAGCTGGTGTTGTAGAAGCAATCGGACCTCAAGTTCAAGTAACTTCTGGCGATGTGTCAGTCCTTTACCAGGGTGACGTAATCCTAGGCCGTTTGGCTATGGGAGCCGGAACTTTGAACCCTGCTGCTGCGATTGAATTCTTGAATAACTAAGGGGGTATAAACTATGCCTTTAGTGCCAGGAACATCACACACAATTACAAAAAATGCCGGAGTTGGTGGCGTTACATCTTCTACGATTAACCCTTTTCAAGGTGTTGAACATGGTAGAACAATAGGTGCAGACGATTACACCACACTGACAATCGCTCAATCTGCTATAACAGAAGCAAGTCCAGGTGTACTTACATCTGCTGCACATGGTTTAGCTACCGGCGATGTAGTTACTTATCACTCAGAAGGTGGTACTAACTTAGTGACTGGATCTTCAGATACAGTTGCTGATGGAACCTCATTCTATGTTGAAAGGATGTCAGCTGATACTTTTGAATTAGCTACAACCGCAGCTCTTGCAGCCGCAGGAACTACATTGCAAATATCAACTGACGGGAATGATAGCCAAACATTCCGACGAGTCATTGGTAAAGTTGTTTAACAATACAAGGTAAAAATACATGGCAGTTTCAGTACAAAAAGGAAACAACGGTGTCTGCACAACAGATGCAGAACGTATTTCCGTATCAAAAACATGGACTGCTACAGCAGCTGGTAGTACAGCAGCTCAAGCAGATTCCGCTGTTAAATCAGTGACAAAAGATCTTAGGATGGCTTATGCTGGTCCTGAGTGTAACATCACTGCGATTTAACATTACTCATGGGAGGGTTTCACGACCCTCCTTTTTTTTATTCATATAAATTAATATGCCTTATCCTACTTATGCTGTGTCCACAGAACTGGATGCTGTTAACCAAATACTAAGCTCAGTGGGACAGGCACCTGTCACCACCTTGGATCTCCAAAATCCGGAAGTTGCCATAGTCCTAAATACACTCAGAGAAGTCAACAAACAAGTACAGTCGGAAGGCTGGACTTTTAATACTGAACATCACTATGAATTAGTTGCTGATTCAGTTACTTTTGAAATCGTATACCCTCAAAATGCACTATCAATTGATACTACTAAGTCAACAAATTTCGACGATTACGATCCTATACGCCGTGATGGTAAGCTTTATGACCGTCATGATCACACCTTCCAATGGAAAGATGGAACCGATCCCCTTACACTTACAGTAGATGTTGTATGGTACTTTGATTTCCCAGACATACCACCAGCAGTACAACAATTTATTACTGCAAGATCTGCCAAATTATGCGCTAGTCGTATGTTAGGTGATATTAATCTTTATCAATTATTAGAAGAAAGTGAATTAGTAGCTAGGGCTGCTGCACTGGAATATGAAACCAAGCAAGGTGACTTCTCATTCTTCGGTTGGCGTGATGAAGAAGATTATCATAACAGTTATCAACCTTATTTAGCACTGAAACGATGAGTAATATCACTCAAAATATACCGAATTTCTTACAAGGTATTTCGCAACAACCAGATAAAAAGAAGCAGTTATCACAAGTTAAAGATGCTGTTAATACTTTCCCTGATTATGCCTTAGGTATGTTGAAGAGACCAGGTGGTAAGTTAACAGATAAATTATACAACGCTACTTCTACTGGTAAATGGTTTTCTATTCTTAGAGATGAGAATGAAAAATATGTAGGTCAGTATGATAATGATCTATTTAGAATATGGGACCTTTCAGATGGTACTCCTCGTAAAGTAGATATGGGTACCACTACTGGTGTACCTGGTGGTTGTAACTATACTAATTTACAAACAGATGTCCTTGCTTATAATGTAGCTACAGCTGATACTACAGCAAAAATAGGTGCATTAAATACAGCACAAGCAGCCTGGCAAGAAGCAGATGATGGTCAGGAATTTGTGAAATCTGAAGCATTCAGTACTACATTTGATTATGATACTGGTATTGGTGCACAGACTGAAACATTAGTTGATGGGATATTTCAACAAGAAACTGGAGATACTTATACTATTAAAAAGAATGGTAATATAATTAGTAAATCAGCTGCTAACATAGCTGCACCTGTTTATAAGTTAGAACAAACTGCAGAAGGTTCGGGCTACAGTACTGGTATCGGTGTAGGTCCTGGTAATAAAATACACATCAGTGCAGCAGGCTCTGGTTATTCAGCAGTAGCTGCAGCAGCCACATCTGGTGGAACTGGTAGTGGCATGACATTGACAACTACTGTGTCAGCTGGTGCTCTTGCAACTGTTACTATTAACGCAATAGGTCAAGGATATAAAGTAGGTGACGAATTAAACGTCGCTGGTGGTACAGCTGGTAAAATTATAGTTGATAAAATTGTAACTGGTTCTGTTTATAAATTAGCAGTAACAGTAGGTGGAAGTGGTTATAGTGACGTTACAGGTAATGCTACCACAGGTGGTGGTACAGCTTTAACAGTTAATACAACTACAGCAGCCGGTGCTATTACAGCAGCAGTTGTTAATGCACCTGGTAATAATTATGAAATAGATGATGAAATAACTGTCTCAGGTGGAGGTGGTAATGCTAAACTTAGGGTAGTACAACTAGGTTATGGTACTACATCTGCTGGTTCAGGTACAGGATTAGTTGTTGATATTGCAACTGATACTGCTCATAAAGTAGAACCTGAAGCAACACCCTCTGATACAAATGCTATAGCTACCTACACACATAATGGGGTAGCTGATTCAAGTAGGACAATAGGACATTATACTAATGTAACTGGTACAGCTAGTAAAGTTGGAACCGGTGCTACATTTGATGTTGATGTTGATACTACTGGTAAACCTACCCTTACACTAGTATCTGGAGGTAGTGCTTATTATGCTGGTGAAACAGTAACGATTGCCGATGCCTCATTAGGTAGTGGAGGAGGAGCAACTATAGTTGTTACTATTGCTACTACAAAAATTGTTAAATCTGGTGGTGCATATACTGCTACAACTGGATATAAAAAGGATGAAGTCATCACCATTACTGGTGGCGGAGGTAATGCTAAATTTAAAGTTTCTGAATTAACTTGGCAGAAAGGATTAGACGTAACTAATGAGCATCCTATTATGGCTGCTGATGGGAAAAAGGTATTCAAATTAATTGAAGTAAATCCTCCTACTCATACGCAGGCTCAGTTAACAACAACTACTTCTGCAATGGGTACAGCACAGACTAATTATAATAATGCTGTATCTACTGAAGCTACGGCTAAAGGTAATTATGATTCTGAAGTAACAGCTTGTAATATATCTAGTGTCCCAGGTACTGCTTATTTAAAAGATGCTACTGCTGATGATATTGAATTACTAACTCTTAACGATTATACTTTTGTCTTAAATAAAAAGAAGACTGTTGCTTATACAGCTGATGTAGTAGCAGCTTCACCACATGCTTGCTTTATTGTTATTAATGTAGTTGCATATAATAACACATATAATGTTACATTAGGTGGGTCTCATGTTTTTACCCATACTACACCACAAGATATCTCAGCTGGTGATGCAGATGCTACAACTATTACCGCAGCTTTACAGACTTCTATTAATGGACATGCTTCCTACACCGCAGTTACTGTAGGTCCTGGTATCTACGTTACTAGTAGTGGTGCTTTCAGCGTTTCCGTATCTGGTGGTTCTCAAGAAGATGCTATTTATGCATTCCAAGATCAAATATCTAATGTAGCAAAATTACCTTTACAATGTTATAATGGGTATAAAGTAAAGATAGTTAATAGTGCTAATGTAGCTGAAGATGATATATACGTAAAATTTACAACAAGTAATTCTGCTACATTTGGACCAGGTGTATGGGAAGAATCCAATGCCCCTGGCATGAAATATAAATTAGATCCAGCCACGATGCCTCACCAATTAGTACGTAAGGCAGATGGGTCTTTTGAATACGATCCAGTTACATGGGAAGAAAGAGATGTAGGAGATGAAATAACTAATCCTGATCCATCATTTATAGGTGGTACTATTCGTAATATGTTCTTCTTTAGGAACCGCTTTGGTTTCCTTACTGGAGATACAGTTGTTATGAGTAAAGCTGCATCCTTCTTTGATTTCTTTGTAGGATCAGCACAAGTTGCAGCAGCAGATGATCCAATTGATGTATCTGCATCTTCAACTACACCAGTATTCTTGAATTACGTTAAGACAGTTAGTGCAGGTTTAGTTCTATTCAGTGATAATGAACAGTTCTTGTTGTCTACAGACTCTGACGTCTTATCACCAGAAACAGCTAAAATCAATACACTGTCTGGTTATGAGGCTGATACTAATATAGAAGCAGTTAACTTAGGTACTTCATTAGGGTTCATATCTAAGACTCCTTTATGGTCTAGGATGTTTGAGTTGTTCAAAATAAGTTTAACAGATCCTCCTGATATGTTTAATACTACTGGTGTTGTACCTGAATTAGTACCTTCTACTATAGATAATATAGCAGGATCTGCTGCTATGAGTATAGTTTCTTTAGGTCAAACTGGTACAAGTACATTATATCAATATAGAGCATTGAATGAACCACAAGGTAGACGTGCTTCTACTTGGTATAAATGGGAATTAACTGGTAATTTAGTTGATCAATTCTTTGATGTCAGTACTTTCTATGCTGTAATAGCTGATGGTGCTAATGTATATGTTAACTCATTTGACCTTAGACAAGCTAGTGACACTGGTTTCTTAACGTTACCTACAGGAGAAAAGACTGACGTATGTATGGATATGTGGCAAGCTAATCCATATAGAACTTATGATCAACTTACTGGAAAGACTAGAGTATTCCTACCATTTACTCATATATCAGGTAAGACCTTAGCTATTGTAGCATTAGGTGGATATATTGGTGGTACTCTTGGTGCGACTGAAGCATCCGTTGGTGCTATATTGTATCCAACTATAGAAGGTTCTGCACCTAGTGAGTATGTGGATATTGATGGAGATTATAGAGGCAAGAACCTTATCATTGGTTACATATATACTATGACAGTTGAGTTACCTAAATTCTATCCAACTCAAGCTCAAGGTGAAGCTGTAAAATCTGATTATACTTCAGATCTTGTTTTACATAGAATTAAAGTATCTACTGGCCTTAGTGGACCAGTGAAATATAATGTAAATCTAACTGGTATTCCAGATAGAACACAAACAGTTAGTGTTATACAACCATACACTTATACAGCAAATGATGTAAGTATGGCAGCTGAAGGGGTACATGATGTACCTGTATATCAACGTAATGAAAACGTATCCTTAAGCATTGTTGGTGACACACCTTTACCAGTTTGTTTATTAGGAATGAATTGGGAAGGTAATTATAATGCTAGAACTTATCAACGTGCATAACAAAGGAGGATAACAATTATGGCTTTAGGTTGGATTGCAGGTGGTGCCGCTGTAATTGGTGGGATTTTTGGCTCCAATAGAGCACACAGTAATCAAAAAGCCCAAGCAAGACGTCAGTATGAAGCAGAACAAGCTCAGTTTAGGAATCAAGTTGCGGCAAATGCTTATAAGACTACATTCCAAAAGTTAATGATTGAGCAACACAATAAACGTACTACTGAAATATATGATAAACAATTAGAACAATATAGAGAACAAGTTGGTTTAAACTCAGAAGCAGCACTAGGTGCCTATGCACAAGAACAAAGGGTTTTAAATGAACAATTCGCCCATCATATGTTCCGTAAGCAAACGATGTTACGTGAGTTATTTAAAATTCAAGGTAACCAAAGAGCAGCGGGACAAGGTAATACTAATAAATCTTTAGAAAGAGCAAATTTAATCAATGCCTTAGGTGAATTTGGTATGGAACAACATATGTTAGATGAGAATCTACGAGGTGTTAAACGTGCTTATAGAGAAAGACTTGGTGGTATTGGTAGTGAATGGGAACATGCAGATCGTGATGCCTTTGCTAAAATTGCTATTGCTCCTAGATTAATGTTACCTGAAACTGGAGCTGGACCACAATTACAAGGACCAGTAGCTCCTGCTAGAATTAAAGGACCTGGTTTTGGAAGTTTCCTTTCTAATGTTTCTCAGGGTATTATGGTTGGAAGTGCAGTCCATTCATTAGTTACTCCAGGGACAAGTGATATTGAATTGAAAGAAAATATAGTACATGTTGGTAAATCTCCTTCTGGTATCAATATCTTTGAATACAATTACTTAGGAGAAACAATTAGACATCGTGGTGCTATGGCACAAGAAGTCTTAGTTAAAAAACCTGAAGCTGTTGTTGAAATGGACAACGGTTATTTAGGTATCAATTATAGTATGATTGATGTTAATCCCAAACAGTTAACCTTAGTTAAATAATCTTATGACAAAAGCAACTACTTACAATTGGGATTACCTTCCGGAAAAGTATGAAAAGCCTGGTGAATTTAAACCTTATAAAATTAAGGGGGATATAATCCAGGCTTTAAAAACTAACAGAGAAATTGAGTTACAGAATTATAAAACTCGGATGAATGAAGGCTTGAGTAATATGCAACTCGAAGCCAAAGAACGAGAGATGAATCTCCGAGCTGTTAATAATGCAAAGAAGATAAATGAAGATAGAGATTTAGCTGAACTTCAAATGATGACTGAAGCTGGTAAACAGCTTGTGTTAATGGGAATGAAGGAATGGAATAAATCTCAGGTAAGAGCTGGAGCTGCTGCATGGCATGGACAAGATCCTGAAACGAAAGCAAAACTAGTTGCTGAGATGGATGAAGCATGGGCAAAATATCAAAAGAATAAAAATCAAGTACAAAGTTTTAGTTCATATTTAAGGGATCAAGAGCCAGGATCTTACGCTGTTTTAAGAGATAGTTTAAATGGATTAAGTGGAGTTGGGGTTGCAGAATTTCAACGAAACTGGGTCACCTCTAGAGCAGGAATGGCACCTGAGGAATATAATAAAATTTTACAAGCGAAGACAGCAGTTCTACATGAGGGTGGTGAGGAGTTATCATATATTCAATTAGTAAAAGAAGCAAACGACGGTAATAAACTCGCTCAAGACAAAATAAGAGACTTTCAAGTTGAAGCAGAAACTGAGGTAATAAATAAATTTACTTATCTTGGTGGTGTTCAGGTTGCGGATCATGCTGTTATTGAGAAGTTTGTAGTACCTAAAATTCATCAAGCTCAACGAACAAATGCTACACAACAAGCGGCAGAACAACTAAAAGTAGATAAAGCCAAGGCTAAACAAGAACGAATTGCTACCACACGTGAGTTTTTAAATGGAAATAAGACCTGGTCCGAAACGCTGCAACATTATGTAGCAGGGGAAACAACCAATGAAGCTCCATTTAATTCAGAGAAATATAAGGAAATAGTTAAAAATAAAGCTATAGATTCGATAATAAATGATTGGAAAGAACTAGCAGGAAGTGATGTACCTCCTAAATACAGTATTCAGCCAATTAATAGTATGCTTGATTCTGATGCTGGTGATGGTAAAACTGTACGTCAACATCTAAATGATAGAATTATTAATAGTAGTCTTCAAGGAACACTTGATGCTGGGGCAAGGAAACAGGCTCAACACATAGCAACAGAAAAGAATGTTTTATTAGAAACAGGTAAGTCAGCTATAGAACAACAAGCTGCTCAAGCTGGTGGGTTTAAAGATAAAAAAGATGCAAATAGGGCAGTCGAGGCATGGTGGACTTCTAATCCTGAAATTAGAGAGAAACTGACTATTGACGAGGTCTTAGTTCTTAATAATCAACTACAAGAATGGGCTGGTTCTTTAACACTAGGTGCACAAGATGCTAAAGAGAAAGCTCTTGAGGTAGCACGAGAATTAGATGGGAATACAATTACAATACAAGAAGCTAAAGCAAGAGGAGATTTATCTGAAGATACAATAGAAGCATTAGTCCAGCAAGGTCTGATAGTCAAAGGTGATCATCCACTACCACCAGCAGAGCGGAAAAAAACACCTGAATACATGTATAGGAAAGCTAAAGGAGAGCTGAAAGGATCTGGATTCTCAAAGAATCTGGATGATCAAACTAACATTGCTGCTATTGACCGACAGATAAATCGATTAACCCAGCAATATATGCTACCAAAAGCACAAGGTGGTAAAGATATGTCTTATAAAGAGGCTTGGAATTTAGCAGTAGCTGAGACTGAGGCACAAGTTATAAAAGAAATGAAGATGGATAGTGCGACCTTAAGACGAGAAGGTAAGTTAATATACCAAAACCGAGTTAATCTATCACAAAGCCAAGCAGGTCAACAAGTCAAAAATAGAGTTGCCGCACTGGAAGCAGCAAAAGGTGGGGAGATTGCAGCCTCTATACTATTAGATAATGAAGAGGTTATAGCTCCTTTAAATCATGAATTATCAAAAGTAGAAAGAATAATTGCTAATCAATCTATCTCTCTTAAAGATCTGAAAAAATATATAAGAGATAATTCTGCATTTAGAAAAGCAACAAGCGCAATAGGAGGTGGTTTATATAGTTTTCAACTTGTTGATAAATTATTACAAAAAAGAAATCCACATGGTATAGGTCTACCTAAATACTTTTATAGTAAAAGAGAAAGTGAACTACTTCGACAACACTTAAATGGAGAAGGTGCTACCGATAGTACAAACATACAGAATAACGATAGGGTAGTTTCTGACAACAATACAACTATTAATAATGAACTTACTGGACAAAAAGAACCATTAAAAGATGAAGTAGGTTCTACGTTATTCGGTCAGACTTTGTCTAAAGCAGCAAGTAAATCTTCAACTAGTGAAACACATAATACTAATATATTCAATCCTAAAATTGAAGGTACTGATTCAAGATATTTGGATGTAGAATTAACTAAGAAAGGGTTGATAAGTGGTGGTATAGGTGTGTATGACCCAACTAAGATTCACTCCAGATTAAGTACAGCTTTACTTTCAGCCGCTGGTACTGAATTCGATTTAAGTAAGATACGAGAATGGAGGAAATGGACCCGACAGTCAGGTGTTGATGATGCTCGTGGTTATGATGGAAAAGAAAAATTCATTGCAGTTCAAACAAGTTTAGATGACCCACTTGTTCAACATATTACTGATTATGGTTATTTATATGATTTACGTGTAGAACTTAAAGGATCACATGCTAAAATTTATTACACAGGTTCTGTAAAGAGACCTGATCTTAGTTTAACTCCTCTCCTTAAGTCTGATGAATATCCTAGTCTTAAGCCTGATTCCCAAGTGACTGGTGATGTTTTACAGACTGCTTGGAAACATACGTGGCGAACAGAAGGTGCAGAGGCACACCTATATAATGGTAAACAGTTATGGGAATTACCTTGGCCTGAAAGGCAAAAAGCACTATTACAAGCATGGAATTTAAGTCGTAAATCTAGGAGAAAACCTTTGAATAATATTACTGGACCGGGAAGTTATGGGGGACGATTTGATCCTGAACAACTTGGTGGGACTGTCACACCATTAGGAGGTGTGATGAGATGACATCTACTCCAAATAATTCTTATGAAGATGCATTAAATGATTCAAATGAACTTTTAGAAGAGTTAAACGAATTACAATTAAAACACCAAGGTGAAACAGAAGACCAAATAGCAATTGAAGAAGAGAACAATCGTCGTAAAGAAATACGAGAAAAAGGTAGTCACGCGGTTTTAGAACCACAAGAATTTGGTGTTAAAGAGAATCTAACTGAATTAAAAAATGCTGTTCTAGGTGGTGCACGAGATACTGCTAGTTCTTTCATCACTATGCCAGAACGTTTCACTGATATGGCTAATGGTGAAATGTACTACAAGCAGCAAAAGTATGGTAGTTATGAACCTGAGTTTAACCCTCTTGGAGGCGGTTTAAATCCAGAAACTAAGACATGGTGGGGACAGTTAATTCGAGGTGGTGTACACTTCGGTACAATGGCTATTCCTATTGTAGGTTGGGGAGGTGCTGCTTCTAAAACTGTTGGCGTTGCAGGTGCAGTAAGTCGAGCTACTATAGCTAATCCTAATTTTATAGTAAGAGGTGCGTCTGTTGGTGCTGTTCAAGATTTAGTCTCTGAGTATTCTCAAGATGCTAATGGTCTACAAGTACTAAGAGATAGATTTGGTTTTGTTGATACACCTATTACTACTAATGATGATGACCATCCTGCCCTGAAAACTGCAAAAAGCATGTTTGAAGGACTTGGAATTGGTACTGTTGCAGATGGAATGACACGAGCTATTGGTAAAGCACGAGCTCGTAAAGGTAAAACTGGTAATACAAATAGTGAAGTCTTAGAACAAATTAATACAGTTGAAACTAATAGAGCTAATAAAGCTTTAAAAGCAGCTAATATTCAAGTTGATACAAATTTACGTAATGCTACTAGGGTTAGATTATTTAAAAAAGGAATTAATTTTGATACATTAACACCTGCTGAACAAGTTAATGAAATGTTAAAAGTTCAAAAAGCAGATCGTAGTGGTAAATATAGTACTTGGTCAGATCCTAGTGAAACTAATGAAGTAAGAGCAGAACGGAAAATCAACGAGAAACATGATGATCTTAAAAGTCAGATCCAAGAGAAAGCTTTACAAGAAGATAGAGATCCTAATATAAGAGGTATTAGAGATAAAGAGATAGTAAATCCTTGGCAAGGTAACCCTTCACCTACTGGTAAACCTTATGATGTAGGTCAAACTCTTAATCGTATTAGACGTGAATGGGGAGCTGAAGAAGGTTCAACAGATGGACTTATTACTTCAGCTGCTACTGAACAATTAGCTGAAACTGGATTAGGTAAAAAAGGTATTACTCCAAAAATAGCTAAAGAATTACTAGGTGATGCTAGATTCAAACGTGTAATGGAAAATTTAAATTCCAAAGGTCGTTCATTACAAGAAGCTTATGGTGATGCTTATGAAAGATTCCAAGAAGTTGTAGGTGGTAGAGATGCTGCTACATTGGAACCTGATGAATTTTGGGGACCAATTAGTCGATATGGATCAACTCAAGGTGATTTTGAGATGTGGTCAGTTGAAAATATTTTAGCAGCTGATTTAGTACAAGAATCTTTATTCAAACAACTACGTGATAGAGCTATGGTAGCTCGAGAAGTTCTGGCTATAACTGATTTGAATGATATTGATGGTCCTACTAAATATATAAGAGATAATCTTATTGTTGGTATGGAACAAGTTAAGAGATCTAAATTCTTAACTAGTCCAGAATACCAAGATATAATTAATACAAAAGGTGGTAAACAACAAGTTGAAGCAATTTTAGACCAATTACATGTAGATACAAAATCTCAAGTTGATATGATGTTTGATGTTGCACGTCAATCACCATCTGATGGATTACTACATGCTATGGTAGAAGCTTTCTCAATGTCTAATAATATTAACAATTGGAAAGACTTTGATGGCTTCATGAGGAATCGTTTATTTGGTCGTACAACAGAACAAGGTATAAAAGAAACTGGATCACTTATTAGAGAACTACAAGGTGTAATGGTTAATAGTATCTTAAGTGGACCTAAGACACCACTAAGAGCTATTATGGGTACAAGTACTGCAACCTTTACCAGACCTATGGCTCAAGCAATAGGTGGTACTATGAAGTATGTTACTTCTGGTTTCACAGATGCTAGTGTATTAAGACAGTCCTTAGCTGAGATGAATGGGATGATTCATGCTATACCTGAATCTTTTGAATTATTTACAGCAAGATTAAATGGGTATTGGAATGGTGATATCTCTACTATTAAAAGTAGATTTGCTGAATTTAGTAATTCCGATGAACATTGGGACTTAATGAGGCATTGGGCTGAAGGATCAAATGCTACTCTTGGTGAAAAGTCTGCATTCCATTTAGCTAATCTAGCTCGGGAAGCAAATAACAATAGTTATTTAAGTTACTCAACTAAGTTAATGGCAGCTACTGATGATGCTTTTACATTAATATTAGCTAGAGGTAGATCAAGAACTAAAGCAATGCAAGCTGCACTTGATGCACAAGCACATGGACTTATTCCTGATATTGGTCCTGAATTAATCAGAGATTATCAGAATAGATTTTATAATGAAATTTTTGATCCCTTAACTGGTACTGTTAAAGAAAGTTGGTTAAGTCATGCTAGAGGTGAAGTTACTCTTACTAAAGATTTAAGTGGATTTGGTAAGGCATTAGATCACCTTTTCTCACAACAACCAGCACTTAAACCATTCTATATGTTTGCAAGAACCGGTATTAATGGTTTAGAATTAACAGCTAAACATACTCCATTACTTAATTTTGCAGTTAAAGAGTTTAATGATATTGCATGGGCAAAACCAGATAATTTAAGTAATGTTGCTAAATATGGTATTGAGACAGCAGAAGATCTAGCTAATGCTAAAGCACTCCAAAATGGTAGATTAGCATTAGGTAGTAGCATTATGTTTATGGCTTACCAGAAGTACCTTAATGGTGAAATTACTGGTAATGGTCCTACTGATCCACAACTTCGTCGAGTATGGCAAAGTACAGGGTGGATCCCACGTTCTATTAAATTAGGAGGTGTCTGGGTCAGTCATGAATCTATCGAACCATTTACAAGTTTATTATCTATGGTTGCTGACTATGGTGATAATCAACGTTTAATGGGAGATGAATGGGTTGAAAAAGGTATTCTTAGTCATTCATTTATTATTGGTAAAGCTTTATATAGTAAAACCTATTTACAAGGTATGACAACTTTAACTGATTTATTTGGACGAAACCCACGTAAATTAGAAAAAATTGCAGCTAATATATCTAATAATATGATACCAATGGCTGGTCTACGTAATGAGATTGGTAAAGTTATTAATCCATATATGAAAGAATTGAATTCTGGATTCTGGGAAAATATTAGAAATAGAAACCAAACTCTTGAAATGTTACTAGGTGAAAATCCTTTACCTATTAAATATGATATATTAACTGGACAACCAATTAATGATTGGGATCCTCTCACTAGAATGTTTAATGCAATAAGTCCTATTCATCTTAATTTTGATCAATCCCCTGGACGTAAGTTTTTATTCCGTAGTAATTTTGATATAGGTTTATCAACGTATACTGCTCCAGATGGTACTGATTTATCAAACAATCCAGAATTAAGATCTGAATTTCAAAAACTTATAGGAAAACAAGATTTAGAAAATAAACTAGCTAAACTAGCTGAACGTGCTGACGTACAAGAATCTATAGCTCAAATGGAAGAGGATATAACATCAGGTAGGACTAATAGACCTCCTGGAATTAGTGCTATGAGTTATTTACATAATCAATTAATTTATGATTTAATACACCAAGCTAAAAGAAGTGCTTGGGCTGAGATGCAATCTAATCCAGCAGTTACTCTTTTACAAGGTGCTAGAGATTTAGAACGAGCAGCAGCATATAAGAGAAAGAGAGGTAGAAGTAGAAGAAGAAGTACAAGTCAATATGATCAAGCCACTCAATTACTAGAAATGACGAACAAGTAACACTATGGCTACAACTGAAAATTCTTATACAGCGGCTGCAAACCAGACGTTGTTTTCATTTACATTCCCATATATTGATACTACTGACATTAAAGTTTCTGTTGATGCAGTAGTTAAAACACTTACAACTGATTATACACTTGCCAGTGCTACACAAATACAATTTAATACAGCTCCAGGAGCTAGTAAGACAGTAAGGATTTATAGAGATACTGATGCTGATACTAAGAAAGCATCGTTCTTCTCAGGATCAGCAATTAGGTCTCAAGACTTAAACGAGAACTTTGATCAAAGTCTTTATAAAACCCAAGAATTAATACGAGATGTTGGTAACATCTGGGATGATACAACTGAAACAATTAATAGTTCTGAAACTTGGTTAGATAGTGATGTACATATAGCAACTTGTGCAGCTATCGAAGATAAGATCAATGCTTTAATGTCAGGAGGTGTCTTCTCAGCAGCTGACCCAACTAAAGTTGCATTGGACGGTTCTAATAAAATGACCGGTACAAATGCTTTGGGATTACCAGCTGGTACTAATGCACAACGTCCAACAGGTGCTTCTACTCCTGCTGTAGTTAACGGTATGTTCAGGTACAATACTGATAGCAATAGTTTCGAAGGATATGCAGGAGGAGCCTGGGGTGCTGTTGGTGGAGGAGCCACAGGACCAGGAACTGATGCAATATTCTGGGAGAATGATCAAACTTGTAGTGATGATTATACAATAACAAATAACAAAAATGCAGGTAGCTTCGGACCTATAACCGTAGCAGCAGGTAAAACCGTCACCGTTGGTGCCGGAGAAGTATGGACGGTGGTTTAAATTATGCCAATTACAATTAATGGTGGTGGAACAATCACCGGATTATCCGTAGGTGGATTACCTGACGGTGTTATAGATAACGGATGCATGGCAGATGATGCTATTGATTCTGCGGAAGTAGCAGATGGAAGCATTGATGCTGTACATTTAGCATCAGGTGTTGGTGGTAAAATCCTTCAAATAAAATATGGTTCTGCTGACACTGCACATAGACAATCAAATTCAACAAGTTTCGTTACAGCTTCAAATACGTGTACTGTAGCAATTACACCATCTGCTCAGAATACTAAAATACTTGCTGTATGTAATACTCAGGTATCTTGTAACGATGGTAATGATGGATGGGCAGCTACTATTGTTCGAACTGTTGGAGGGTCGGCTACTAATTTAGGTGTAGCTGATGCTGGACTAGCATATGGTAATAGTGTTCCAGGTATTTGTGCTGTGCATTACCCTGTATCAATGCATGTTGTTGATGGAACTCATACTGCCGGTGGAGCTACGCCTGCAGAATGTACTTATCAACTTCAAGTAAAAGTACATGATATAGATAGTGATGGTAACTTTGTAAATGTAGGACAGACAGGATATGGAACTTCATCTGGAGATGTGGTTGATTCGTTTATGTATGTAGTGGAGTTTTTGTAATGACTACTAATAATCAAATAATTAGAGCTGCTACAGCAATAGATCCTAAAGCAGTCCTATCAGTCGCTAATGGAGATGTCAATACTATTACTTGGGAGAATGGATACTCAGGTATTAATATTGATACACTTAAAACAAAATTAGCTGAAATCGAAGCTTATGATGCAAAGAATACACATAAAGCAAAAAGAAAACGTAAATATCCTGCAATTGGTGATCAGTTAGATCTACTGTATAAAGATCTACTCGCTGGAAAGGTCGATGCAACGGGTGAATGGGCGAAAGCTGTTAAAAAAGTAAAAGATGATTATCCGAAACCATGACAGGAACAGTAAAATTAGTATCCGCTGGTGGCGGATCGGTGTCATTTGTGACACCCTCAACAGGTAGTAATAGAACAGTAACATTACCAGATGCTGATGTTACAATAGGTGCAAAAAACTCTGATGCAGTATTAACAACCCAAGGTGATATACTTTATCAAGATGGATCTGGTCTACAAAGGTTAGCCAAAGGTACTGCAGGTAAAGTTCTGAAAATGAACTCAGCTGCAAATGCTCCTGAATGGGGTACAGGTGCTACACGATCTATAACAGCAGATACTGGTTGGGTTGAAATGGTTGGTTCATCAGGATCAGCTAGCCAAATTCTATTAACCGGCATAGCAGCTAGTGCTATGAAATTAACTTTATTACTAAGTGGAGCAAGATGGAACAGTAGTGAAGAATTGCTCATTGAATTAGGAGATTCTGGTGGTATAGAAACTACTGGTTATGTAGGTGTTAGTCAATATTATGGTTCAGCTGCTGGTCAAGCAGCATCAGTTACAGACGGTTGGATGAGTACAGGTATAGACCCTGGATCTATTATATCCGGTGCTCGAATTGATATGTGGAGAGCTGATAGTACTACTCATAAATGGCAGATGTGGGGTGACGTAGGGTATGAAAGTGGTACTTATGCTTTTGCCTGTACTATGCATGGTTTCAAAACATTATCTGATGAATTAACTCAAATACGAGTTGGTTCTGATGGTAGTTCTACTATTAACACTGGTAGTGAATACAGACTTATTACTTGGACTTAATTATGAAAAGAGAAATACATAACCTACAGACAGGTGAAAGAACTGTTGAAGAATTCACATCAGATGAAGTAGCAGCAAAACAAGCTAAAGTAACTGAAAATGCTAAAGTTGCTTACAGAAAAAAAAGAACATTTAGTTACCCATCTATAGGAGAACAGTTAGATCTACTGTATTGGGACAAAAAGAACGGTACTAACAAGTGGGTCGAAGCCGTTGACAAAGTAAAATCTGACAATCCGAAGCCATGAGTCAAATAAAAAATAATGAAATTACCCATACTGGTAATTCAGGAACTTCTAATATAGTTTTAGGTTCCTCAGGACAAGTAACGATTGCCGGAGATTTGACTCCAAGTAAATTAAAGTTCGGTTCTGATGCTGCAGGAGATATTGCATATTACAACGGTACAGGATATGCTAGATTAGCACCAGCTGGGGCAAGTAAAACCTTGAAGATGAATTCAAGTAATAACGCCCCTGAATGGGTTACAGCAGCATCAGGTTATACCAAATTAAGAGATAAAGTAAGTGTAGGTACGGGAACTAGTTATGCTGTAGAAGATATACCAGCTGGAGTAAATCATCTCGTAATAGTACATTATTTAACAAGTTTTGACAGTACCTCCGAACATTGTATACGTTTAGGACATGCTGGTAGTGGTGGAACATTGATAACTAGTGGTTATTATTCAGCCGAAACCCCTATTAGTGGTTCTATATCTCCTAATAATAATGATACTAGATTTGGTGGTTATGGAATGAATGTTGCTGCTCGAACATATAGTGGTATTGTCAATTTATGGCATTTAGGTGGTAATATATGGCACCTGGATTGGACTGCAGTTACTCCACAATTAACAGCAAGTAACTCAACAGTCTATAAAGTAACTGGGTACGTTCCTGTAGGTGCTACATTAGATCGTTTTAGTTATTACGGACATACTGGTAACAACTTAGATGGTGGTGAAATCTCTGTTTATTATATATAATTATTATGACACGTACAGTATACAATTGTGCAACTGGAAAAACAACAACTGTTGCCTTAACTGATGCCGAAAAAGCAGAA
>VTLG01002725.1_pt1 | contig 19779 bp, 18 predicted proteins | sample 4694571 | NCBI WGS metagenome assembly VTLG01 (sample SAMN12604809, study PRJNA352737) | marine metagenome | biome: ENVO:00000447; feature: ENVO:00000209|ENVO:00000569|ENVO:01000036; material: ENVO:00002151; isolation source: viral sequences binned using virsorter ... | reverse complement strand
AAGTTACTCTCTCTTCTACTGTTGCATGGACTAGAGCACAATTAGCAACTCTCAAATATACACAAAGTGGTGATTATATATTTGTGTGTTGTCCTACTAAAGTTCCTCAAATAATTAAACGAGTTATAGATACTACTGCAACTGGTACAGGAGTAGCGGCAGATGATAGTGTGTGGACTGTATATGAATATGTAATGAAAGATGGCCCATATAAGGAAATTAATGTCTATTCTGAGGATGCCGCTTCTACTGACAAATATGCGTTGTATATTGCTGAACCAACAACTAAAGAAGAAATTGCAGGAGTAGAATTTAATACTATTACAAATCAAATTGTTCTAGCAAATCATGGTCTACAAACTGGAATGAAAATCAGGTTGGATGATGATTCAAGCTCGGATGGATGGGGAAATTTATGTACGGATAATACTGATGCTACGACAAGTGGGAATACGGCACTTGCTGATGCAGATTATTATGTTGTATCTACAACTGCAACAACTTTTCAAATATCATCAGAAGATAGTGGATCTCCATTAGAATTTGCGTTAGCGGCTAATAAAACTACTGCGGATGCAGATGTAAAAGTATATAGGTATGTATATCGAGCCTCCGAATCTGGAATTGTTTTTACTCTTTATAAGGATGGAACAGCAAGTCCTGATTTATTTCATGAAACAAATGATATAGGCAGGATGATAAGAATAAATCCTCTGGCAAAGCCATTGACTCGGATTGGAGGAATAAGATGGGCATGGGGGATTATTAGTGATGTAGATAATAGTGCACGAACTGTTACAGTAAAGTTAAAAACCGAAATGGCAAATATCAGGGGTGGTACACCTTCAGAATCTAATAAAAAAGCTGGAACTCCAGATTTTAGGTTAGGTGCATTTAGCATTGGTGAAGGATTCCCAAGTGTTGCTCAAATATATCAGCAAAGAATGGTATTGGGAGCAACATCTATACAACCTTCTACTGTATGGTTATCTCGTACTGCAAATTTCTATGATTTTGCACCAACTGATATTCCTGCACAAGATTCTCCATCCGTTGTTAAAAATGGTGAGGCAACAGAAGTTATTACAGATTCAAGTGCTTTAACTTTTACGTTAGATTCAGATACTTTAGATGAAATTAAATGGTTGGCAGAATCAAAAAAGCTAACTATGGGTACATCTGCTGGCATTTATATGCTGTATGGATCAGAAACCAATCTGGTTGTAACACCATTTAGATTTACAATTAACAGGGAATCTTCATTTTCTGCAACAGATAGTCCTCCAGTAGTTGTATCAAATGCATTAATGTACACACAGATTGGAGGAAAAGATGTTCAACAATTGTTATTTGAAGGTCAGCAAGGTCAATGGTTTAACAGTAAAATATCTGTAAAAGGATATGATGTTATTAAAACATCTACTATAGAAAAAATGGTATGGCAGGAACGTCCAATTAATGTAATTTGGATGATGATGGCAGATGGCAGATTATTGTCATTAAGTTATGATAGGCAAACATCTTTTCAGGCATGGTCTGAACATGTTATATCTGGTACAAATGCAAAAGTTACAGATATTGAAATGATTGCTACAGAAAGTCATGACCAAATATGGCTTAAAATAGAAAGAACAATTAATGGATCTACTAAATATTATATGGAAACTCTTGCACGTTTCCCAACAGAAGGTGCATTGGCAAGAAATGCTTTAGTATTCTCTGATAGTGCATTAACAAAAAACATTGCAGGGAAAGCCTTTACTGTTAGTAGTTCATCAGGATTACTTGTAACGTCAGCAAATCATGGATTGTTAGACACTCAGGTAATAAGTGTGTCAAATTCAGGTGGGGCTTTACCTACAGGGCTTGCAGTTGGAGAAGAATACTATGTACGAGATAAAACAGATAATACATTCAAGTTGGCACTTTCATCAGGAGGCACAGCAATAGCATATACTAATGCAGGTTCAGGTACACATAGTTGGGCAACTAAACAAGTAACAGGATTATCTCATTTAGAAGGTCAAGAATTGCAAGTATATTATGATGGAATGCAACATGTAAATAAAACAGTAGCATCAGGTGTTGTAACTTTAGATAATACCGCAGGATCAGATGTAGTACTTGGATTGCCTTACAATGGTGAAATAGAAGTATTAGAACCTACACCTCCTCCAAATCAATATTCATATACAAAAAGATTACTTAGTATTACACTACTAATTGAGGAATCTCTTGGAATACAAATTGAATATACAGATTTATTAGAAGATATATTATTTAGGTCAACAGGCGATTCTATGGGTGAACAAATACCATTATTTTCAGGATCACGGAAGTTATCTTTATCAGGTATAGGATGGGACGAATATGGTATTAAAGTTGTGTCTAACGGCCCATTTCCAATGCAGATAAACTCATTGGTGCTTGAAACCGAAACAGGAGGCAGTTAATGGGTTCAGTAACACATCGTATAGATACTACATATTTAAATGAACCTATAGAATTTTATCCTCCTAAAATATCTAAAGAAGAATATAGGGAGAATATAACAAATCTTGCTAACCATTTAATTGATACAAATAAAGGTTATCAAGGCAAAGAAGCAGATGCGATTAATCCTGTTAAGCATACATATGGAGATGGATTGTATATAAGAGAAATATTTATGCCCAGAGGAGAAATTGTTATCAGCAAAATACATAAGGTTGCACATCCTTTCTTTTTACTTAAAGGTAAAATGTCTGTATTATCAGAAGATGGAGAGAGATTACTGGAAGCACCTTATTACTGTATTACGCCTCCCGGCACAAAACGAATATTATTTACACATACAAATTCTATTGTTGTGACAGTACATAGGACATTTGAGACAGATTTAAAGAAAATAGAAAAAGAAATAATTGCACAGACTTTTGATGAGGTAGAAGAATAATGACTTGGCTTGCGACATCAATTACAGTTGGTACTACGTTGTATGGCGTATATGAAGGGCAACAAGCCGGAAAAGAAGCGGCAAGACAAGCCCAAAGACGAGGGACAATGATTTCAGAATTGGCCGCATTTAAAGTTAGACAACGAACACAGCAATCAAAAATAGCAAAATTAGATGTATTAGAAGATGGCGCACAAGCACAACAATCAGCTTATTTACAGTCAACTCAGGATATTGCTAATACAAAAGCTGAAGCATCAGGTAGTGGTGCGGTAATATCAGGAACAGTAAAAGATGTTGTACGAATGAAAGAAAATCAAGGAGATTCAGTACAAGTTGCAATTGCACAAAATACAAATAAAAATATAGAAGCAATTACAAGAGATACAACCTCTCAAAATGAGGCAGATTTATATGCGGCAAGACAAGGACAAACATTAGCAAATGAAGAAGCACATAGTATTCATAGAGCTAACCAAAAACAGTTTGTTGCAGGAATATTAAATGCTACAGTACAAGGGTATGGTACACATTCAAGAAGAACTGCATCTAGTTCTGGAACATATAAAGATAAACCATTTTGGACAAAAGATTTTGCATCATGGGATCAAATAAAGTCAGGAGAGTTCCATATATAAGGATAAATAATGGCAGAAATACAAAATACTTTAGGTCAAAAGCCAAAATTAAAAACTTATCAATCTAGACCTGTACAAATCCAAAATCCGGGTGAATCCCGAAAAGTAAATGTACATAATGTTTCACAAAAAATGTGGAATTCGATTAGTCAAAGTTTTGAATCAGTATTTAAAATACAAAATGATGCAAGAATTGCGGCTGTTGATTTAGAAAAAAGTAAGCAAATTTCAAAGATGTCAGATCATTATTCTGCAAATGAAGCTAATATTATGCAAAATATTAAATCTTTACCTGATAGAGATTTAGATATAGCAGAATATATTGAAAAATATGATAACGGTAAAGCTGGAATAAAAAAATATGAATTTGATGATGGATTAGCAGATCAGACTGTACGAGAACTAGAAGCAATGAATACTCAAGCTGATACTCGTTCTAAAGATAAAATAAGACAATTATTACATCAAGAAGGAATAGTTCGTGCTGGTGCGGCACTTGATAATTTAGCAAATAGGAGTGTAAGTAAATTAAGAAATGATCTAATTCAATTACATGAAATTCATGGTGAGACATTTCCTGATAAAATGTTGACTATGGGCAAAAATGCAGAGGCCAATCAACTTTTAAAAGATTATGTTGTGGTATTAGATACGAAAATTAAAGGCACAACAATGAACAAAGAAGAAAAAGAAAGGAGAAAATATGAATATGCACAAGTGCTTGGGAATGTATTGTTTGAACATTATGCAAAAATTGATCATGAAAAAGCATTAGAACTAGCTAAAAATAGAGATTTTATAGTAGGTGGTATTTCTTTAGATAGTGGAGTTGTAGGTAAATGGATGCTGAATGAAATGCAGAGAGATCAAAGTGAGCAAAATCAAGCATTAAGAAACCAGCTAAAATTAAATTTAAAAGATAGAGCAGTACATAGACCTGAGAGTTTAATTAAGAAATACAGTTCTCCAGATGGAAAAACTATTTACAAATCTAGTGATGCTGAATTTAATAAAATTGGTAAATTGTATGGATTTAGAATTAAAGAAAACTATGATAATGCTATTAAAGAATCCGTATTAATTGCAAAAGGTAAACAAGAAGAAGCTAAAAAAGAAAGAGAAAGAGATAAAAAAAATCAAGAAACAAGAAACAAAGGGTTTTTCCAAACTCATATACGCATGATGACAAAAGCTGATAATAAAGATATGCGTGATACATGGTTAATGGCAAACTATGATGTCTTGGAAAGACAAGCAGGGCCACAAACAGGTAAATTTTATTTTGTCAATGCTGAAAAAGCTGAAACATATGCTAAAAAATTTGGTTTAAATTTAAATGATGTAAAAAAAATATTACAAGATGAAGTAATAGGAATTCCTGTTAATGCTCCGGGTGAAGGAATGAAAGATGATTTTGCTTCATTTCAATCAGCAGTAATAAATTATCATACTAATAAATTATTTATTGTTAATGAAGGTATAATGAGCAGTAATCCAAGAACTGACCCAAAATATAAAAGTTGGAGGATGAATAGTAAAGAAGAAGGAATTTACAGAAATATTGTTGCTGGATTTGAAGAAATACAGAATTTTAATACTGATAATTTTTTACTTAAAAGTTCTACAGCGTTAATAAAAGGCTGGGATGAAATTGAAAGTAATCAAACTAATGATGCAGGACAAACATCTGTAGCATTGGAAATGGTTGGAAATAGGTATAAAAGCAGAATATTAGCAAAAAGAATAGAAGATTTAGTAATGAGGCCAAATGATACATATATTAAGGAACTAAAGTTTACACAATCAGACGGAAGTCCTATAACTTATCCTCCGGGTATTTCTGCTATACAAGCAAAAGAATTAAATGAACATTATTTAAAAACAGGACAAGACAGATCTCAACATATTGGAGACGACGGACAGCCAATAAGTTATTTGCCTGAATGGAAAATTCAAGGATATATTGATTTATTATCTGCCGAAAGTTTGAATGAAAAAAGGAAAGCAGAGCAAATGAGAGATGCATACAGGGAGGCAGAAGAATGAGAAAGCCCCAAAATATGCTTGAGGTATATGGGTTAAGAAAAGAATTAACTATGTACCAAGTAGGAGATGAATTATTTAATTTTCAATCAAGGTTAATTAATTCTGGTAATCCAAGAAATTCAGCTATTTCTGCATGGTTTGATTTAATGCCGGAACATGCAGATCCTTATAGTAAAAGTGCTTATAAATATGATGATATATATCATGCTTTATATCCAAAAGGAGCAAATATTGAAATAAGGCCCGATTCTGATGATCGGTTCGATAGGTTAACAGTTATAGAAAACAGTTTAGCATTCCAGTTTCCTTCTATTTTTGAAGATCCTAATAAGAAAAAATCATTTGCACATTTAATTCAAATATTAGAAGAAAGTGGGACGATGGGAGATTACGAAGATATTGCTGATTTTTTATTCCAACCATATATGATATTTGATGGTGGTGCAAAAACAAATATGGCTTTTAATCGAAGGTATATAGAAAGCAAGCATTTAAATGAAGATGATTTTTATGATTCATTTAATTATGTAATTATTGGAGCAGTCAAAGAAGGAAAAGATGTTCATTTCCAATATTTTAAAGATGGGGAAGCAATACTTAAAACTCCTAAAGAAATGGCACAATTGAGTGCTGAAGTAGCAAAAGGAGGAGCATCTATGTGGACTGGCGTAAGACATCCTTCAAATGCAGAAAATGAAGAAGACCTTAAAGGTATGGAAGTAGTAGTAGTAGAAGGAGATATGAGTGATAGAACAAATCGTGAAGTAGTTGGGCGTTGGGTTTATACTAAGACATTCAAAGGGCCTCCGGGAACGCCTGACGAAAAACGGATTGTTCCACTCCAATACAATTTAGATGAATCCATAAGAGTTTTATCTGCCTACAGACGAGGTAACTTTATGGATATTGATAATGATGAAGATATATATGATAACGTAGAACGGTGGTATAACGATCGCCCAAGTAGAGTTTTAGATAGTGTTACAAGTTTTACAGAAGAAATTGTGACAGCAGATTGGTGGGGGTTACAGCCATTTAATATACCTAAATTTGAATATAATGAAATTGTAAAACCATTTTGGGAAAAATATGGGCCACAAGGTCAAAACCTATCCAGAGAAGCATTTGCAGAAAAATGGGAAGAAGAAAGACTCCAAACAACCTATACATTTGAAGAAAAGTTTTTTGACTTTTATCCGTGGTTAAAAAATATAATGACACCATTTAGGCCTAATATTGGGCCAATAAAGTATGGTACACCACGCTATCGCAAAACTTCTTCACAATTAGGTGGTAGAGCAAGGAGAAGAAAGGAAATGTCTATTGAAGAAAGGTTTTTATTAAAAAATTCACCTTCTCGTGGCGAAGGACTAGGATCACAGATTCAACGTAATTGGGATAAAGTAACAAATTAAAAAATGAGACGACAACCTACATACGAAATAGATCAAAGTGGTGGTTTAATGGGGCAGATGTTAATGCATCATGCAATAAGATCGTTTAAACCTAGTGTTTGGACACAAATGAAAGAAACATTTTCTCGAACAAATCAATATAATACACTTGCATATGTCTCAGAATTAGTACAACAAGCACATGATCCTGAAAACTTAATAAGTTTAGATTTATGGAAAGAAGGAATGCATGATAATTATAGACCGGGTATTAAATGGCATGAAGGATTATCTGAAACTGATTCTAGAATTTTAGCAGATAGATATGATAGAGATAAAGAATTTGAAAATATTATGGGGAATACAAATCCGTGGTCAATCCATAATATAGGTGCTTCTTTAGGAGCGGCCGCTTTAGATCCTTTATCTTATATTCCTATGGTTGGTGCATATTCTAAAGCCGGACAAGCACTTCATAGGGGCGCAAAAAAAGTAAGTTCAATAGCAGATCCAACATTAGGTCTTTCTTTTGAAGGAGTAATGGGTACTAAATCAATAGCTACACAAAGATTGAGTTTAGTAAATAGTTTATCTAAAAATATAAATCCATTTAAAGCTCTAATAAATCCTTTTAAACCAGTAGGTAAATATGCAATGGAAGGTGTATTAGCAGAATCCTCATATCAAATAATTAAAAATATGGCAGATTCACGCCAATCAGAAGATATTGATTACATGTCAGGAGTGTTTGATGTAATGATTGCCGGACTATTTGGAGGTGTACTAGGAACATTACCAATGGCAAATACATTTAGGAAAAACTTTAAGAAAGAACAATTGCATATGGCTTATATCAAATCTTTAGATGATATAAAACATAGAGGAGAAGTTAATATAGATGGTAAATCCCCAAATGGAGATCAAATATTATCTGATGCTGATGCTAGGGCAAAATATGATCAAGAAATGGAGGATCTTACTAAATCACAGGAACATGTAGATCCAGCAGATTTACATCCTATTAAAGCACATTTCTTAACTTTAAAAGAAGATTTAAAAGTAGGGTTACGAAATGTAGTTGAAGCATGGAAAAGGTGTTCATCATGAATCAATGTGATATTTTATTAAAAGACATAAAGGCATCTAAGCAAGAAATTGCATACATAAAAAAACATTTAAAGGCTGGAGGTGATACTGAAGGTTTAATTGAAAAACTGGCAAATGATATTGAAAATCAAAGGTTTAGGAGTAAAAGCAATAAATTATCAGAAGCACATACTAAAAGTTTTCAAGAGAAAATTGCTAATATCGTTCAAAATGATCCTAAACCATATAAAACTTTATTTAAATATTTAGTAGGAGAAACTTCTGGTATTACATCTAAAGCATTAGCAAGAGCACATGCACGTTTTGGTTATTTTTCATCTAGATTACGAATGGGAAATAGCGATATAAAAAAGTTATTAAATGATCAAAATTTTGTTAAAGACTTTGTGAAAGAATTGGATCAATTTGGTACGCCCAAAACTAAAAACAAATTAGCATATGAAATGGCAGAGGCAGTAACCGAATACCAAAAAAGGCAACGTCTAGAAGTAAATAGTTTTGGAGGTGGTGTTTTTTGGCGAGATGATTATATTACAAAACAATGGCACGATTCATATCGTATGTTGAAATCAGGGAAAGATAAATGGGTACAAGATATATATCTAGCTTTAGACCATGATGCAACAAAAGATAGAATTAGACATGCTATGCTTGATAGAGGAATAGAAATTGATCCTGATAAATTTGATTTAAAAAAATATTTAAAGAGTTCTTTTGAACAAATGACTGTAAAGCCTTCCAAAAGTGGGTTACTACTTGATAATTTACATTTAAAACGAATATTTAAATTTAAGGATAATGAATCTTTTATTAACTATAATAAACATTATGGTCACGAAAATATTGCACATGCAGTATTTGAAAATATGACTATGATGGACAATCATATTGCTTATGGTGAAGCATTTGGTTATGGATATAGAACAAAAATAGAACCAGATGAAGTAACATTACGTAAAGCTGAAGATGAATTAGCGTATGCAAAAGAAACTGGTAATGTAACAGAAATAAATTTGGCACAAGAAGCCTATGATAATTTATTTTGGAATGATGTAAGTCCAGTTGATGAAATGCAAAAAGCATTATATATTCTAAAAGACTCAGAAAAAATCTCAAAACGCCAATACCGAAGATTAAGAGGGGCTTTAGCACAAGTATCAGGAGATGCTTATATGACTGCGAATCCTACATTAGCTAAAATGGTAACTGGGTTCCAGTTTTGGGAATATCTTACTAAGTTAGGTAAAGCTACTTTATCATCTGTTAATGATTTATGGACAGGGGCAGTAATTTTGCATTATCAAGGAGTAAAACCGGGGAAAGCGTATCTTGGATTGATTAATCATGTATTAAAAAATGCTACACGAAATATATCATCTCAAGAAAAAAATATTTTGCTACGTCAGTTAAATGTTGGTGTTGATGGTATTTTTGAATCATATTCAAGAAATTATATTAATAATCCAGCAATGGGAACATTAAATAAATTAACTGATAAAATGTTTGATCTTAATTTATTAACATGGTGGACAAATTCTTCTAGAGAAGGTGTAGCAAAAATGATGTCAATGCATTTCGCAGACAATTTAGCAAAAGGGTTTGATAATGTACCGCCACGATTTAAACAATTATTAGAAGAATATGAAATAAATTCTAAAGATTGGAATTTGTTAAGAAAAGTAGGTGCATTTGATGAAACCGCATTTAATCCGAATGGTAGTAAAAGTAACAAATTTTTTACATCCGATCATTTTATTGAAGAAGTGGCAATTCGTGAACCCGGAGGAAAATTAAAAATAAAACAAAATTGGGCAAAAGAAGGTTTAACTGAAAGTCAGGCTCGTAAAATTGAACAATCTATAAATAGATATTATATAATGGAAAGCAGATTAGCGGTTCCTGAAGCTGGTGCGGCTGAAAGAGCATGGATGTATGGTGATAATCAACGAGGTTCACTTCCAGAAACAACTGCAAGAATTTTTTTTCAGTTTAGAACGCATCAGGTTAAAATGATTAGGAATCTTTTACCCCGAATGTACGATTTAGGAGCACCATCATTAATGCATGTTATTCCTGCTATTGGATTAGGTTATGTTTCAGCAAGTCTTAAAAATATGGTTGCAGGAAAAGAACCTTTACCTTTTGATGATCCAAAAACAGCAGAAAAAGCATTAGCACAAAGTGGGTTTCTAGGTTTTTTATCTGATTATATAGGAGGTCAATTTGGGAATTATTCACAAGATTTAGATGAAATGATATTAGGAAGTGGATATAAGTCGTTAAAAAAATGGGGTCAAATGGGATATGAGTTGGCACGAGGTAACAAAGATGCAATAGATGTTTATAAACACTTGCGCCATGAATTACCTTTTGCTAATCTGTTTTGGACAGAAGCGGCAGTAAATTATATGGTACATTATGGTATAATGGAAACATTCCAGCCCGGATATTTAAAAGCCCTTGAAGCTAGGGAAAGAGGAATGGCATCTGGATTTTTAATTGAACCATCAAGTATTTGGTCATATGGAGGGCTAAGAGCATGATTACAACAGAATTAAATAGAGCAGAATTTACAGCCGCTAGTAGTGCTACAGATTATGTTTTTGCTACTGGTGGTACAAATATACCAGTAAAAAATGAATCTCATATAAAAGTATATATAACAAATACTGGTACGTTTACTGCAAATGCATCTACAAATGTATTTACAGATAATGCTCATGGTCATTTAGATACACAAGTTATAAGGTTATCTGCCGCAACAGCTTTACCTCTAGGACTTCTCGCTAATACTGATTATTATGTTAGAGATAAAACTACTAACACATTTAAACTTGCTTTAACTTCAGGTGGGACTGCTGTTGCAATAACTACTGCTGGTACAGGTACTTTAACTTGGACTAAAACCCTCCTAAAGACATTAACTACCGATTACACAGTTACTTTTTCTGGTACAACTGCCACAGTTAAGTTTAATTCTGCACCTACCGATGGAGTAGGTATTCTTTTATTACGAGAAGTTCCATTTGAACAAACAACTGATTTACAAAATAATTCACAATTAGAAGCTGAGTCATTAGAAACACAATTAGATTTAATTGTAAATATGTCTCAGCAGTTAAAAAACTCAACTGCAAGAAATTTAGCATTATCTGATACATTAGTAGCAAGTGATGCAACATCTACAGCAGTAGAATTAAATGTTACTTCTGCAAATAGGCAAAATAAATCACTAAAATTTGATAGTTCAGGGAATTTAACAGTATCAAGTATTAATGTAGATAAAGCAGAAGACTATGTATTAGAATCTAAATCATATGCAACAGAATCAGGAGCAGTAGTAAATACTTATGATGGAGGAACAGCATCAACAACAAGTGACTATTCCTCTAAAGAATGGGCAACAGGCACAACAGCAACTTCTGCAAAAGATTATGCAACTAAAGTAGATGGTGCAGTAACAGGGACAGATTATAGTGCAAAAGCATGGTCAGTAGGTGGTACTGGAGTTACTACTACATCATCAAGAGGATCGGCTAAAGATTGGGCTACAAAAAGTGATGGTGCAGTAGACACATCTGAGTTTTCAGCAAAAGCCTATGCTTCAGTAACAGGAAGTAATGCACCTACGGATGGATCATCAAAAGAATGGGCTACTCATACTGGTAGTGCAATAGCATCCTCAGAATTTTCAGCTAAAGAATATGCTCAAGGAACTGCGGCAACTGGGGGTTCAGCTAAAGAATGGGCAACTACAGAAGATGCATTTGTTACTGGATCATTAGCAAGTGCTAAAGAATATGCACAAGGAGATGGTAATTCTGATTCAGTTGCTACTGGTGGATCAGCTAAAGGATGGGCGCAGGATACAGCTAAAGTAAATGGTGCAACAACAAATGATCGTTCTGCTAAAGCATGGTCACAAGGTGCATCAATGACAGGATCAACTTTAGGTGGTTCTTCTAAGGATTGGGCTTCATTACCAGTAAGTACAGGTACAGTAGATGGTACACTTTATTCTTCTAAAGCATATGCTCAATCAGCTACAGCAGGAACAGATACTTATGGAGGTTCAGCAAAAGGTTGGTCTTCTACAGCACATGGTGCGGCAGTTCCGGGTGCAGGATCAGGTGATAGATCAGCATTACATTATGCAACAGATGCCTCTAATTCAGCAACAGCCGCTAAGAATAGTGCGGCTTCAGTATCTAATGTATTTGATTCTTTTGATGACACATATCTTGGTAGGATGGCAGATAGTGATTCTCAAGGTACTAATCCTACTACTAATGGTACATGGGCAAAAAATTCTTCAACTATTACTGTTGCAAGTGGCTCAAATATAAAAGTAGGACAAGTTGTTACTGGAACAGGAATGCCTACATCTCCTAAACCAAATGTAATATCGGTTGATGGAACTACAGTAATAATATCAGAAAATATGGTAGCCGCAGGAAGTGCCGTAGCTCTTACATTTACAGGATATGGAGTATATGGAGATTATAATGGTTCTAAAGATGGCCCTGCACTCAATAACGATGGAGATGCATTAGTAACTGGAAGTTTATATTTTAATAGTACTGATAATGAAATGCGGATACTTGATAGTGGAGGTAACTGGATAGCCGCAACTTCAGCAGGAGATGTAAGTTTACTAGAATATAAATTTGTAACAACATCAGCACAAGTAACATCTAAAACATACTCTGGAACAGCAGATGTAGGAGGAACATTATCATATACAGCAAGTAATATAATTGTGTTTATGAATGGTGTTCAACTTAAAAATGGAGTTGATTATACTGCAAGTAATGGTTCAAGTATTGTTCTTACTACTGCCGGACAATTAAACGATGAAATCAATGTTTTGGCATTTAAGAGTTTTACACTTTCAGATATGGTTTCTGCAAGTAGTGGAGGAACTTTTTCTGGTAATGTAACTTTTGGTGGGACTGTTACAATGCAGTCAGCAAACAATCAAGGATTTGCCTCTGGCACTAAAATGTTATTTCAGCAAACTGCCGCACCTACAGGCTGGACAAAGGTAACAAGTTCAAATGATGTAGCTTTAAGGGTTGTATCTGGAACAGTAGGAAGTGGTGGTTCAGTAGCATTTGAAACTGCATTTGCTTCTCAAACTGTTCCTGTGCATACATTAGAACTTAGTGAAATACCTTCACACGGACACACATTAACTCTTTATGATGATAGCAGTTCAGGTTTTTCAACAGCCCACAGAGTTACAGTACATGGTTCTGGATATTATATCTCGGAAACAGCTATGGGAGCTGTTGGAGCTTCAGGAGGAGGAGGTAGCCACGGTCACGGGAGTATAGATTTAAACGTAAGTTATGTTGACGTAATCATAGCAACGAAAGATTAATTAATGAGTGATTTTTGTCCTTTCATTAAAAAAAAATGTTTAGAATATAAATGTAAATTTTATATTCAGATAATGGGTAAGAATCCAAATACAGGGCAAGACGTTAATCAATGGGATTGTGCAGTAACTTGGTTGCCGATGTTATTAATTGAAGGCTCACAACAAACAAGACAAGCAGGATCAGCAATAGAATCTTTTAGGAATGAAATGCTAAAATTAAATGAAAATCCAAATAGGTTATTACAGTAAGGAGTAACACATGAGCATAGCAAGAGACTTAGCAAGTGGTAGTGGCATAGAAGCTGGTGAAGTAATACCACACATAATCCCTAATGTGCTATACCCTGCGGTTGCTGGTAAAGACTTGAGTGGTACTGCACTTGGTGGCTCTTACACCTATGGTACTGCACATACTGACGGAAGAATGTACTACTACACAGACATAAAGGGAAGCAAGCCGATAAAAGACCCTAGAATTGGTGGTCATTTTGGTAGTCAGAGGCATATGTGCAAGTCATTACAATCACTAGAACAAGAAACTGCAATTCATGGAGAGAATGTTTATTCAGTAGATGGTCGAGAGTGGATAAGAGTATATGGAAGAGCAAAAGTGCAAAATAATGATAATGGTCATAATATTCAACTTGGGAATGATGGTACAGCCGGATTGGGTTATTGTGAAATAGTTGGTTATTTTACTACTGCAAATCTTTTGACATTTACTTGGTCAGTTGGTCAATATTGTAATTATGACTACAAAATTGATGGTGGAAGTTGGTCAGCAGAACAGACTACCTTTCAAACAGGTGTTAATTCTCCTTTAGGTACAAGATATGTAGATAGAGGTTCTGTTGGAACTGTTGTTACAGGACAAACATTAGGTATTCACACATTGTCTTTAAAAATACCCGATAGTGGAGATACTTTAGATATTTATGGCATCGAACTAATAGCCCAAGACAAGTTTACTGATGCAACGTGTGACTACAATAACGATCCAACTATAACACATGATGCTAATACTAGAATAGTTGCAGGATTGACTGTAACTGGTACTGGTATTCCTGCAAATGCCACAGTAGCTTCTGTTACAAGTTCTACAGAGTTTGAACTTAGTGCCGCAACCACAGGAGGAGCAGTTACTAATGGGACACTAACTTTTGGAACTAATAATATTCAGATACCAAGTCAGAATGTAGTTTCCTATGGTAAGAAGTTTACTGTTTCTGATAATCCACACTATGATCCTTTCAATGGATTTGTTAATGATACTACTCTCTTTTCCTCAGTAGTAGATACAGCAACCTCACTAGGATTAGGTACAGCAACAACGTGGGGAACACCTTGGGATAAGGGAAGTAATGATCATATAAGACCTTTCAATGGAGGAAGAGTAGTCAAGTGGGTAGATTCTTCTGGCACTATAAAAACTTCTGTAACTATGATGCCAGCAAATGCTCAGAATATTGGCACAGATCAATCAAATGAAATAACTACTGCAAGTGCAACTAATTCTCACACAATAAACTTTAGTGATGATGCAGTAGATAATTCATTATCTGAGGTGGCTAAATCGTTCCATTGGAGAGAGTTTGGAAATGGTTCGGCTAATCAAAGTACAGGTGGTACTTCAAGTGCGGCAGATTTTTCACAGTTAGCAAATGCAGAAGATGATGTAGCTTATGTGATGGATGATGGACTAACCTCTATGTCAGGAGATGATAACTCAGCACATACTAACTTTACAGATTGGTACACAGGAGGTGGTGATATTGTTAATATAACTTTTATAGGAACTGGAATTTCTTTTGAAGCAGACCCTCAAGCTGTTCATGCTGGTATAACAAATGGAGTTTATGCACAAAATTTACCTTATGGAACTCATATACTAAAATTACAAAGAAGTAGTCCTTATGATGTATGGGTAGATGGAGTTCAACTTACAAGTGCCGCTACATCATCTAGTGATCATATTGGATCAAAATTTATAACTTTCCACCAACCCAAGAAACCTCCAATACCAGAGGATGCTGTAGTGCTGGCAGACTATATGCTGATGGCAGATTTTGTTGCTCAAGGTGCAGGAGGTAATCAAAATCTTAGTAAAGGTACAAGATACATTTCTGCTAGTAGAGACATACTTTATAATTGTTCAGGAACAACGACTTTAACAACTGCTCCAGATGCTGTTAATTATCGAACTTTACACATAGATATTGCTCAACATGCTTCTAATGCAGTATCAGTTTCAGCATTTGGAACACGATTTGCGATTAGTGGATATAATATGGCGGCAGATGCACCACAAATGCAAATAAATGATAGCAATGTTACTGGTGTTTATGGGAATGGTTCTACTGGTGGTAGTTCTGGAATTTCACCAGTTACAACTTTGGGTAACAATAAATTTGAATTTGGAGGTGCAGGAAGTGATGGTGGGATGAATTTTGATGGAATGTTTATAGCAACTCCAATCCACACCTCATATCACTACCAGACCTTTGAAACACCTTTCCTACATGAGTTGGTAGGTGGTGACAGGAATATGGAACAGACTAATCTTGTGGTTACACCAGACGGAAAGACATGGGATGAAATTACGAGAGATACGAGTTATATTGGTAATGTATGTGTGGTTGTAACTACCGATACTCAAACTACTAGCCATGATTGGTTGCTTAAAACTTGGAATGATTGGAGAGGATTACATAATAGTACAATCAACTCTGGTAACAAGAACTTTGCAATAGCTTATGATCGTATAATTTGTTTAGTTGATGGTTATTATGATATGTCGTTACATTTTTTCTCTAGTGATGCTATCAATGTAAGTGAGTGGACAAATATTAGAATTAATGGTCAACGGTTAATTCAAAACTTCCAGCATGATGCAAGTCAGCAATATTCTACTCCTATGAGAGCAACTGCATTTATAAAAAGAGGAGATTATATTCAACTACATGGAGCTTGTATTAGTGCAGATGAGGAATCCAATAGATTTGAAATCATAAAATTGGAAAAATAAAATGTTTATATCCCATAAATCAAATGTAATTCAACAAGTCCACGAATCTGAATGGCAATGCAGAAGAAGGTCTAAAGGTATGACCAAACCTGAGTATTGGGCTTGGATTGAAACAATTACCTCTGGTGATCCTCCTGTTGTTACATATCCTTCAGAGGATTTTACAATAGTTGAATGTACTGATGAGAATGTTCAAACAAGACTTGTTGAGTTAGACGATTATATTTCTAGGAAACCAGAGGGTAAAACATACAACATCAAATACTATGTAAGCAAAAGAGATGCAGAAGAAATACTAGACATAGACGGAAAGAGTCACGATCCAAAGCAGTACGTTCAATCTCACTTTGTACCAGATGACACAGCAAAGGATGCAAGGCTACTGGCAGATAAGTGGGATAATGTAAGGAGTCAAAGAAATCAGAAGTTAACTGAGACAGACTATCTGGCATTAGGTGATAATACTTTATCTACAGCAATGAAAAAATACAGACAGGATTTAAGGGACGTTCCTAGTCAAAGTGATCCAGATGATATTACTTGGCCTACTAAACCATGAATAAATGGATGAAAGACGAACAGATGAACACCACAAAACTCTATTCGGTGGCGGTGGAGATGCACTGGAGAATAGGAAACTACTTAATTTCTGGGCGCGATTCATTATATCGGTTGCCAATGCAATTACGTTCCTTATTCTGCTTTACCTATTATTCTATGCAGAGGTTCAAGAAGCGAGTCGTGATCTGGTTAATATCCTTGTGGGAACGTATGTTGCAATCCTCGTTAAGATTACCGATTACTGGTTTAAAGACAAGAGAGATCAGGAACATGAGGAACAAATGAATGGTAAGGATTAGCCTCATATTTCTGTTAATAGCATCTTGCTCTTCCCCTAATGTATCAAATATGCAAGGATATACAGTTGATAATAAACCATATAAGGGAACAAGTTGGCAGAATAAACATTATGTAAGACCTTATTGGCAATGTGTTTTTAATAATATAAATGTAGATTGTGAAGAATAGTGGCGTTAAAAAAAACAAGACCAGTAACAAATTATAATGGTAACGGTAATGGTGCAGAAAGGGTATTTGAGCATAATTTAGTTAAAATGGGTATGCCCGTACTCGGGATCATCCTTCTTTCTATCGTATCATGGCTCTTTACAACCGTTCTCGACCAAGACGAGATTATTCAGCAACACACAATTCACCTTGAGCATTTACATAAGTCAGAGGAATATATAAAATACGAATTAAAAGAATTGGACAAAACAGTTACGAATATTAGAATACATGTAGGTAAAATGTCAGCACATTGAATATGACTAGCAAAATGTGGACATGGGGCTTCGTTGCCTTTATTATGGCTTGGGTTTGGACAATCCATTCTGAAGTATGGAGTATGAATGAAGAAGTTGCTGTTATGGAATACCAGCTTACAAAGATTCATGAGAAATTAGATTGGCATACTGAAAAACTTGAAATTATTCAAGGATCGCAGTATGAAATACTTAGACAAATAGATAGTTTAAAGGGGGAATAATATGTCAGACAGATATGGAAGACGAGGAAGTATCCTAACTTCTGGTCGTACCAAACATACATCACAGACAGGATCAGGTTCTAGTTCTCGTAGAACAAGTTGGGGAGATGTATTATCCAAAAAATGGGAAAATAGAATGATGCGTGATCCTGAGTCCTCTGTGGCTCAAAATATAGATGCTACTAGGAAACACTATGTACTTAATAAACTTGGTATAACAAATCAAGGCAGAATGGAACGATTAAAAACTGCTTTAACTCATTCTTATGGTGCAAGTGGAGAAGTTAGTTATCAAAAAGCAAGGACTATGGATCAAAAACGATGGGATAGTTATGGATTAGATACTGAACTTAAATATAAAGAAGAATATGTACCAAGAAAGAAAAAGGAGAAATAATGCCAATAGTAATAGCAAGTGTAGTTAAGACTATGGCTTTTTCTATGCTAGGAAATAGCAAAGTTATTGAGAAAGTCATAATTTTATTATTAGAAACTTTAGCAAAAAAGACTGACTCTGATGTTGATGATAAGTTAGTCAAGATGCTAAAAGAATCATTGGGACACAAGAAGTAATACTTCTTAGTGTAATAGACCCATGTGGGTTGGTACTAGACGACAATTCAATGGGTTAGTAATAGGAGGACTAGCTATGATGCTAACTAAGAACTTTTCTAGTGCAGAAATGATGTGTAGTTGTGGTTGTGGAGAAGACTCAATGGATCCAGACTTCATGGCAATACTACAGAATATCAGGGATGATATGAATAGACCTTTAAGAGTCTCAAGTGGAGTACGCTGTGCGAAGCATAATTCTAAGGTTAGTTCAACTGGTAAGGATGGCCCCCACGTTCCTAGAAAGAATGGTACAGCCGCAAGTGATATTCTTATCGCAGGAGCAGATGCACTCAGACTTATAGATATTGCTAGGAAACATGGGGTAAGCGGAGTGGGTATTTCTCAGAGAGGTACGCATTCCAAGAGATTTATCCATTTAGATACTATCTCAGATTCGCACCATCCTAGACCAACTATGTGGTCATATTAATTATTAAAAGGTAGGTCATCATGCAAGTCTCCCATTGCTTGTTGAAGAGTCTTACCTTGCTCATCCTCTTTACCATCTCCAAACCGGGACATCTCAAAAGCATATTGCTGTAATTTAAGCATACTGCGCTTCTGACCTTCCTTAGTAACCCATTCGTCACTAATAAGTTTGCCGTTTGTAATGGTAATGAAAGTTCCTTTTACACAGGTTTTCTTTATTCTCTCTGCGGCATCATCATAACATACTACTGGTATGAATAAGCCACGATCTTTCTTAAATTTACTGGTTTCATGTACTCCAAGAGTAAAGTTACAGTATTGCCCTTTAGTAGTTGGGCCGAATTCCGGGTCTGCTGTTAGCCAACCTGATATTAATGCTACGTTCATATGTTCTCCTTAATAGAATTTATTTTCATGTTCTTCTTCTAGGTATGCAAATTCTTCTGTATCGCTTATACTCCGTAAAGTCTTAACTTTAACAGATAAAGGTTTTACAGTAGGAGTTGCAGTTAGATAAGTTATTTGATTATGTTTCAGATATTCTTCAGTTGCATCTTTGACTTCTTGACGTAACTTCTCTTTATCTTCAACTTCTTTTACATAAATATTAACCTTCCAATGGTTATATGTTTTATGTTTCATAAGTAGTTTACTACTA
>VTLG01012393.1_pt1 | contig 19782 bp, 18 predicted proteins | sample 4694571 | NCBI WGS metagenome assembly VTLG01 (sample SAMN12604809, study PRJNA352737) | marine metagenome | biome: ENVO:00000447; feature: ENVO:00000209|ENVO:00000569|ENVO:01000036; material: ENVO:00002151; isolation source: viral sequences binned using virsorter ... | reverse complement strand
TGTCAAACAACGTACCTCAAAGTAACGTAGGATCTAACCCAAGTGGTGCGAACAACACTTACTCAGGTGATGATAGTAAAACTATTGGTCTTGTCTTCCACAAGTCTGCTGTTGGTACAGTAAAACTAATGGATATGACAACTGAGATCTCTGGTTCTGACTACGGAATTATGTATCAAGGTACATTAATGGTTGCTAAGTATGCTCTTGGTCATGGAATCCTAAGACCAGAATGTGCAGCTACTATTAAGCTATCTGCTTCTTAATTTCAATTTATAGGGTATCTTATTATTAGATACCTTTTTTTTATTATGTATCATTCATCTAAAAAGAAAAAAAAGAAAGGTGGGAGAGACTCACTTAAAATAAAAAAGTACTAAAAAATGACTGTAGCTGCAACCACCGAGCTTGAAGCAATTAACATTATGTTGGCTGCTATAGGAGAAGCACCTGTAAACAGTCTTATCGGTACACTTCCTGTAGATGTAAAACTAGCTCAATCAACTCTTACAGAATTTAACAAAGAGATTCAATCAGAAGGTTGGTCTTTTAATACCGAGATAGATGTAACTCTTACAAGAGATGCTTCTAATCAGATAGCTTTATCACAAGACATATTACGGATTGATGCAAACATACATCAACACCCAACTATTGACCCTATACAACGTGGTTTAAAGTTGTATGACAGATTAAATAACAAGTTTGAATTTGATGAAGATTTGATTTGTACTGTTATTTATTTAAGAACTTTTGAAGAGATACCAGAACCAGCTAGACGTTATATTACAATCAAAGCTGCAAGAGTTTTTGTTGATAGGTTGGTTACTGATGATGGTCTAAGAACTTATACAGGACAAGACGAAACAAGAGCAAGAGCTATACTAATGGAAACAGATTTAGCAAATGGAGATCACAACATTCTCAGAGGTGACCCTTCATTAACAAGTGTCTTTGATACTTATTCACCAGCAAACGGACTTATTAGGTAACTATGGCTGTAGTTTCAAGAGCAATACCTACACTATTGAGAGGTGTATCACAAGCTGCTGACTCTACAAAGCAAGCTGACCATGCAGACATACAAGACAACGCAAACAGTAATCCAGTACAAGGTCTAACAAAACGATCTGGCACACAGTTTATTACTACACTAAGCAGTTCTGCTATTGGCAATGTTCATATACAAACTATCAACAGAGATATAAACGAAAGATATGTAGCAATATTTAGCAATGGTAACGTAAAAGTTTATGAGCTTGATGGTACTGAACTGACTGTTCATAAACCTGATGGTACTGCTTACCTAAACACATCAAACCCAAGAAGTGTAATAAAAACTATCACTATTGCTGACTTTACTTTTGTTGTAAATACTAGCATCACAACTGCTATGGATAGTGCTGTTAGTGCTGGCAACATAACTCAAGCTGTTGTATTTATAAATCAAGTCTCAGATAAGACTACATATTCAATAACAGTAGATGGGGTGACTGTTACTGATGACACCACTTCAGACTCTACGTTAAGCACTACTCAGGTTGCTTCTGATTTGGTGTCAGGTCTTAACTCTGGCCTGTCAGGTTTTACGATTGCTAGAAATGGTCCTGTTATACATATCAAAAAAAATGATGGTAGTAATTTTTCTATAGATGGTACTGACTCTCAAGGTAATACACAGTTAACAGTAGTAAAAGATTCTGTACAAAGGTTTACTGACTTGCCTACTGTTTCTCCAAATGGTTATGTTGTAGAAATAAAAGGAGATGAAGCTACAAACTTTGATAATTACTACGTTAAGTTTGTTACTAATAATGGTGGTGCTTTTGAAGAAGGGCAATGGGAAGAGACTGTAGAAGCTGGCATACCTTTTAAGTTTGACTATGCAACAATGCCACACGTTCTTATACGTCAGGCAGATGGTAATTTTAGATTTGCAAGAGTAGATGGTGATAGTTATACAGCAAGCAGTCAAACATTTACTTTACCTAAATGGGGTGAACGTACTGTTGGAGATCAAGATTCTGCACCAAACCCTTCTTTTATTGGAGCTACTATAAACAACGTATTTTTCTTTAGAAACAGATTAGGTTTTCTAGCTGATGATAATGTTGTCTTATCAAGAGTTGCAGAGTTCTTTAACTTCTTTCCTGAGACAGTTATATCTGTTATAGATTCTGACCCTATAGACGTTGGTGCTTCTCATACTAAAGTTGCTATCCTCAAACACGCAGTAACTATGGGAGAACAGTTGATATTGTTCTCAGATCAAACACAATTTGTTCTTACGTCTTCTTCTGATACGTTGACACCAAAGACTGCAAACGTGGTAGTAGCAACAGAATTTGAATCTAGTGATTCTGCACAGCCTGTAGGTTCTGGTTCTTCTATCTACTATCTAACGCAGAAAGGTAGTTTTGCTGGTGTAAGAGAATATATTACTCAAGAAAATATTGCTATAAAAGAAGCAAGTAATATTACTATCCATGTACCAAGACTAATACCAAGTAACATTTTTAAGTTGGCAGTTAGTACAAACGAAGATGTTTTGGTTTTGCTTGGTACAGATAATCCAAACAAGTTATACATAAACAGATGGTTATATGGAGAGAACTTTCAAAAGATATTAAATAGCTGGTCAACTTATACATTCAACTCTGCTAGGTCTATTAGAAATATAGACTTTATTGGTACTGATCTATTTTGTGTAGTAGAAGAAGCAAATGGTACAACTTTAGAAAAGATACCTTTTGAAGCAGAGTTTAGAGAAGCTAACTCAGAGTTTGAATTTCATCTAGATCATAAAGTGACAGAAGCAACAACAGGTGTTTCTGTTGCCTACAACGCAAGTACAGACGTAAGCACCTTTACAGTACCTTATAGGTTAAGAGCTAATATGAATATTATTGGTAGATATTTAGCAAGCGGTGAAACAAGTACTTTTGTAAACCCTCAAGGCAATACAGTAGCTTTAAAATCTGGTCAACTTATACAAACAACAAACGCTATAAATGGTTCTACCTCTACCATCACAGCCAATGGTGATTTTAGAAATAGTAAATTTATTATTGGTGAACCTTTCTTGATGCACTATAGGTTTAGTCAACAAAGACTTACAGAAGGTGCTGGTCAAAGAAGTGAATTTATTAGTGGTAGATTGCAGCTACATCACTTCTATATAAAGTTTGAAGATACAGGATTTTTTAGAGTAGAAGTAACACCTGAGAACAGAGACACAAGTACACATAAATTTACTGGTCGTTTGTTAGGTGCTGCGTCTGCTGCTATTGGTCAAATAAATCTAGAGACAGGTACGTTTAGAGTGCCAATAATGAGTAGGGCAGACAGGGTTGATATAGATGTGAAGAATGACACTTTCTTACCAACACAGTTATCAAGTGCAGAATATGAAGCTATGTTCTATATGAGAAGTCGTAGAGTCTAGATGGGGTATTTGAGAAAAGCAAACATACATGACCTCAACCATGTATGTAAAAACATGAGAGAAATAGATAAAGTAGAAGCTTATTATCAGACAGGCAAAGAGCCAGAAGATGCACTACGACTAACATATTTGTATGGACAACAGGTATTGACTATAGCTGGTGACGAAGATCAACCAATGGGTTTATGTGGTGTGATAAGTGATGGGTGTATATGGTGTATAACAACAGATGAATTGTTTAGTAATAGAAAATATAAAATACAATTAGTAAGAGAAGGTAAGAAATGGGTAGATGATCTATTGAAAAATTATAATTTGCTATACAATATGGTATATGCTGAGAATACAACAGCTATTAAATGGCTTAAAAGTCTTGGGTTTACTTTTATTAATTATCACGCAGAATATGGAAAACAAAGTAAACCATTTTATGAATTTCTGAGGATTGCCTAAATGTGTCTTCCAGCAGTTGGAGCAGCTTTAACAGGTGGTACTTTATCGGGTGCTACTGCTGGTTTATTTGCAGCGTCTTTAGGTCTTGGTTTGGCTAGTGGAATTGCACAGAGAAATGCAGCTAGAGCAGCAGCAGATCAAACATATCAATCTTCAGTAATAGCTAACAGATCAGCAGAACAGGCTTTTGCTGCACAACAAGAAGCTTTGGCAGATAATTTAAAAGAAACAAGAGCATCTTCAGCACAAGAAAATTTAGCAAAAACTATAGAAGGATTACAAGCAAGAGGTCGTACTATAGCGTCAGAACAGGCAGGTCTTACTGTTGGCTACTTATTGCGTGATGCAGAAAGACAGTCAGCAAATGCTAGAGAATCTATAAATCAAGCACTTGAATCAGCAACTAAACAATACAGAAGAAATGTTGATGGTCTTGTTGCACAAAGAGATAATAGACGTAATGAATTACAAAGCAATATTAATCAAGCATATAATCAGATACCTTCATTAGGCTCTGTACTGCTTAATGTAGCCACATCAGGTCTTAATTCTTATACTTCTATTGCTTCCTTCGCATGACCTCAAGTTTTCAAAGTACCGCTTTTAGATCGTCTGCTAGTCCTGTAGATACTTTTGTAGCACCGCCAAGAGTATTACCAAAAACAGGTGCAGAAGAATTAGCTGATATTTTAAAAGTCGTAAATCCTAACTTACAAAAGTTTTTTGGTACACAAATTGAAAAAGAAGCAAAGAAAGAAGCTAATAAAGCTATAAATGATGCGTTAGATGGCTCTTTAAATGACTTTGAAGAAACTACAAAAATATTAAAATCAGGTGAATTGATTGGTGGAAATATATTTTATGATCGAGCTTTTAGAAGAAGTAAAGCACAAATTTTAGGCGGTACTATAGAAACAAAATTAAAAAATTCTTATCGCACAACATTGATTGATGGTAAACCATTATCAAGTTTTACAATAGATTCACAAGAGTATAGAGATTGGGAAAGTGAGCAGATCAATGAAGTTATAGATAGTCTTGGTGATATTGATGAAGACACTTTTACCAAAAAGTTTTTACCTTATCTTATACAAGCAAAAGATTCAATAAATCAATTTGCACTAAAAGAAAATCAAAAGCTTGAATTTATAAATATAGAAGCTTCGGGAACAACTATTGCTAGTAATGTTCTTGATATGTATATAGCTAGTTTAGAAGATAAAGATGGTTTTAATAAAAAGAAATTTTTATTAATGATGAATCAAATTGAAACTTTTGAAAATGATGTTAACAAATTAGGGCTTGATTCAACTCAAAGATCAAATCTTAATAAATCTATATTAGATACTTTAGCTGCAAAGGCAAAAGAGATAGGATATGAAACAGGAGATGAAGACCTTGCTCTTGAACTTTTTAATTTTGCACAATTTTTTCCTTATGGTGCTGGTGGTAAATTAAATCTTACAAATCACCCAGATTTTATTTCTACAAAAAATAGATTACTAGAAGATGTTGAAGACTATAGTGCTAAAAAAGATAGCCGATTAGTAGCAGAAGCAAAAAGAATAAAGGAAGAACAGTTAAATACAAATTTATTATTATATGTTGATTTCCTTAATGCAGGTAAAGGAGAAGAAGCAGCAAACTTACTAGAAAGAATAAAAGGTGATAACCCACAAAAAGCAGCATCAATAGAAACAAATGCAACAGCTTTAGATGGTGATACTAGGCAAAGATATGTACAAGTACAAGCTAATATATATTCTGGCAATTACGAAGATTTAGCTTCTGCAAGGGCAGCAGCAGTAGGTTGGTTCTTAGACCCTAGAACACCTAAAAGTGAAAAAAATCTAAATTTACTTAACAAGCTAATGACATTAACTAGTTCTGTAGATGAAGGACTTTTTGAACCTCTTAATGCATATTTTGTTAGATATGAAAATAGAGCAAAATTACAATTAGAAACAAATGATAAATTTAAAATTTATAAATTAATAAAAAAAGATCAAATGCTTGGCTTTATAAAATTAAATACTGAAGATTTAAAAACAGAATTTAGAGAATGGACACTCCAAAACAAAGATGCTGGTACAGAAGGGTTTGAAAATAAATATTTAGAGCTTCAAGCAAAATATGAAGAAAAACTTATTGAACAATTAAATAGCATTATAGATCCTTCTTCAGCCCAAGATGATGTTAATAGTGAAATAATCAATCAAAACCAAAGTGGACTTGAAGGTGTACCTACAACGATAGAAGAAAAAACAGAAGAAACTGGTGACTTCTTTGGAAATACATCTTTACCTTCGGTTGAATCAAAAGTTATTGCAGAATTAGTAAGAATGGGTGGTATTACAAAAGAAAATAGAGACAAACTAATTGAAGAAGTATTTGCTGAAAAACAAAAAATGAACTTTTTTAATGTTGCAGGTAAAGCAGAAGCAGATCGAGTAATTCGATTTTTACAAACAGGTGAATATGGATTTGGTAAAGAACCAAGAATTTATGAACCTTTAAAATTATTAATAGATGGTGATAATTTAGAAGCTAGTACTTTTAGTGGTAACTCACCCACTACTGTAACTGTTGAAGAAGGTGATACATTAAGTCAATTAGCAGATCAGTTTAGTTCATCAGTAGAAGCTATTATGGAAGCTAATAATTTAACTAATCCAGATATGATAAATGTAGGACAAGAATTAATTATGCCGATAGTTGAAAGAGTAAATATGAGAGAAGTTAAGGATAATCAAATAAAAGCATTAAACGTAATATTAAAAGATACAGATAAGACAAAAGTAATACCTCAACCTAAGATAGAAGATATGTTGTTAGCTGTAGGTTTTGAGCCAGAGATTGCTAAAATCATGGCTGCTGTAGCAATGGCAGAATCAGCAGGTAATCCTATGATTGATACAGTAAAATCAGGTTTAGATCCACAGAAGAAAAAAGAATTTTCTATAGGTTTATTTCAATTAAATATGAAAGATGATAAAGACAGGTTGTTAGATGTGTTTGATATTGAATCTGAAGAAGAGCTATATGATCCTATTATTAATGTAATTGCAGCCAAGCGACTTTATGATGAACAAGGACTTGGTGCTTGGGGTGCATATACAGACAACTCTTACAAACAGTTTTTAAAGAACTAAAATGACAGACTCAAACATCAATAATCTTCTAAACAATGAAGAGGAAGAAGAGAACAAAAAGAAAATTTCAAAAGGAATAATAGAAACACCAGAAACAGATGCTTTATTTAAAAGCTTTGACAATCAGCCACTTTCTTCTTTAAGTAAAGCTATAAACAAAAGCCAAGCAGGTTTAGTAGATTTTTTTGATAATAAGTTTTTAGGAGATCAAAGAAGTTTTGAGGAAATATTAGAGAACAGATCACGAATTATTAATGAAGCAAAACAAAAAAACGAAGAAATTAGTGAAGAGTTATCAAAAACAAAAACATCACAAGTAATTAGAGGTGCTATTACTGGTCCTTTAAAAGCAATAAACGAAACTGTAGAGTTTGCAGATGATATATACGACTATTTAGCTGGCAATCCATACGATAATAATGATCTTATTGATTACAGTTATTTTGAAAGAGAAGATGATGGTGCATTTTTTTATATACCACAAGCTATAACTCAATTTTTATTACCTATGGGGATCTTTAGCAAAGGTCTTAAAGGTATTAAAAACCCTTGGACAAGAAACCTTATTGCAGGTTTTCTGACTGACTTTATTGTAGAAGATCCATACGAGCAAAATCTTTATAATATGGTTGATGAATATGAAGGTGCGTTAGAACCAGTTATAGATGTATTGAAAATGCCAGCATCAATATTTAAAGCTGATGATGATATATCTCCGATAGAAGCAAGACTTAGAAAAGCTTTTGGTGGTGCAATTATAGGAGAAGTTTTAACAGGTTTTGCTGTAGCTTTAAAAGGTTTTAGAAACTCTCCTTTAGCTCCAAAAATAATATCAACCTTAGAACGTAAAAGAAAATTAAAGTTTAAAGACCTTGGTATTGATGAAGCTGGTAACGAATTATTAGATGAAAAAGTTATTGACTTAATAAAACCTTTAGAAGTAAAAAAAGGAAAAGGTATAGGAGATACAACACAAGTACCAGAAGTCGGTGACAAAATAGAATCTACATTCAACCCAAACATAACTGGTGGTGGTATTGATGAGCTTACAGATAGTCTTCTAAATATTGCTGAATACTTTAGAGATACAGATGAATTAGGGCAATGGGCTAGGTCTGTATCTTTAGGAGATATGTTTGCTGCTTCTCAAAGACAAACAAATGGAGAAGCTTTAGAAGCTGCTAGATTTTTCTTACAAGAATTTGGTCCCTTCAAAAAAACTAAAAACGGAAAAGTAATTAATAACAAAAAATATTTACCTGCTACAACTATATCTATAAATCAAATGATGAATAAAAATGGGGAATCTGTTTTTAATTTGTCTGCTGCTTTGCATAATGCTATAGCCACAAAAAATGTAGATTTAATAAAACAAATAAAACCTCAGTTTTTACAAGAAGTAAAAGTATTAAAGGGTCTTGTTTACTTAAATAAAGGAGTTAGTTCTCTTACATCACAAACTTTAGGTGCAAGAAGAATTGCAGGTGATTTAAGAGATACAGTAACAGAAGCTAAAGATTTTGGCAGAAGATCAAGAGGTACAGAAAATGTAAATAACATAAATAGAGATTTTGTTGAAAATGTAGGAGTAAGTGAGATAGATGAAACCTTTAATAAAATTTTTAATTTAGTAGAACAAGGAGATCAAGAAGCTGCTTTAGCTTTAACACGACTTACAAAATACTTAAACATAGCAGGTGGTAATCCAGAAGTTATGAAACACATGGTTAAAAAAGGATTGCTTTTAAAAGGTGTAGAATTTACAAACGAAATATTTATTAACTCTATTCTTAGTGGTCCACCTACTCATGTAGTTAACCTTTTATCTACAAGTTTAAATACTTTAGCAAAACCATTAACTCAATCTCTTGGTGCTGGAAAAATTGTTTTTAGAAAAGATATGAATATTTCTTTTCCAGAAACACTTTTAGCTAGAAGAGATAACTTAATATTTAAACCAGAGTTTAATAGTGATGAATTTATAAAAGGTTGGAAACAATTTATATATATGAGTCAGTCTTTAGGTGATGCTTTTAATATTGCTCGTAAAGCATTTCAAGTAAACGAGAATGTTCTTGATAGAGGTGCAATGGTTTCAGACGCACAAAGAGTTTCACGAAATATTAACGCAGAAGATGTAAGAAATTTTGCAGATCAAAATATTATTACTAGAGGTACAGTAAAACCATTTGTAGATTTATTTATAGCAGACTCTTGGATTCCTTCTATCTACAACAACTTTAGAAGAGTAAATGGTTTTGGTTCTCGTATGCTAATTACAGAAGACGAGTTTTTAAAACAAGTAAACTTTAGAGCTTATGTAAAAGCAGAAGCTTGGGAGCAAGGAATAAGAAAAGGTTTACAAGGCGAACAATTAACAAAATACATTACAGGGCAATCAGAAAAAGTATTTAAAATTGTTGATACTGGCAGTACGCAAAAATTACCACAAAGTATCAAAGACTTGTATAAAAGAGCAAAAGACTTTGCTGCTGAAGCTACATTTACAAAAGAATTAGACACTACAGGACTCGCTGGAAGAATACAAAATTTTGCACAACACCCTTACGGAAGAATAGTTTTTCCTTTTGTAAGAACTCCTGTAAATATTTTTAAAACACAAATAAGATATACACCTGTTGTAAATTTATTGTTGGGTGAATACAGGCAAGCACTTAGAAGTACAGACCCTAATATTGCTGCAAGAGCAAGAGGTGAAATGTATTTAGGAGGTGGGTTTGCTTTTTCAGTAGCTTTGATTGCTAGAGATATGGAAAATCCTTTTGCAGAAATAGGCATGACAGGTGCAGGTCCAAATACAATAGGATTTGGTGATGCAGCAGAAGCAAATAGAACATTAGTAAAACAATTAAAAGAAGAAGGCTGGCAACCATATTCATTTAGATTTCTTGTAAGAGATTCAAATGGAGAAATAGTTTTAACAAAAAGTGGTAAACCAAAATATAAATATGTTTCTTATAAAAGACTTGACCCTTGGTCTGGTTTATTTATGCTTGTTGCAGATTTTGTAGAAATAGAAGGTCAAGTAGGTAGTCAAGAACGAAACGATTTTACTACTGCACTTGCTGTTTCTATTGCACGAAACTTAACAGACAGAACTTATATAAGAGGTCTTAGTGAAGTTGCTGAAGCTATACATAATCCTTATGCGTTACAAACTTTACTAGCAAGAAGAATTGCTAATATTATTAATCCTGTTGCTGGATTAGGTAGATCAGTTAAAAGAGCCACAGACAAAACAAAACTAGATACTACATATTATCCAGCAGATGAAATGATTACAGGTCTTAGACAAACTCTTAATGAATTAGCTAGAACAATACCTTATTTTAATGCAGATTTGGAACCTGATAGGAATTGGATAACAGGTTCAGTTGTTAAATATCCTAGTGGTTTTGGACCTGATACCTTTGATATTTTAAATCCTTTTACTGCTACTAATACAAAAGATAATTATGTTCTTAGTGTTATCAATGACTTGAATATATCTTTACAACCACCTAAAAAATTCTTTTTAAGAAAGCAAGGAATACAAAATAGTGGTATTGAACTTACAAACAAGCAATATGCAGATTATGTTAAGTACTTAGCTTTTGATACAAAGATTGATGGTAAAAGACTTATTGTTAAATTATATGAATTATTGAACAGTTCAGAAAATAAAGGCTTGTATAAAACAGCTATGGGTGAAAATATAAATTCAACTAATCAAGATATTATGGTTGGAGTTCAAGACAATGCAAGAGCTACATTATCAAGAGAAATAAAAAAAATAATATCAGAATATAAACTAAAAGCTAGAAACGAATGGTTAGGTAAACCTGAGAATGAAAAGTTATTTAGAGAATATACTGATAAACTAGAAGAAATAAATAATGAAACCATTAAAGCAACAATTAAAAATTTATCTAATTTTTAGTAATCATGGCAACTAACACAGCAGCATCTTTTACAAACCATACTGGCAATGGTACTGCTGGTCCTTTTAACATATCCTTCTCGTATCTTTCAGAAGCGGAAGTTGATGTAACTGTAGGTGGTGTTTTAAAAACTATTACTACGCACTACACATTTACAAGTGCAACTCAAATTACATTCACTTCTGGTAATGAACCTGCTAATGGTGTTGCTATAAAGTTTCAAAGAGATACAAATATTAGTGCTAAAAAAGTAGATTTTGCAGATGGTTCTGTTCTTACAGAAGCAGACCTTGATGCTAATAGTGACCAAGTATTATTTGCTCAACAAGAAATTATTGATAAGTTAGGTGGTATTGAAGAAGGTGCTACAGGAGATCAAACAGCAGCAGAGATTAGAACATTAGTAGAAAGTGCAACAGATAGTAATGTCTTTACTGACGCAGATCATTCTAAGTTAAATGCGATAGAAGCTAACGCAACCGCAGATCAAACAGTATCAGAAATCAAAAGTCTTATAGCTGGTAGTCCTCTTGATGCTAGTCATCTTGCAGCAAACTCAGTTGATAGTAGTGAACTGGTAGATGGTAGTGTAGATACTTCGCATCTATCTGCTGATTGCGTTACAAATGCAAAGATAGCTGATGATTCTATTGATTCTGAACATTATGTTGATGGGTCTATAGATACTGCACATATAGGTAACTCACAAGTCACTACAGATAAAATTGCTGATAGTGGAATTACCACAGCCAAGATAGCAGCAGACGCAATTAATAGTACAAAAATAGCTGACGATTCTATTAATTCTGAACACTATGTTGATGGTTCTATTGATACTGCACATATAGCTAATAATGCTGTAACAACTGGAAAGATAGCTGATGCAGAATTAAAAACACTAGCTGGTATGCAATCTGGTACAGCTTCTAAGTTAGCTGACAGTACTGCCCTTACTTCTGATATTGCCGATCTAAACCAGTTAGATGGCATGGCAAAGCAGACTACTATAACTGATGATGATACAAAGTTTCCTACCTCTGGTGCTGTTGTAGATTTTGTAGCTGCACAGATCGCACCTATTGGTGGATTGGAAGTTATAGCAAATGAAGATAGCTTTCCTACAACACAACCAGCATCAGGTGTTGTTATTAGTATTTCAGATATAGACGGTCTTATTGTTAATGGAAGTGGTGTTGCTACAAATGCAAGAACATCAGGTAATGGTTCAGATAACGTAACTATAAATGGGTTTCCTTCTAGTTTACACAGCAAGACAATGGCTGCTGGTCTTGGTCTTATGGTCAGTTCTACAGGGTCTAGTCAAACCTATACTTACCATAAGTTACTAGCAAAAGAAGCTGATGTAGAGCAACTTAGTAATGACATAAACGATTTTGCAGCTAGATATAGAGTAACTAATGGAGAGCCAACTTCTAATAATGACGAAGGAGATTTAATATACGATAAAGATGCTGATAAGATGAAAGTCTTTGATAGCTCAACTAATTCATTTAAAGAAGTTACTTCTGTTGGCGATTATAAATTTTTATTCTTATGCCCTGCTGGTGGTAGTGGTTCTCCAACAATTAACGGAAGTATTGCTACTTATGATCTTAGAGAAGGAAGTACAAGTGGTTCAGCAGCAAGCATTACAAATGCAGCACAATTAATAGTAAGCATTAACGGTGTCATACAAAAACCAAACACAGGTACTTCTGCACCGTCAGAAGGTTTTGCAATGGTTGATAGTAATACAATTATTTTTGGTAGTAATTTACCAACAGGTGCAGAGGTATTTATTGTACAAATAGGTTCAGCAACTACTTTAAACGTACCAGCAGACAATTCAGTTGCTACTGCAAAGATACAAAACCAAGGAGTTACAACAGCTAAGATTGCTGATGCAAATATTACAACAGCTAAGATTGCTGATGATGCTGTTACAGGTGCAAAAATAGCTGGTCAGACCATCACAGGGGCAAACATACTAGATGGTACTGTATCGGCTGCTGAGTTAGGTAGTGATGCTGTAACTACAGCAAAGTTAGCAGACGGAGCAGTTAACAATGCTCGAATAGCTGATGATACGATTACAAATGCAAAAATAAATTCAAGTGCAGCAATAGCAGGGTCAAAAATTTCTCCCGATTTTGGTAGTCAAGATATAAAAACTACAGGAACTATTGAAGTTCCTACTATAAATGATGGACAGTTAGGTAATAGAAATATGATTATTAATGGAGATATGCAATGTAATCAAAGAGGAAATAAAACAGGACTTACAAGTACAGATTATGCTATTGATCGTTTTAAAATTGGAATAACAAATATAGGTACATATAGTGTTTCTCAAAGCGATAATTCTGCTGATACCGCAACTACAGGTTGCAGGTATTCTTTAAAACTTGATTGTACTACTGCTGACGCTTCCCCTGCTGCTGCTGATGTTTTATCAATAAGTCAATCTATAGAAGGTCAACACATGACTAGATTAGCTTGGGGTACAGCAGGTGGTCAAAAGAAAGCAACTTTATCGTTTTGGGCTAAAGCTGATATAAATGGATTTACTTCTGGCACAAAAGATTTTGTTGTTGAAATTCAAACAAGTTCATCACATGAATTTTCTGTTGTATGTCAACTAACAGCAAATAGCACTTGGCAAAAATTTGTAATAGTATTTGATGCTTTTGGTTCTGCAACTCTTGTTAGAAATAATACTGGTGCTGCAACTATAAATTGGTGGTTAGCTGCTGGTAGTAACTATAAAGGTGGTACTTACAGTTCTGGTTGGCAACAAAAAGCTAATACAGGAGGTGTTAGAGCAGCAGGTTTGACACTAGATTTATCTGCTCATACTGATAATAATTTTTATCTAACAGCAGTACAGTTTGAGTTAGGAGAAAAAGCAACTACATTTGAACATAAGTTATATCAACAAGAACTATCTCTTTGTCAAAGATATTATCAACAATTAGGTTCTACTAATACAGGATTTGGTGGTGATTTCGCTATGTTACCTGCTTATACGTATAATGTTGGTACACGTATAGCAGCAAGCTTTATAACAAATTCAAAAATGAGAACGACACCATCAATAGCAGAAATTGGAAATGGTATTAGAGTTTATGGTCAAGGAACTAATTCAGATGTTGCAACAATATTTGGAATATTTACTGCTGATGATAGTAATGCTGTTGCCTTTACTCTTGATGGTGATAATAGTAAAGATTGGGGAGATAGTGATCATGCTATGGTAGTAACAAATAGAACTGGTGGAGGTATAAGTTTCTCTGCTGAATTTTAATTATGACTATTTCTTACAAATTTGCACCATTAAATAGAGAAAACAAACAAGATACTGTTATTAAAATTGACAGTACAAAATCTCAAAAAACTTTTATTCCATTCGATTCTGATAATACAGACTACCAAGAATACTTAGAATGGGCTAAAACTAATACAACAGAGGAGGCTGACTAATGGCATTAACACAAGTATCAACAGGTGGTGTCAAAGATGATGCCATAACAAAAGCTAAAATACCAGCAAATCAAATAGAAGCTAGTGAACTAGCAGATAACGCAGTTGACACTAATGCAATAGCAACAGATGCAGTTACTATAGATAAGGTTGCAGATGACGCAGTAGGAGCAGATCAACTGGCTAGTAACGCTGTTGTAACAGCTTCTATAGCTGACAACGCTATAACTCAAGCAAAGATAAATGTACCTTTAAGTAATCGTAATTTAATAATTAACGGAGCTATGCAAGTGGCTCAACGTGGTACGTCATCTACAACAAGTGGTATAAATAGTGTTGATAGATTTACTTGTGAATTTAGTGGAACAGATGAAGCACCAACACAAGCACAAGTTGATGTTACAAGTGGAACAACACCATATACTTCAGGTTTTAGAAAAGCATTTAAAGTAACTAATGGAAACCAAACAAGTGGTGCTGGTGCTGCTGACTATATTAATTTACAAACTAAATTAGAAGCACAAGATATTGCTAATTCTGGTTGGAATTATTTATCTTCTTCTAGTTCTATAACTTTATCTTTTTGGGTAAAATCAAGTGTTGCACAAAATTTTTATGGTTTTTTAAGAACAAGAGATGGCACAGAACAAAATTACCCTTTTGAGACAGGTGCGTTAACTGCTGATACTTGGACAAAAATTACAAAAATTATAGTAGGAAATTCAAATTTAACTTTTAATAATGATAATGGTGAAGGTGTACAAATAAATATTTCCCCTTTTTGGGGTACTGATAATACTGGAAGCGTCAGTTTAAATGCGTGGGCAGCCTATAGTGGTAGTACAAGAACACCTGATAACACCACAACATGGTATACGACTAATAATGCGACCTTAGAAATCACAGGAGTTCAATTAGAAGTAGGCAGCGTGGCAACAGATTTTGAGCATAGGTCATTTGGAGAAGAACTTGCTTTATGTCAAAGGTATTTTCAAGAATATACACACGCAACATATAGAGGAGTTGGTGGGTTTTGTGGAAGAAAAAGTGGCTCTAGTACTGTTGTAGGTACTATTTATGGATTTCCACCTATGAGGGCTGCTGCAACAGGTTCAGTTGATAATCTTGCTGGTTTTAAATTATTTAAATTTTCAGATGGTACAACTACCACCCCGACTAATGTAGGTATTAGCCATGAAGGATCTGTAGAACCATTTACTGATATTAAATTTACTTTTACAGTTTCTTCTTTTGCTTCAACAGGAAATATGTGTGGAATGTTTGCTACTAATACTGCTGGTAAACTTACACTAGATGCGGAGCTTTAAAGATGAATGAATTTAACATTACTTCAGTTACATACATAAAAGATGATGATGACAAAATAGATATACTTGATGTTGTTATTGATGGAAAACATTATGGAGTGCCACCTAGTACAGCCAACAGACATTATGTAGCTGTTCAAGAATGGTTAGCTGCTGGAAATAAAGCCACAAATTAAAATGTAAAATAACAGCTATCATTAAAAATAGAACTACCCCTGAGTCTAATGCCACTTAAAGGAAAACAGTACAAACTTGATGTTGATGGTGATAAAAAAATCACCAGAAAAGATTTCTTGCTAATTGCTGCTAGAAAGAAAAAAATGAAAAAAGATAAAAAATGAAACTTAGTAATGCAAATGTAAAAGTTCTCCTAAACGCACTTGATTTGCGTTTACGCATGGGAGAACTTACACCAAAACAATACAAACAAGAAAAAGATCAGATTTTAAATTTCTATTCAAATCGTGCTAGTTTAAAAATAAAGAATGGAAATAAATCTGCCTAATCTACCAGATACAGATTATATTCTTGTACCACCTACAACAATTTTTTATCCACCTGTGGCAGAAGTTCCATATCTAGATCCTGTACTTCTTCCAAGTCTGGAACAGGTAGAGTCGGGTTTGGGAGATCAGGAATCTTCTGTTGAAGAAGAAAAAGCATCTTCAACGGAGGAAGTGTCAGGAGTAACACCAGAGACAATACCGAAAGACCTGCCAAACACCACAGAAACTTTATCAAATGAAGAAGGGGTAGCTACGTTTAATTTACCATTTTTCGGTGAAATGCCCATACCTGCACCAGAAGTCATTGCATCTTCTGTGATCGCTGCTGGTACTGCGTCAGTTGTATCAGTCGCAGGGGGTATTGCTATGCAATCAGTATTAGCTTTTATCAAGAAAACATTTAAGAAAATGTTTACTAAAGTTCTTAAAAAAGAAGTCGCAAATGTGAAAGAAAAGATGGATAATAATAAAGGTAGCTAGAGTTCACATACCTGTACTATGTGGTGTCTAAACTAGCTACTTAAATTTTTCTTTATTTGCTTTTACATAACTTCGTATATTGATTACATCATTACAAATATATGCGAACTTAGACTCAGGGTTTATCATGTAGCCTGATGCGTGAAGCTGACTACATTTCAAAATACGAACTAGCTGTTTATCATGCACTTGCTTGTCTAGTTCTTCTATGGCTAACTCTAGCTTTACTTTGGATAATTCGTTACAGGTTTGATTATCTCCTAGTGGAATCATAAAAGACATCTGTACTCCCCAACCTTGATTAATACTGTAAGTTTCGCTTGCTGGATTTTCAGCATCATTACCTGTATAAAAAGGAGTTATTGCCATAGTTGGTTGGCTACATACTAAATTGCCAAACTGTTGTTTACCTGTCATTCCATTATTAATATTCATATTCTGATTGATAATACTAGAATTACCAATCGCACTTGGTTGAGCCTGTACGTTTGTATCGCCTTCGGCTTTTACCTGATTACTGGCTAAACACAGACAAGCTAGTAATAACGCTTGTAGTCGTGATCGTATCATTCTGAGTAATTTGTTCTGTTAATGCACTAGCAGCCCTTGTAGTTGTGCTTAAAGTCCACTCAGCAGTACTATCTGTTGGAGTAAATACTGCATCTGTAGCTGTAATTCCTCCACTTGTGTCTGAAGTTACAGTTATATTTGTAGCTTCCCAAGTATTCAAAGCAGAACCATATTTTTCAGTTACAATACTGCGAGTTATGGTTTGAGTAATGTTTTCAGTTCTGTTACTAGAACCAGTAGTCCAAGAAGGAACTCCGTTTGCGTAGCAAGGTGCAGCTAGAAACAAACTTAATAAGAGTAGTTTTTTCATTTGATACCTACATTAGTGTTTTTGTTATCTACTATTTTAGCAGCGTTATTAGGTTTCTTTTTGTTCACGCTGATACCATAAGATCCTAAGACCCCAGAGGTCAAACCTGCCAAAAAAGCACCGTCATTACGAATTTTATCCATATATCCAAGAGTCATCATTGCTAATGACCAAACAAGAATCATAAATCGAACAGCGTGACCAAACAGTTCACCCCAATCCGTACCTTCTTTTTCTTCTTGATCTTCCATAGAAGTGCAAACTCTTGTCTAATACTACCAATGTAGCTATGTTTGGAAAGTAACACAAGATTATTATGCTGAAAATCTTAAAACCAATACTACTAAAGTTCTTTACTACGACTGCTGTAAAGAGATTAGTAGTCGATCTGCTTAGAGCTATTTGCAAACAAACTACCAACACACTAGATGATCGTGCTGTTGATATGTTGGAGCAACAGTTGTTTCCTAAATTAAACTGATATGACACATAAAGAGTTTTTTAATGTACTTATTGGTAATCCTCCACCAGAAGTAGAGCTTGAAATAGAAATCAAATGTAGGGAGGTTCAACAATTACCAGACTTTGTTATCAAAGACTATTGTTGTGACCTTGTAAAACAAATAAGATTACAAGATATGCTGCTGATGTCTGCACTTATAAAGATTTCTGATGCAGAAACAAGAAATTATCACCTTGAGAAAGAACTAAGACAATATAGAAAGCTACAAAAACAAGGATTCCTAGGTAAAGTTAGGTATGTATTATTTGGCAATACAACTAAAAAGTGATTATATTAATTAAAAACAACACTTATTATGGATAAAAACTTAGAGATACTTAAGACCATACATTATGAGTTAGCAAAACATATACTTGATCTGATAAAAAGTGGAGAAGCAAAGGCAGGTGATTTAAACGTAGCTAGACAGTTTTTAAAAGATAATGGTATCGAGTGTATTCCTGTAGAAAACAACCCAATGGAAGAGCTTATGAACAACCTACCAGACCTAGATGCCGTACCTTTAGCTGATTTATAATTGCAACCACTACCAGAAAAACTACAAGACTTTAGATATTTCTTAATCGTTACTTGGAGACATCTAAACCTACCAGACCCTACACCTGTTCAGTTAGACATAGCTGAATATCTACAATATGGTGCAAGACGTAAAATCATACAGGGATTTCGTGGTGTAGGTAAGAGTTGGATTACATCTACCTATGTAGTGTGGAGACTTCGTATGAATCCACAACTAAAGTTCTTGGTTGTATCTGCCAGTAAAGATAGAGCCGACAACTTTACTACATTTACCATGCGTCTTATCAATGAGATGCCAATACTTGCTGATTTGATACCCAGAGATGACCAGAGAAACAGTAAGGTGAGTTTTGATGTAAAACCTGCACAGGCCGATCATGCTCCCTCATGCTCTTCTAGGGGTGTCTTAGGGCAGATGTCAGGAGCTAGAGCAGATGAAGTTATAGCTGATGACGTAGAAGTTCCCAATAATTCCTATACACAGCCCATGAGAGACAAACTTAGTGAAGCTGTAAAAGAATTTGAAGCGATCTTAAAACCAAATGGAAAGATTACTTTCTTAGGTACACCACAAGTAGAAAATTCTGTGTATCTCACACTAGAAGAAAGAGGATATGAAACAAGAATATGGACAGCTAGATACCCACAACTAAAAAACAACTATGGAGATAGACTTGCTCCTATTATCAGCAGAAAGCTTACAGAAGGGCTTGTAAAGCCTAAAGACCCTGTTGACCCTATAAGGTTCTCAGCACAGGATTTGATGGAACGTGAAGCTTCCTATGGTCGTTCTGGCTTCAATTTACAGTTCCAACTAGATACAACTCTCTCAGATCAAGATAGATACCCTTTAAAAATAAACGACCTAGTAATTGCTTCTGTAAATAAAGAATTTGCACCAGAAAAAATTATCTGGTCTAATAATCCCGAATATGTCATCACAGATTTGCAATGTGTAGGGTTCAATGGCGATAGATTCTACCGACCAGCCCAAGAATTTGGAGACTTCATAGAATATACAGGGTCAGTTATGTTCGTTGACCCTTCTGGTAAAGGTAAGGATCAGACCGCTATA
>VTLG01011483.1_pt1 | contig 19784 bp, 27 predicted proteins | sample 4694571 | NCBI WGS metagenome assembly VTLG01 (sample SAMN12604809, study PRJNA352737) | marine metagenome | biome: ENVO:00000447; feature: ENVO:00000209|ENVO:00000569|ENVO:01000036; material: ENVO:00002151; isolation source: viral sequences binned using virsorter ... | reverse complement strand
ACTCGCTCAACGAGCTCGCAGAGGCCAACGCGTCCGAAGAGTGAAAGGATTGTAAGGAGTCTACGAATATGGCCCTTTCCCCCCGCTGCGCTACTGGCGCTTCGGGGGGTTTTTTACGTCTAGGGGTCGAAAAGTGCTTGGCGTTTCGCAAAAATGTACCCTATACTATAGGGGCTAGCGCGGCTAGCGATTTTAAAACTAGTAGAAAGGAAGAAAGGAATGAAAGAGCACCTAGAAACACGTTTCAAAGATTTGGATGAAAGGCTCGATAGGCTCAGAAAGGAGAGAGGAAAAAACGATCACCCATTTGAACTGAACGGACTAGACCCAGAATATGAGGGACGGTTCGGAGAAAGCACCTATAAGGTAGTGTGCACCGATATGAGCGAACGGTTTATTAAAGCGTTAGCTGAAGCTCACGACTCAATCACTACGTATGGGAAAGCAGGGGTAGAGGAAGACACCTCTGCATTGCATGACATAGAGTATTTAGGGAATGAGGCCGTGGAACCAATGATACGAGTACTCGTCATTCAAGAGAATTGTGGCGAACCGGGAGACGATTTCATCGTGAATTATAACTACAAAGGAGTCATGCGAATGACCGGGCTAATGTCAGACAGCCACTGTCATTTATCCGTTTATAAAGTGAGTGACGACCAGCCCCAAGGAACTGTGTTAATAACGGACCCTACCGAAGCAAGCCATTTGACTCTGGAAGATATTTGATCGATTGAAAGAAAACTAGAAAACTCCCAAAATGCCCCCGTCTCGTGTTCTGCGATTCGGGGGTTTTTTGTGCCTACTGTACTCTATTAAATCTATGTGTATTGTTATCTGGTAAAATAAAAAAGTTTTTGAAAAAAGTTTCGCAAAAGTACTAATATCACTAATATACTAATAGAATCGCTCTACAAGTCTCTTGGTTACTCGATTGTTATGATTCTCGAAAGTAATAGAAAATCTATTAGTTATTAGAAACAGTAGGTAAGATACCTAGAGGGCATGAGGAAACTATATAAAATTACAGTTTTATACTAATATTCTAATATCACTTGGTGAGCCGAGAAGCTGTAATGAAAAAACTGACACACACCACCCTGATGCCAACCGAAGACGGTAAAGCATTCGTTGACGACAAGGGTAAGATATGGCAACCGCTCAACTCTAAACAAAAACGATTCTGTAAAGAATATCTCAAAGGCCAAACAGCTACAGATGCAGCGATTAAAGCGGGATACACTAAAGATCGCAAGGGGGCCAAGACCCAAGGCAGTGTTCTACTAAATCATAACCCCGTTGTTCGAAACCACCTCATTGAGTTGGAAATAGCAGCTTCCGAAAGAGACGCTATTTCTCTAGAGAATCATTTGTCCACTCTACACGATTTGAGGGAGGAGGCGAAGGAGCAGGGGCAGATATCAGCGGCTATTACCGCCGAGGTCCATCGAGGGAAGGCCGGTGGACTCTACATCGATCGACGTGAGATACTGACCGCGAAGATTGACGCAATGTCCAAGGATGATATACTCACTCGACTCGAACAACTAATCAAGAAGCGAGCGACGGAGCCGAATGTCATTGAAGGAACATTCGTGGAGGCCGAACAACAGACGAGTTGACGACGCGATGCTCCCCTAGTCTGGTTACTGGTTTACATTGGGGAAATTCTGTTATAGAATGAACCTGTTAGTAAAGTACTAACGGTCATTCTTAGAAAGGAGAAAGTTATGCCAACTATCGATGTTAACTACAAAGCGCCAGCGGGCCGTAGTGATTCCAGCAACGCAGTCATTACATTGGTTGCGACCCCGAAGGACAAGATACCGGCGCAGGCCGGGAAGATCATCGAGTGCTTGTTGAAAGCCAAGGACCACACGATGACCGTCGAGGAGCTGGTCGGAAAGGACGAGGCTGGAAAGGACAGTGCATTGGATGCCGCTGGGTTGAAGACGGTGCAGACACCGAGGAAGATCTGGCAATTCTACAAGGGTCGATTGATCGACGAGAAGCTGATCACTGTCAGTTAACTAGATTGGGCGGCTTCGGTCGCCCTTTCTTTTACTCTTCTCTATCGTCTCTTGCTCTACTCTATCGCTCTACTCTACTCACTCTATCGCTCTATCACTCTATCCCAGACCCTGACCCCCAGACCCATTCCCATTCCCATACACAGAAGATACGACGACGAGAAACCCCGACGACCCGACGACCCGACGACCCGACGACCCGACGACCCGAAAAATAAAGCTTTACAAGTAAAGCGGTATGCCTCATACTAAAGCCCTAGGTTAGTCATGGCGGCGCTAACCTAAGACCTAAATTAAAACTAGCCGCCGGGTAAACGTTATGAGTAAACCTAAAGTACGTGAGCCTTCAAAGGCTCAGATTAAGCAGTCCGCTACTACAGGCGTGATTGATGTTGACTTTGAACCATCACGCGGATCACGGGGCGGGAACCTAACACTCACCTTGCTTACTACGGTAGGTGTTAAGGAAGCCAAGGTAGCCGGTCAGGCTCAGGTAATCATCAAGGCCTTGACGATGGTACCTGGTCACAGTGCTACTATCTCCGAACTGTGCGAAGCTAAGGTAGGTGAGGAAAGTCTCATGGAGAAGGCTGGGCACTACGGCGTACAGACACCGGAGAAGATAGTCCGCCACTACACACGAGGCGATAACTACAAGCGTATCGAGCGCTTCATTGAACTAAGCTAACCTAAGCTAGTCTAAGATTAGGGGGACTTCGGTCCCCCTTTTCTTTGCCCGCCATCCTTAGGTTAGCCCAAGGCCCTACACTACTCGCTACCCTATGTCAAGCGTAGCGGACCCCCATACCCCCTTGACAACTAGCGGCGGCGGGGCCCACCCACCCTCCCTGGACTTAGACCCGCTTTTGCAGGTATTTTATGGATGGGTCCCTGATCATAAAAATTTTGTGAAAAAAATTTTTTCGAATATACTGAGCGCCATGGTGACACGCAAGTGCCGGTGTCTAGTTTGTAATGTATCTGTTAGCGATGTTCCTGTCGTTATTTTTTGGTTTGTTGTAATTATTTTGAGTTCGTATTTATATGCAACTTAGCATTGTCATGGGTTTCTTTTTGGTGGTTGTTGTTGGTGGTTCTTATATGTACATCAATATGCAGCGGGCTCAGATAGCGCAGTTGGAGGTAGAGTTACAGACTTCTATCAGTAATCAGTCGATACTTGAGGGCACGATAGCGAGTCAGAATAGTCAGTTGCAGGAGCAGTTGGAGCTTCAGCGTCAGAGTCAGTTACGGATCACGGAGCTTTCGGAGGCGAACGATGAGGCGCGTCAGGAGGTCACTGAGATGCGCAACACTTTTGCGCGGCATGATTTAAACAATTTAGCTATTGCTCGACCGGGGTTAATAGAGGGAGTGGTGAACAGGGGCACAGCAGCGGTGCATCAGCAGTTTATTGATTTAACTAATCCTAGGCAGTTTGATGAAGTTCCTGTTATTGACGTTGAGTAGTGTTATTGTTCTTAGTGGTTGTTCCACTTTGGGCAATTTATTCAGTAGTCCCCCTGAGGTTCCACAGGTGGCCCCGGTGGAGGTTATCACGATCACTGAGCCGGCACCGATGTATCATCCGCCGTTACCGGAGGGGGTGAATCCAGCGGAGATAGAGTGGATTGTTTTAAATCCGGGGGTAATGAGGCAGTATATAGAGGATTATGATGAGGGGAATGCGCCAGCGGTGGCGTATTATTCACTCACTGCGCAGGCGTACGAGAATTTAGCGAACAATTTAGCGGATATTCGTCGTTATATTCGACAGACGTTAAACATTGTTCAGTATTATAGGGAGCAGGATTCTGGGGAGGATTAGGGTGTTCGCGAACCAGGAACACCACTTGTAACTCTTACTACTTTACTTATGGATGATCTTTTCACTGCTGTAGCTGATTTCATCAGGGAGCGTCGTCCTGAGGCTAAGATGTTGCGTGGGCGAGTGGCTGAGTCGGGACTTCCACCAGTGGAGTTAAGTGATGAGGAGGCTCGTGCCATGGGGTACGAGAACCGTAATGCTTTGCGTAGGGCGCGGTTAGCGTCGGGCGAACAAGCGACGAATGAGTTTGAGGGCGAGATTGGTCGTTATATGGGGCCGTATCGTAGGGGGGCTATTGACGCTGAGCATTACACACAGATGTATGGGCCTGCCATAAACTATCAAGGGTGGTATAGGCAACCTGAACATGTAGAGAAAACTGAATCAGGCCCGTTGATGGACTACGTAAGGGAACAGGGGGTGGAAGTACGGGATGATATGGTTTATGTCCCCAGTATTTCGAATGCAAACCCTATTTTACTGGCTCATGAGTTTGGGCATCGTGGTGATTGGACGGGACGCTGGGGACCGGCAGAAACGAGAAACGCGATAAGCGATACTATACCCGATGCCACTAATGAGAAAGTTAACAAACTTTTTGATGCATGGAGAGCGGATAGTCCTGATGCTTGGAGAAAAGCAATTCGTAGCTGGATAAAGGAAACAAATGATCCCTCTGATTATAATACCCGTAAAGGATGGTATGATACTTATTGGAAAGCGCATAATGAGTTATCAGAGTTAATTCAGTTAAATCGGGATGAGTTACTTGATCTTGAAGTCAGTGCGTTAGAGCAAGAGGCTTTAAACAGACGGGAAGCTATAGAAGAAGTTGTGACTCGGGGACAGTACTCTAATTTAGCGGATACTGATCGAATTACGGAAGTACAAGAAGAACTTGATCGTTTAAGTGAAATTTACTCCCCGGAAAATTTAGCTGAAGTACGCGAACGTAATAGAGAAAATTTGAGTGATCAGGCTTTTCGTCGTTATAGACAAGGAAGGAGCCGCATAGGGGTTCCTTCGGAATTTTCAAATATGTTCATGCCTTCTGCAGGTCCATGATAAAGGGATATCAAAATGGCTAATGGGTTCCAACCTGAAGTAACCGGAGAGATGCGGGCGTGGGAGCCTTCCCCGTTGGAAAGGCAGCGTTATGCGATTGCTGATTTTTTAGAAGATAAAGGACTCTCGTCCGATAGATACCGTGCTCGGAAGTTAGCGGAAAACCTTACTTTCTTATCTGAGTTTATTCCAGGGTTTGGTGAGGCTCAGGGGGGACGAGAAGCTGCGCATATGTGGGGGGAAGGAGACCGCATGATGGGGGGCATCATGCTGGCTGCAAGTTTAACGCCCTTTGTTCCGGGGAAAGTTACAGACGCATTCGAAGCACTTCTAAGAAAAATTAGGAAAGCAAAGCATAATGAACAGCGTGAATTACGCAATATTCCCTATGACCAGACCTCTCAAGGGAATCGTGCTCGTGATAATGCTGAAAGATATAGACGTGAAGCAATGGAGGCTCAAAGAGAAGCACGTCATATGATTGAAGTAGCCGTTCCCGATAATAAACTAACCCAACAAGGCAGGAATTTAAGAGCGGGGCGTAGGGCGGCGAATTCAGAAGGCCAATACGTTCCTCGTCCTGGTCAACTAGCGTTGCCCCGAGTCGCAAAAAGCGAATTGGATGGTCGAACTATAGAGGAATATATTCAAGATAGAGTAAGAAATTCCCGTGTATACCCACCTTATAAAGGGACTCATTACTCTGGAGGAAAATTAGAGGAGCTTAAAGCATCCCCAGCCGACTTAGAGGATCTCGGATATGTAGATAGAAGGACAGGGGAGCTGTTTTGGCCCCCTCGAACTGACGCGACGCCATCCCCCCCTGCTCCATCGGGGGGAGGCGCAGGTGGTGCAAGACCTGTTGCGGGGGAGTATATACCTAGGGGAGAATCAGGAGGTATTACTGATCTTCCTGAAGCTCAATCTTTAACAGACGTTTTGCTCGATATTGCCCGAACTCCTTTACAGACACAGCGGCGTGGAGCTCCTTCTACACCAGAACCTGAACAAGAGGATATGTTGACTAGGTTACAGAACCTAAAAATAGATAAGAATGACTAGCAATGCGGACAAGCTGAAGGCTTTAAAAACCATTGATGTTTCTTATTTAACCAAAGCTGAAGCTAAAGAGTTTACGGTTCTTTTAGAAGAACTGGAAAAACGAGAGTTTCAGGAAAAATCCACTAGCACCTTCATGAACTTTGTTCAATCTATTTGGACAGAGTTTATTAATGGTGATCATCATGTAAAAATGGCGAAAGCTTTTGATGATATTGCTGAAGGAAAGTTAAAGCGTTTAATTATCAACATGCCTCCCAGACATACAAAGTCTGAGTTCGCTTCCCATTTGTTTCCTGCGTATTTATTAGGCAAGAACCCTAAACTCAAAATCATAGAAGCAACCCATACCGCTGACCTTGCTATTAATTTCGGTAGGAAAGTTAGGGATTTAATTGACCGTGAGGACTATAGAGACTTATTCCCTGAAACTGAGTTAAAAGCGGATAGTCGTTCTGCGGGTAAGTGGTTGACTAATAAAGGGGGGGAGTATTATGCAGCGGGTATCGGAGGTGCATTAGCGGGTAGGGGTGCGGATTTGTTCATTATTGACGATCCTCATTCAGAACAGGATGCGATGTCTGATAAAGCTATGGACGAAGCGTATGAATGGTTCATGGCTGGACCGCGACAAAGGCTCCAACCTGGAGGGGCTATTGTCATTGTGATGACTCGTTGGAGTAAAAAGGATCTCACGGGACGATTAATTAGAAAAATGGCACAGGATCAGGGGGCAGATCAATGGAAAGTTATAGAATTTCCTGCAATTTTGCCTTCAGGAAACTCACTTTGGAAAGAGTATTGGACATTAAATGAGCTTGAAAGCATAAAAGCTTCGGTTAGTCCGTCCAAGTGGGCTGCGCAGTACATGCAAAGACCCACAGGTGAGGGGATTTCAATCATTCCTAAAGAGTGGTTTAAGGTTTGGGATGAAAATAAGCCGCCTAAATGTGATTACATCATTCAGTCGTATGACACTGCGTTTTTAAAATCAGAAAGAGCTGACTTTACTGCCGTTACAACTTGGGGAGTTTTCTATCCTGAAGGCAAAATCGGGGAAGAAATGTACCAGGGCAATGAAGCGCATCTAATTTTGATAGATTGCATAAAAGAACGTTTCGATTTTCCCGAATTAAAGAATGAAGCGTTACGTTTGTACGAATATTGGACTCCTGATACGGTAATTATTGAGGCTAAAGCCAGTGGGATTCCACTAGTGCAGGAATTACGCAGAATAGGAGTTCCTGTAAACACCTTTTCTCCAGGGAAAGGTCAAGATAAAATCGCTAGATTAAATTCTGTATCGCCTATATTTCAGGATGGGCGCATTTGGGTTCCTGATAATCGTTTTGGTGAGGAGTTAATGGAGGAAGTTTCTGATTTTCCAGGAGGTGAGAACGATGATCTTGTTGATGCTACAACGTTAGCGTTAGCGAGGTTCAGGGAGGGGGGGTTCTTACAGCTAACCAGCGATTATTTTGAAGAGGAAGTGTATTATGGTGGACAGAGAGTTTATTATTAACAGAAATCAGATTATGATTCTTCAATATGGCTATTGAAAGACAGGCAATGTCTGTGGTTCCCAATGCTGAGGAGTCTATTGAACTAGAAATCATAAAGCAACCTGGAGAAGAAACTGAACTTTTTGTTCAACCCGATGGTTCAATTATCCGTGGCAGTGAAATGCCTGATATGGAGGTTTCTAAGTTCGGAGAAAATCTAGCGGAGACGTTAGATGATCGAGAATTAAACACAATAACAACAGAATTAGTAGGTTCGTACGAAGAAGATTTAGAATCTAGGAACGATTGGTTTCAAGCGTATACCAATGGACTGGATTTATTGGGAATCAATTCTGATTCCAGGTCTCAACCTTTCGTTGGGGCGTCAGGAGTTCACCATCCGATACTCGCGGAAGCGGTAACACAGTTTCAGGCGCAAGCTTACAAGGAAATGTTACCTGCGGGGGGTCCGGTAGATACAGAAGTTTTGGGAATAACCGATAACGCTAAGTTAGAGAAGGCGAATCGGGTTAAAAACTTCATGAACTACCAAATAACTTATAAAATGGAGGAATATGATCCAGAAATGGATCAATTATTGTTCTATTTGCCGTTATCGGGTTCAGCATTTAAGAAAGTTTACTATGATCCTTCTCTTGGACGGGCAGTTGCTCGTTTTGTCAAGTCAGAGGACTTAATTGTTCCTTATTATGCGGTTGATTTACTGACTTCTCCTAGAATTACTCACGTAATTCACATGAATGAGAACGAATTACGTAAATTACAGCTGTCTGGTTTTTATAAAGACGTGGAAATGTCTTCTCCAGGGTCATCACAGGAAACAACCGATGTTGATGATAAGTTGGATGAGTTGCAAGGGCTTACCAGAACGGTCAGTGATGAAGAATACACCCTATTAGAGATACATGTTGACCTGGATTTAGAGGGATACCAGGATACGGATGATAATGGGGAAGAAACGGGCTTGGCTTTGCCGTATATTGTAACTATTTGTAAGGATAACAATAAAATTCTTGCAATTAGGCCAAATTACAATGAAAAAGACGCAATGAGGAAGAAAATTGAGTATTTTACTCATTATAAGTTTCTTCCAGGGTTGGGTTTTTACGGTTTTGGCTTAATTCATATGATGGGGGGCTTAACTAAGTCAGTTACAGCGATTTTACGCCAATTAATTGACGCGGGGACACTTTCTAACCTTCCAGCAGGGTTTAAATCCCGTGGATTGAATATTCAACGTCATGATGATCCGATACAGCCTGGGGAGTGGCGAGATGTTGACGCTCCAGGAGGAAAACTACAAGATTCGTTTTTGCCGTTGCCTTATAAGGAGCCAAGTAGCACTTTATCCACTTTATTAGGCGCATTAGTTGATTCAGGCAAGAGATTTGCAGCAACTGTGGAAGATCCGACAGGAGACGGTAATTCACAGGCTCCTGTTGGGACAACAGTAGCGTTAATGGAAAAAGGGCAGCGAGTTATGTCTGCAATCCATAAAAGGCTGCATTATGCACAAAAAACCGAGTTTAAAATTTTAAAGAGAGTTTTCGGTGAGTTTTTACCTCCTACATACCCTTATCAGGTACAGGGAGCTTCAGAAAGTGTTTTTAAGAATGATTTTGATAGTTCAGTAGATGTCATACCCGTAAGTGATCCAAATATCTTCAGTATGACGCAAAGAATCACGTTAGCGCAGACTCAATTACAAATGGCGCAAGCGGCTCCGCAATTACATGATTTAAAAGAGTCGTATCGTAAAATGTATCTAGCTTTGAATATCAAGGATATTGATTCGTTATTGCCGCCAGAACAAGAAGTTCCGCCACGTGATCCTATTAGTGAGCAGCAGGCAGCTATGACAGGCAATCCGATAAAGGCTTATCCGTTTCAAAATCATGAAGCCTATATCACTTCACATGCTGCTTTTATGCAGAACCCAATGATGCAGAAAAACCCTGTTGCGATGCAAGCTATAGGAGCGAATATTCAAGAACACGAGTCGATGCTATATCGACAACAAATTGAGCAAGCTATGGGACAACAACTTCCTACTTTGGAAGATGGACAAATGCCTCCAGAAGTTATGAACCAAATAGCTTTGATGGCAGCACAGGCAACACAGCAGGTTACAGGTCAGGCTCAGGCGATGGCAAAAGCTCAGGCCATGGCGCAACAAGACCCGCAACGTCAGATGTTCGAAGAGCAGCTGCAGCTTGAGAAAGAGCAGTTAATGCAAAAAGAACAAGAAGATTTGAGAGATAAGCAAATTGAGATGGCTAAAGCTGAACTAGACGCGACAGTTAAGAGGGAAAAAATTGAAGCGGATTCTAGAAAAGAAGACACTAGGGCAGCTATTGATTTACAAGAATTAGAGCAAAAAACAAAAACAGATGCAGATAAAGCTTATACCGAATTGGTCAAGACAGTTCGAGAAACCCGAGAAAAGAACGGAGAGAAATAGTGCGTGATTATTTCGATAAGATGAAGAAATACCCATCACCTTCTAAACAGGTGAATAAACCCGATCCTAGTGAGCCGAAAATGGTTGATAGCACTAAGACGCAGTCTGTTACCGCAGGTGAAGTGAATACGGATGCACAGGGGAAGGTTGTTGGTAAAGAGTCTAAGGTGAAGGCTGCTTACGGACAGACTAAAGGACTTCTTTGGTATAACTACATTAAATAGGTGGATTATATCTTAGCAACGGAGCATTTGCTTCGTAAATATCGTGAGAGAAAAGAAGCTCTTACGCAAACATTAGCTTCTGGAAGTATTGAGGATTTTCAACAATACCAAAGGATAGTTGGTGAAATAGCCGGTTTGAGTTTTGCTGAACAGGAAATTCAAACCTTACATTCTAATATGGAGAATGCTGATGACTGATGGAGTCGTTAAAACCATCCCAGACCGAGTCATGAATTTCGGTAGTGATAATGCGCCTGATGTGCAAGAAGAAAACGTTATTACTCCTGATAATTTAGAGACTCATGCAGAATCGCTACCCCGTCCAACGGGGTATCGTATTCTAATATTGCCTTTCGTAACATCGGCGGTGACTAAAGGTGGGATCCATTTAGCTAAGGCAACTATTGATAAGGAACGCCTTTCAACTGTTGTTGGTTATGTGGTTGATATGGGACCAGACGCTTATAGTGACCCACAGAAGTTTTCTGAGGGACCGTGGTGTAAGAAAGGTGATTGGGTGATTTTTGGTAGATATGCTGGAGCTCGTTTTCAGATAGAAGGCGGCGATATGCGTCTTTTAAATGATGATGAGATTCTAGCAACCATAGATGATCCCGAAGCAATTTTATCATAAAAAATCTTGAGGAATACTCATGCAAGACAATAAAGCAGAGACCATGGAATTAGAGTTAGAGCTTCCAGAAGGGGAAGTTGACATACATGAAGCAGATGTAGATGACTCTATAAAAGATGCCCCCGTATTAGTTCAAAAAGAAGAAGAGAAAGAATCTGAAAAAGATGAACTAGAAGATGTAAGTAAGTCAGTACAAAAACGTATTGATAAACTCACTTACAAGATGCGGGAAGCAGAAAGGCAGCGTGATGAGGCAGTTAATTACGCTAAAGGTGTTAATCAAACAGCAAGTGAATTAAAAGAAAAATTAAGGAATTCTGATTCCTCCCTTTTCAAAGAGTACGATAACAGGGTACAATCCCAGCTTGACCAAGCTAAAATACTTTTAAGGGAGGCTCAGGAGTCAGGAAACGGTGAAGCAATCGTCGAGGCGACTGAAAGGCTTTCTAGGGTAAGTGCTGAAGCAGAAAATCTTAGAAGATTAACTGCTCAGCAACAAATCAGAGAAAGAAATGCGCCTAAAGAAGTTCCTGTACAAGAGGCCGCAAATCAGTTCTCTTCTGAACCTCAAAGTAGTCCTCCGGACCCTAAAGCAGAGGCTTGGGCTAAAGAGAATTCTTGGTTTGGGACTGATCAGGCAATGACTTTTGCAGCTTTTGGAATTCATAAAGAATTGGTTGAGATTGGGGTAGACCCGGCTTCAGACAATTATTATGTTGAAGTGAATAAACGCATGAGAGAGAACTTTCCACACAGATTTTCTCAAGAGGAATCTGCCCCCGTACAGCAGGTTGCTGCCTCTAGCAGAGGTGCTAGAGGTAAAAAAGGAGTACGCAAAATAAAACTAACCCCTAGTCAGGTGGCAATAGCTAAAAGACTGAACGTGCCAATCGAAGAGTATGCGAAGCAACACGCCAAAATGCAAGGAGTATAAAATGACTGACAACAATAAAATAAAGGATGTCGGTACTGACCGTAACTCACGGTCTGCAGAGACACGAGACTCTCAAACTCGCAGAACGCCTTGGAAACCCCCGTCAATGTTAGATACGCCAGAAGCTCCTAACGGATATAAATTCAGATGGATCCGTGAGGCCACTAGAGGGCAAGATGATAAATCTAATATGTCTAAACGTATTAGAGAGGGATATGAACCTGTGAGAGCAGAGGATCATCCTGATTTTGAAGCTCCCACAGTGGATAGCGGAACCAATGAGGGCGTAATTGGGGTTGGGGGGTTAATTCTCGCTAAAGTGCCAATCGAAACCGCAAAAGAACGAAATGACTATTTCCAAAGCCAAGCAAAGTCGGCTATGGACGGTGTAGATCATAACTATATGCGAGAGAGTGACGCTAGGATGCCTATAAAGGATAGTGATATCCAAAGGACTTCTAAAGTTGCTTTCGGTAGTAAACCTACCGAAGAAGGGAATTAAGAATAACTCGTATTAACTTGTATCAAGAGGAAATAGCTAATGGCTAATACAGATAAACCTGATGGCTTTACTCCTGCATACCATATGTACGGTGGTGTTATTCGTCCTGCTAAAATGAGAATCGCAAGTGCAACTAACGCATCAATTTTTTCAGGTGATGTTGTTAATCTATCTAGTGGTTATGTCATTCAAGGCACGGCGACTGGCACTCCTATAGGTGTGTTTTATGGAGTATATTATACTGCGACTGATGGCACCCCAACTTTCTCGAAAGTTTGGACTGCTGATACCGCAACACAAGGGAGCGCCGATGCAGAAGCTCTCGTTTACAATGATCCTGGGATCGTTTACGAGGCTCAATTTACAGCAGGAACTCCTGCGGTAAGTTTTATCGGCAATAAATATACTCTTTCAACGACTGCCGGTAGTACAACTAACGGTAGATCGAAGGAAGGGGCAACAGCGACCACTTCAAGCGGTGTAGCGTTATGTGTAGGATTCGCCTCGCAACCAAGCAACTCAATAGGGGCTTATGCGAGAGCACTCTTCACATTCCCAACTAGCACCTTTGCAGTCTAATTAAGGGAGCATAACTAATGGCTATCAATAGAGCCCAACTAGTCAAAGAACTAGTACCTGGACTCCATGCTCTCTTTGGATTAGAGTATGAGAGGTACAATAACGAGCACGAAGACATTTTCGACACCGAGAGTTCTGAACGAGCTTTTGAGGAAGAAGTGATGTTGACTGGCTTTGGTGAGGCACCGACTAAGGGTGAGGGAGCACCGGTCATTTATGACACGGCTCAGGAATCCTGGACGGCACGCTTTACGCACGAAACGATTGCACTTGCGTTTGCGTTGACAGAGGAAGCTATCGAAGACAATCTCTACGATACGCTTTCCTCTCGTTACACGAGAGCGTTAGCTCGATCGATGCAACAGACTAAACAAGTGAAGGCTGCTAACGTATTGAACAATGCGTTTAGTTCTTCATATGTTGGTGGGGATGGAAAAGAGCTTTGTGCTACAGATCATCCCACTGTTGGTAACGTGGACCAGAAAAATGAGCTTTCTACCGCAGCTGACTTAAATGAGACTTCTCTTGAGCAAGCGTTGATTGACATCGCTGCTTTTAAGGACGAAAGAAATCTCAAAGTTAATGCACAAGCAAGGAAAATGATAATTCCACCTGCTTTGCAGTTTGTGGCGGATAGGCTCATGGAAACTCCTGGAAGAGTTGGCACATCTGACAATGATATTAACGCAATTAGAAATATGGGAATGATCTCAGAAGGCTATGTCGTTAATCATTACTTGACAGATACTGACGCTTTCTTCATCAAAACTGATGTACCTAACGGACTTAAACACTTCGTTAGAACACCTGTATCGACCAATATGGAAGGTGACTTCGAAACTGGTAATGTTCGATACAAAGCCAGAGAAAGGTACAGTTTTGGATGGAGTGACTGGCGTGGTATTTTTGGTTCTCCAGGAGCGTAAGAATGAAGGGAAGCGACCTGATTTTTTTAATTAAATACGTGAGATACCGCTTAATGTTCTGACGGTGGGTCGCTTTCCTTTTTTCCTGATAGATATAAAGGGAGCTTCGGCTCCCTTTTCTTTCATACAGTAATAAGATACAATCGAAAAACTAGGGGTTATTAATATCTATCGACTGACCTAGCAGACAAGCCAAGACGATAGAGTTATTAAGGAGACTTAATATGGCAAAATCAACCTTTTCAGGTCCTGTACGATCGCTTGCGGGGTTTATTTCAGCAGGAAACGCTAATGTAGTTAGTTTAACCGCTGATACTTCACTAACCGTTGCGTCACATGCAGGTAAAATTCTCACTTGTAATGATGCAGATGGTAAATTTACTTTACCAAGTATTGTAGCTACTGCTCCTGGAAGAGATGACGATCCTAATCAAACAAACAATTTAGGAGCAACTTTCTTCTTTGTGGTCGAAACAGCAGCTACAGACATGGACATCTTGACAGACGGAACTGATAAGTTTGTCGGTGGGCTTTATATAGGTGTAAGCGATGCCACAGGTAAAACTTTTCTATCTGGTGGTTCAAATGATGTTATCACTATGAATGGAACTACTAAAGGTGGGCTTGTGGGTAGTATTGTACAAGTCACTGCGATGGCGTCTGCTAAATACGCAGTTCAAGGAATCATATTAGGTTCAGGAACAATAGTTACTCCATTCGCTGATAGTTAATAGCTAGGAATAAATCATGGCAGACGCAGTTACCAGTCAAAAGATAATCGATGATGACAGAAAGTTAGTCTATAAATTTACTAACATCTCTGATGGTTCTGGAGAAGCTTCTGTTGAAAAAATAGACGTTTCTGGGTTAGATACCAATTATGAAGGAGAAACGTGTACTAGGATTACCCTAACTCAGCTTTGGTACGATATTGGAGGTATGCGGGTTGCTATTGAATGGAACGCTACCTCTAATGTTGTTGCGCTTGTCTTAGGTGGCAGTGCAGCAGCAGGCGTAGAGACTGGTCATTTTGATTTCAGGGAGTGGGGGGGTATTCCTAATAACGCGGGGGGTGGTGTAAATGGGGATGTTGATTTAACAACACACGGACATACCGCACACGATCATTATACGATAGTAGCTGAATTTAGAAAAAGCTATTAATAATGGCCACTTCAGGAACTCGCGCATTTAGTTTAGATGTCGCGACAGCCATTGAGGAGGCGTACGAGCTTGCTGGTTTAGAGGCTCGTACGTCTTACGATGCTGTCACTGCCCGTCGTTCTTTAAACATCATGTTTGCTGACTGGTCAAACAGGGGCATTCAGATGTGGCAGATCACTAAAGTAGAGCTTACTCTTACTGAAGGAACCAGTGAATACACCATTAACAGCTATGATATAGATATTTTAGATGCCTATATCCAAAAGACCGTTAGTGGGGTTGTTACTGATTATGCTTTAGATAGAGTGGATCGTAATGAATTTATTAGCATTCCTAATAAAGCGACAAAAGCAAGGTCCACTGAGTATTGGTTGGAGAGGCTGAAAACTCCAGTTTTCCATTTGTATCCAACACCAGAGAATTCAACAGATAAACTCATTTACTATACTTGGCGTAGAATAGAAGATAATACTGCTCAAATTAATGATGTTGATATTCCAAGTAGGTTTATGCCTTGCTTAGTTTCTGGGTTGGCTTACTATTTGTGCTTGAAAAAGAACGTACAGAAACTTCCCGTCATTAAAGAACAGTATGAACAGGATTTAGCTAATGCTATTGCCTATGACGAGGATCGTTCGCCTTTAAGACTTGTTCCGAAACATGAGTATGTTTAATGGCTTATGCTACAGGTAAATACGCTTATTTCATATGTGATACCTGTGGTTTTAGATATCCTTACACATCGGCAAAGCAAAATTGGGAAAATTTTAAAACCTGCAGTGAGTGCTATGAATCTAAGCATCCTCAACTAGATCCACCGCATATTAAAGCAGACGCTGAATCTTTATGGCAACCTCGTCCTGAGGTTTCTTTACCTCAAAGTCAATTAGGAGTGGTGAGTACTACAAATCCTTCAGCAGGGGGGATGACTTATGCCTCTGATCCTATAGGAACTGATTTTGATGGGGTTGGAGCAACAGGTGAATTAGGTGATGTAACGGTGAGCGTATAATGGCTGGGTTTACCTATAGTGGATTACAAACAGCAGTTAAGAATTATTTGGATAATAGTGAAACTACTTTTGAAAATACCCTAGATACGTTTATACAAACGACAGAGGAGCGTATTTTAAAAGCAGTGCAGCTTCCTGTGTTTCGTAAAAATGTCACAGGTAGCGCAACAGCAAATGTTGAGTATTTACAATCTCCTGATGATTTCTTATCTCCTTTTAGTTTGGCTTTAATTGATTCAAGTAATAATTACAGTTATTTATTGCTTAAACATGTTTCCTGGATCAGAGACTACACGCCTGCGCGAGCAACAACGGGGCAACCTCTTTACTATGCATTATTTGATGATGATGCAATTATATTAGCCCCAACACCGGCAAGCACATTAAGCTTTGAGTTGCATTACAACTATAGACCCGCTTCTCTAACCACTGTAGGGTCTGGTAATAAAAGCTGGTTATCTGAGAATGCTCCTAATGCTATGTTGTATGGTTGTTTGGTAGAGGGGGCTGTTTTTATGAAAAACTCCCCGGATATTGTGATGCTGTATGAACAGAAATTTCAAGAAGCTTTAGCGATGTTGAAGCTTTTAGGGGAGTATAAGGACGTTCGAGATGAAGCTAGAAACGATCAAATAAAGTTGATGGCACAAGGATCGACCAATGCTTAATGTGGAAGTATCAAGCACTCTAGGGAGGGTGGGTGTAGAAACTTCACATAATGAAGGTTTGAGCCCAGAATATTGGACTGGAAGAATAATGGAGCGGTTGGTTGCTGTTGCTGATAGTGCTGACCCTATGATTAAGGCTCAAGCTGAAGTATTTAAAGAACATATACAAACAGTTGTTTTGTTTTATATGAAACAAGCTATATTGAGTGATAGAGCCACTGTAGCGGGTTTATTAGAGAAACAAGACCATATAGAAATGGCTGATATTATAAGGAGACTATGATGGCCATAACTCAGGCAATGTGTACCTCGTTTAAAGTTGAACTGATGAAAGGAACACACAATTTTACGAACAGTACGGGCAACACATTTAATCTTGCGTTGTATACAAGTTCAGCCTCTTTAGGAGCTTCGACAACTGCGTATACATCATCGAATGAAGCAACAGGCACAAATTACAGTGCAAAAGGCGCGGCATTGACAAATGTCACGCCAACTTCCTCAGGAACAACTGCACTTACTGATTTTGCAGATTTAACATTCTCTAATGCGACTGTGACTGCTAATGGTGCTATGATTTTTAATGAGACTGCTTCAGGAGACCCTTCGGTTGCTATATTAGCGTTTGGAGGAGATAAAACTTCAACATCAGGCGATTTCACGATTCAGTTTCCAGCAGCAGATGCAAGCAATGCAATTATAAGGATTGCATAATTTAGCTTATGGCTAATGTCACTGGTTGGGGTAGAGGTACTTGGGGGCAGTTAACCTTTGGGGAACCAATACCTGTAGTTGTTACTGGAGTAGTCGGAACTACAGCACTAGATGATGGTACTGCAGTCCAGGCAGCAGCTGTTACAGGAGTCTCAGCAGTTGCGTCAGCCAGTACCTTAGGTGACGAATCAGTATCTGCTGCTGCTAATGTAACAGTTACAGGAAACGCAGGGACTTCTGCTTTAGGTTCAGAATCCTTAATTACTGAAAACTACATAGATGTAACAACTCTTGTAGGCACAAGTGCGTTAGGAAGTGTAACAACTGGATCAGAGGCTAATGTAACGGTTACAGGAAATTTAGGGACTTCTGCACTAAATACAGTTAATGTTTGGGGATTAGTAGCGCAAGGTATCTCAACAACATATACAAATGTTTCCACTACTCAAACACCGGATTGGCAAGAAGTATCCACTACTCAAACACCGGATTGGCAAAAAGTTGCTTAATTCTTATGAAAATAAGATATAATCCAATCGGAGAACAAAAATGGCAAGTACATACGTAAATGATCTAAGACTCAATGAGATGGCCACTGGTGATGGCTCCGGTACTTGGGGCACAACCACCAACACTAATTTAGAACTCATCGCCGAGGCATGGGGCAGCGGTTCAGAGGGAATTACCGGAACAAGTCACACCATTACGATGGCTGATGGCGCTTCCGATGCAGCTAGGGCTTATTTTGTCACACTGACCGGTTCTACCACCGCAACCAATACAGTCACCCTGGCACCGAATACGGTTAATAAGACCTGGGTAATTCAGAACAGTGCGGGTTATCAGGTAACAATTTCTCAGGGGACAGGTTCTAACGTTGTTATTCCAAACGGCGGTAAAAAAGTAATTGTTTGTGATGGCGCAGGAGCAGGCGCGGCAGTTACTGATGTACTCGACCTTACTAGCGGTACGGGTAATGTCGGTTTGGGTAGTGGCAACTTAGGTACTGGGTTAACCACCGGAACGGATAACGTCGCCATAGGCGAGGCCGCGCTTGATGCAGTGACTTCTGGTTCTGACAACACTGCCGTAGGAGACAACGCGGCAGGAGCCGTTACGACGGGTGACTCGAACGTAGCGATTGGCTCTGGCGCTCTTCTGGTTGCGACAACTGCTAGTAATAACGTGGCAGTTGGTACGGCGGCACTTACAGCTAATACTTCTGGTACGGATAACGTAGCGGTGGGTGACGCAGCCGGGGATGCTGTAACGACAGGCTCAGACAACACGCTGATTGGTGACAACGCCGGGGGCGCTCTAACAACGGGTGGATCGAACGTAGCCATTGGTTCTAGTGCTCTACTGGTTGCGACCACGGCAAATAATAACGTCGCCGTTGGTAAGGATGCTTTAATCGCAAATACTTCCGGTACGGATAATGTCGCAGTGGGCTCTGAAGCAGGAGATGCTGTAACGACGGGAAGTTCAAACACGTTCGTCGGTGACAATGCTGGAGGGGCTACGACAACAGCGAGCAACAACACTGCCGTGGGTGCTAGTGCTTTGCTGGTTAATTCGACAGGTGCAGGCAACACTGCGGTTGGTAAGAGCGCAGGAGCAGCAGTAACCACAGGCAGTAATAATACAATCGTAGGTAAATTGGCCGGGGATGCAATTACAACCGGCTCTGCTAATGTTGCGATTGGAGAAGATGCTCTTTCAACAGCAACAACAGCTTCTAACAACACAGCTATAGGTCAAGGTTCATTAGAAGTATCTACAGGTGGTAACAACACCGCAGTCGGCCTCGCTTCTTTAGCAGCAAATACCACAGGCGATACCAACACGGCTGTCGGATACCAAGTTCTAGACGCTAACACCACAGGAACAAATAACGTCGCTATGGGGGATAGCGCGCTTGGGGCGAATACGACTGCTGCCAATAACACTGCGTTTGGTAGTCAGGCATTAGGGGCGAATAGCACTGGCGCTTCAAACACTGCTGTGGGTGCTTATGCTTTAGATGCCAACACGACAGCAAATGACAACACGGCTGTGGGATACGCGGCGCTTTCAGCGAACACAACAGCAGCAGATAACGTTGCTATTGGTTCAAATGCTATGGCAGCAACCACCACTGGAGCTAACAACGTAGCCGTTGGCAAGAACGCTTTAGCAAGTAACACCACAGGAGACAGGAACGTAGCTATTGGAAGATATGCTATGGATGTATCTACCACGGCTCAATACAACATCGGCATCGGTAATGACGCACTTGGTTCTCTAACAACAGGGAATTACAACGTCGGAGTAGGAACTAATGTATTTGCGGCCATCACTACAGGAGCGCAGAATGTTGCTATCGGTGGTAATGCTTTAGACGCATGTACAACCACTTCTGAGAATACGGCTATTGGGCACGATTCACTTTCAGCAAATACTGCCGCAGCAAACACTGCCG
>VTLG01007992.1_pt1 | contig 19784 bp, 16 predicted proteins | sample 4694571 | NCBI WGS metagenome assembly VTLG01 (sample SAMN12604809, study PRJNA352737) | marine metagenome | biome: ENVO:00000447; feature: ENVO:00000209|ENVO:00000569|ENVO:01000036; material: ENVO:00002151; isolation source: viral sequences binned using virsorter ... | reverse complement strand
AGATAGTCACTAAAGAATTAATCAGTAGAAAGGTATTAGAGTTTGATATCCCTGAAGAGGTTCCCAACACAGTTGTTGATGAAACTCAGAACAGTGACAAAGATGACGTAGAAGTATATACATATGTGAAATTAGTAGATGGCAGATGGCAATGGCACCAAGAAGTCTTTGGTAAAGTTCTACCTAAGAGCAAAAGCACTGCACCTAAAGACGCTAGTCCTTGGTTAGTTTTAAGATTCAATACTGTTGATGGCGAAGACTATGGAAGAGGAAGAGTCGAAGAGTTCATGGGAGATTTAAAAACTCTCGAAGGATTATCTCAAGCTCTCGTTGAAGGAAGTGCAGCAGCAGCCAAAGTTATATTTCTAGTATCACCATCAAGTACAACCAAACCACAAACCATTGCTAAAGCTGGTAATGGTGCAATCGTCCAAGGACGAGCGGAGGATGTACAGGTCGTTCAGGTAGGTAAGACAGCAGATTTTGCAACAGCAGAAAGAATGTCTGTCGGTATCGAAAGACGACTAAAAGAAAATTTCCTTGTTATGAATGTAAGGAATGCCGAGAGGGTAACAGCAGAGGAGGTACGCCTTACTCAGTTGGAACTAGAGCAACAGCTAGGTGGAATCTTTTCACTATTAACTGTTGAGTTCCTGATACCTTATCTCAATAGAACTCTATTAGTTTTACAAAGAAGTAATCAGATACCTAAGTTACCTAAAGATATAGTCAGACCTACAATCGTAGCTGGTATTAATGCTTTAGGTAGAGGACAAGATAGAGAATCATTGACACAGTTCATAGGGACTATTGCACAGACCCTTGGACCAGAAGCTTTGATGAAATATGTACAGCCACTAGAAGCAATCAAGAGACTAGCTGCTGCTCAAGGTATTGATATCTTGAACCTTGTTAAAACACAAGAGCAAATGGCTCAGGAGATGCAACAACAGCAAGCTCAAGCAACTCAGAAATCTTTACTAGATCAAGCAGGACAATTAGCTGGTACTCCAATGATGGACCCACAAAAAAATCCACAGCTTGCTGCTGAGATGCAACAACAAATAGCTGGCGAACAACAGGCACCACCACCAGAAGAATAAATGGCAGAAGAAACCCAAACATTTACAGTATCAGATGCCCAACCAGAAACGGAAGTCCTTACTCCAGAAGAGCAGGACTCCCTGAAGGTGGGTGAAGAATTAGTAGCAGAACAAGAAGGGCTACTAGCTGGTAAGTATAAAAACTCTCAAGAATTAGAGAGTGCTTACCTCGAATTACAAAAGAAACTAGGAGACACAGATGGGGTACAAGAAGGGCAACAAGAAACCCAAGAAGTAACCGAAGAACCTAAAGCCGAAGAGAGCCCAGCAATGTCTCTGATTGCAGAAGCATCTGCTGAGTACTACGGCAATGAGAACAGCTTGTCTGAAGAGACGATTGAGAAGTTCTCATCAATGAGTAGTAAGGATTTGGTTAATGCTTATGTCGAGTCAATAAAGAATGCACCGCAGCAACAACAAGCTGCTGACATGTCTGACGCACAAGTTAATCAAGTACAAAACCACGTAGGTGGTGTCCAGCAATACAACCAAATTGTTTCATGGGCTGGGCAAAACTTATCTCCAACACAAACTCAAGCTTTTGATAGCGTGGTCCAGACAGGCAACGTTGAAATGATAAAGCTTGCAGTCGATGGTCTACGAGCACAGTACCAAAATGCTAATGGCTTTGAAGGTACAACCTTACAAGGTAAACCAGCTAAAGCAAGTGGAGAAGTATTCCGTAGCCAAGCTGAATTGATAGCAGCTGTGGGAGATCCTAGATATGACAAAGATCCTGCATACAGGCAGGACGTAATAGAAAAACTAGATAGATCCAATGTCAACTTCTAATAAAGACGAGCTCAAGACTAAGAAGAAAAAAAAGAAAACTCTTTGGAACACAATGGAAGATGACATTATGAAAAACAAATCCAAAAAGAAGAGATATCTAATGATTGAGCAAGCAATGAAAGAAGCGGGTATGTAATTATGGCTACTACATATAACGAAGACGGCTCACAAAGAGTTCGCAATGCAGTCATAAAGAACTGCCCGTCCGGGTTTTACAGAGACCCGAAAACAGGTAAGTGTGTACAGTCCGGAGTTGGAAAGGAATATAAACCATGAAGACAAAAGACTTAGATACCCTACTCGAGAACGAGTACGCTTACGAACCCCCTATACAAGTATTACCAAAACAAAAACTAATGACACCTGAAGCAGAAAGATTTAATGGCTGGGCAGCTATGCTCGGTTTCGTAGCAGCTGTTGGCGCATACGTTACAACCGGACAAATCATACCCGGCATATTCTAGGTGGCAATAGACCACCTTTTCTCTATCCCTCTTGGTAAATATAAATTACCTAATTATCAAGAGGTACGAGATAAACTTTTACCCATACTTGAAGACGACTATCACGAAGCTGATGATAAAGATAGAAAAGCAGAACATTGGAAATGTAATAGTTATCAAACATGGTTATGGGGTAATGGACAAGAAGAATTATCTGATTCACTATTTCCATTTATAGATGATTATCTAACACAACTTAAGTTTGTAGGTTTTAGTTACTCCATCGAAAGCTGGTTCAATATATATGGCAAGCAACAATACCAAGAGAGACATGGGCATCATGCTGCATTGTTATCTGGAATGGTTGTTTTAAATTATGACCCGGACCAACATACAGCTGTTAGATTTTTTAGTCCATGGAGTGAGTATGCAAGAGTCTTTGAGAAGTTTGAAACTCAAGCTTATGGTATGAATTTTCTTAATGATAATCATGGTTTGGAAATGGAGAATGGATATGTATATATTTGGCCGAGTTCGCTGAACCATTTAGTGCCACCACAACCAAACAAACTTAAAGATTTAAGAATTACATTTACATTTAATGTTAACCCTGACAACAAATGGAATAACTTTGTTGAACAATCCGGAGTTACTGAGTCCTGAACTGTGTGATGAATTAAGAAATTACATAGATCAATTAGATAGTGACGGTAAATTAACTCCGGGTGATGCAAGTCAAGATGGTTATAACGTGCGTTGTAGTCAACATGATTTAGTTAGTAAGGAAAAATATCACGCTGTTATAAAAGATCTTTTTCAAAAACTAAGAGATCCTATTCGCCGACATTTCAAAATAGAAGTGGGAGGAGATAGTGGTTATCAATTACGTAAGATACACGGAACAACGAGTCTACATACAGATGGTTCGACTGATGGTATCTATGTACGAAACCTTAGTTGCGTCGTAGCACTCAATAGTGACTTTGGCGGAGGAGAGGTATCTTTCCCTCAACAAGATTTTTTATATCAAATGAGTAAAGGAGACATATTATTATTTCCACCTTACTGGACACATCCACATCAAGTATTCCCACCCCATGTAGGAACAATGAGGTACACCATAAACTCATGGTTTTATGAAAAGGAAGTCAGCCTTCCTAACTTCTTTTTTCCTAGTGGAGATCCAACAATAAATAGATATGATTAATGTTCTCAGTAACAACAGGTCACCAGAGTATCTTGAATTAAAAAAGATTGTTCTCGCAGAGAATTTTCCTTGGAATTATCAAGACTCAGGTACAGGTATGCCCTTCTATTGTCATAGCTTTTTAACTAGACCAGAAGGAAAGTACTCTGAAGTATGTTCTCAATTCACAGAGCTGGCTGCATATGTGATTAGTGACCTACTAGAACAAAATAAATTAGCTACCAACTATTTCTTCCTACGTAGTGCAGCTAACTGCGTACATCCAGACAGCGACATACAGTTGTCTGAACCTCATGTAGACCATGACTTTCCTCATATCAATATGCTTGTCTACCTGACTAATGCAGGAGGTAAAACATATTGTGAGGGAGCAGAGCATGACCCTAAAGAGGATGATGTCGTGGTCTTTAATGGAGAACACTTCATGGAAAGACCTACGAAAGGAAGAAGAATTATTTTAGTAAACACTTTATACACTTATTAACATGGCTGCAATCTCACTAACAAGAGACACTACAACCAATTGGGAAAAGTTTTGCGAGTGGGTAACAAGTACACAGAACCGTCTCTACGTGGGATGGTTTGGTGTTCTTATGATACCTTGCTTACTGGCTGCTACCACATGTTTTATACTCGCCTTTATCGCAGCACCACCTGTAGATATAGATGGCATACGTGAGCCAGTTTCCGGCTCGTTATTATACGGAAACAATATTATTTCTGGAGCAGTAGTCCCTAGCTCCAATGCAATCGGACTGCACTTTTACCCGATTTGGGAAGCTGGCACTTTAGACGAGTGGTTATATAACGGCGGACCATATCAGCTCATTATCTTTCACTTCTTAATTGGAGTACTTGCATATGCAGGAAGACAATGGGAACTCTCATACCGTTTAGGAATGAGACCTTGGATATTTGTTGCTTACACAGCACCAGTATCAGCAGCACTAGCTGTATTTTTAGTTTATCCATTCGGTCAGGGAAGCTTCTCTGATGGAATGCCTTTAGGAATAAGTGGAACCTTCAACTTTATGTTCGTCTTCCAAGCGGAGCACAACATCCTTATGCACCCCTTTCATATGCTCGGAGTTGCGGGTGTGTTTGGCGGTGCTTTGTTTGCTGCTATGCACGGAAGCCTTGTTACTTCCTCAATCATTCGGGAGACCACGGAAAGTGTCTCACAGAACTATGGCTACAAGTTTGGTCAGGACGAGGAAACTTATAATATAGTTGCTGCACACGGATATTTCGGACGACTCATATTTCAATATGCTTCTTTCAATAATTCTCGTGCTCTACATTTCTTTCTTGGTACTTTCCCCGTGGTTGGCATATGGCTTACCTCCATGGGAATATGCACTATGGCTTTCAACCTTAACGGTTTTAACTTTAACCAGTCAGTAGTTGATGTCAACGGAAAGGTAATCCCTACATGGGCTGATGTATTGAACAGAGCTAACCTTGGCTTTGAAGTAATGCACGAAAGAAACGCACATAACTTCCCACTCGATTTAGCCAATGCTGGATCCTCACAAATTGCCCTCACCGCCCCAGAAATTGGTTGAAAAAATTTTAATTTATTTAACTTTATTAACTAATTTATTTATATGTTCTGGGGTCATACGACATTGGAATAATATGCCACATCAAAGTGATAAGGTCAGAGCGAGTGTAACTTACTTCGCTCCTGAACCTGAGAAGAAACAACCTGAAAAGGAAGAGACAACTACAGAGTATAAAGAACCTGAAGGAGACCCTTCCTACTAATGAAATATAATGCTGAATATTTGTTTCCAACTTTAATACACATAATAGAAACAGATGTTGATGAACGAATTAAACCTTTTTGTTTACAGGCGAGACAAGCAGATCCTGTAGGTAATGTCTTAAGCAATGTAGGAGGATGGCAATCATTAGGTTATCAACGAGAAGAGACTTTAATTACAGATAGTTTGTATAAAATATTTAATGAAACTATCAGTAATTTTTTTAATCCAAGGTTAGACATTGTAAATCATTGGATAAATATTAACCCTCCTCAAACCTATAACATGATGCACGACCATCCAATGAGTGATTTGTCGGGAGTTTTTTATATAGATGTTCCAGAAAATTCAGGACATATTATGTTTGAGAACCCCAAGAGTTTTGCTTCGCATACTGAGTTAGTTACATATACTGACGCAGCTAGTGAACAACATAATCAACATGTTCAAAAGTTTATTAAACCTATAGAAGGATTACTATTAATATTCCCAGCACACTTAAGACATGGAGTCCTACCTAACGAATCTAACGAAGATAGGATTTCTGTTTCTTTCAATATAAGAATAGATAGTTAACGTCCGTTCATCCCTCCGGGGACGCATGACCACTAAGCATGGAACGGGGCTTAGTATATGGAGATAACCATGAAAGTTACTTTCGTATATCGTGGCGTTGCTTACACAAGAATAGTCAAATAGGTGACCTTGGGGAGGTTCGACTCCTCCCTATTCAATCTGGCTTTTTGCCCGTACGCGGATACCAATTAGCCGTCTAGACGGTGGGACAGACCACAAATCTCAATGAGTCTAACTAAGACTCGCAACTTTTTACGCGCGTAGACGACAATATATACCCTTACATTTTAAGCAATCATGGCTCATCAGAGTTCAGATTTGACTACCTCACTTACACGTCAAGGTCAGTCAAACTCAACAGGTGACGCTCGTGCCCTTTACCTTAAATTGTTCAGTGGAGAAATGTTCAAAGGCTTCCAGCACGAAGCAATTGCACGTGACATGGTAATGAAGAGAACTTTGAAGAACGGTAAGAGTCTTCAGTTCATCTACACAGGTAGTACAACTGCCGAGTTCCATACTCCCGGAAACAGCATCTTAGGTAACAGTGACGGTGCACCTCCAGTCGCAGAAAAAACTATAACTGTTGACGACCTACTTATCTCAAGTGCATTCGTTTATGAATTAGACGAGACTCTTGCACACTATGAGTTGAGAGGAGAAATTTCTCGTAAGATCGGTTACGCTCTTGCAGAAAAGTATGACCGTCTAATCTTTAGAGCGGTTACAAGAGGAGCTAGAGCTGCTTCTCCAATTACGAAGACAAACTTCAAAGAACCCGGTGGAACACAGATCAGAGTTGGTTCAACAACTAATGATTCTGACGCATTCAACGCAGGCAACTTAGTAACAGCATTCTATGACGCTGCTGCTGCCTTAGATGAAAAAGGCGTAAGTTCACAGGGAAGATGTGCGGTTCTAAACCCACGTCAGTACTACGCACTTATAACCGATGTAGCATCAAACGGTCTTGTAAACAGAGACGTTCAAGGTTCTGCATTACAAGGTGGTAATGGCGTTGTAGAAATCGCTGGAATCAAGATCTACAAGTCAATGAATATTCCTTTCCTTGGCAAGTATGGTACTGCTTTCGCGGGTACTACAGGTAAAGTCTCCCCAACAAACATGGGTGACAGAATCGGTACAGCATTAGAGAACGCTAACGGTTCTCAAACTGGTATCAATAACGACTACGGTCAAGCTGCTGAAGTAGGAGCTAAGTCATGTGGACTTATCTTCCAGAAGGAAGCTGCTGGAGTTGTTGAAGCAATTGGTCCTCAAGTACAGGTAACAAGCGGAGACATATCCGTGGTATACCAAGGCGATGTCATTTTAGGGCGTCTAGCTATGGGGGCGGATTACTTAAATCCAGCTGCTGCTGTAGAATTATATGTTGGCGCAACTGCACCATCTGCATTCTAATTTATACATTTTATACGGGACCTTCGGGTCCCTTTTTTTTTATTTATGGCTACTACAACAAACGCAAGCGATACAGAACTATCCGCAGTCAATTCTATTTTGGGTGCCATAGGTCAATCTCCAATCACAACTCTTAACTTTCAGAATCCAGAGATCTCATATATCTACAACATTTTTGAAGAAGTAATTAAGGATACACTTAATGAGGGTTGGCACTTTAATACAGAAAATCATGTAAAAGTTAGTCCAGATTCTAGTGGAAATATAACTATCCCAACTAACTATCTTCGTTATGACTACAGTGATGGTCAGGCTGATAGACAAGTAGATTTAGTTAGGAGAGATGGAAAGCTATATGACTTAGTTAGTCACACAGATGTCTTTGACCATGACATGGAATTAGATGTTGTTTATATGTACACCTTTACAGATATACCTTCTGCTCATCAGAGATATATTATTTCTAAAGCTTCAACTAGAGCAGCTACACAGCTAGTTACAAATCCACAATTAGTAAAACTATTACAACAACAAGAAGCATTAGCTCGGGCTTCCTTAATGGAATATGAATGTCAACAAGGAGATCATTCTTTCTTTGGTTGGCCGCACGATAGTGTTTACAGATCTTATCAACCTTATAAATCCTTAATTAGATAATGGCAAGTGTTACACAATTAGTACCAACTTTAACTGGTGGAATATCTCAGCAACCAGATCAACTAAAAATTCCGGGACAAGTTAAAGTTGCAGACAATGTATTACCTGATGTAACACATGGTTTGCTTAAACGTCCCGGTGGATTATTAGTAAAGTCCTTAAGTGATGGGACCTTAAATTCTTTTACAACTGGAAAATGGTTTCATTACTACAGAGATGAGGATGAACAATATATAGGTCAAGTTATTCGGCGAAAAAATTCTGATAACTCTTCCCACGCAGATGATGGAAAAGTCAGAATGTGGAGATGTAGAGATGGTTTTGAAATGACTGTCAATGGTAACACTGGTGCATTAACTACTTATCTACAACATAGTGATGATGAAGATATACAGACTTTAACTATTAATGACTATACCTTTATAACTAACAGGACAAAAACTGTTCGTATGTCGAGTACTAAATCTACCGCTCGACCTCCAGAAGTTTATTTAGAGTTAGATCAAATTAAATATGCTGCTCAATATTCATTAAATATATTTGATAATACAACCTTTCAAAGTGTCAGTACAGTCACAAGACTTAGTGGTGAGCTAGTGAGATCTAGTAATAACTACTGCAATAGTGATGGGACAATAGCAAGTCATACAGCCAGAGTTAATAACACAACAAGATGTGATGCTTCAACAGCTTCACCAAACGATGATGACGTAGCTCCTAACGTTGGGACTAGAATATTTGAAGTGGCTAGTGGAGGTACATTAGTTGACAATGATGCTGTTTCTACAGACGGAGGAACTGATTTTTCTTATCAGGTAAATATCTACAACTCAGCTGGTCAGTCAGGACAGACTGGAAGATCTAATTTATATTTCAGAATTACTACTACAGGTCAGTCCACACCAGTGGGTGCTGGATCTAACGTTGAATACAGAACTAGATATACCAGCAACGTAGATATGTTGTATGGAGGAGAAGGTTGGCAGACAGGAGATTATTTCTATGTCTATATGAAAGATGGATATTACAAAATATCTGTTGATGAAACCAGTACTTCAAGTGTTCAAGCAAACCTTGGTTTAATTAGACCTAACCCTACATCCTTTGATACTAAGACTACTGTTACAGGAGAATCTATCTTAGGAACTTTAAGATCTGAGATCCTAGCTACAGGTAATTTTACTAGCTCAAACGTACAAATTATTGGTAACGGAATCTATGTAACTAGACCTTCTGGTAGTTTCAACATGTCAGCTCCTAACTCAGAGCTAATGAATGTGGTAGCTGGAAGTGTACTAACTGTAGATGACTTACCAAGACAATGTAAAAATGGAATGATTGTTTTAGTCAGAAATAGTGCTGACGAAAGAGATGATTATTACGTAAGGTTTGATGGGAATAATGGTAGAGATGGTAATGGTACATGGGAAGAGTGCGCTAAACCAGATGTAGAAATTGAGTTTGATGCAAACACCATGCCACTACAACTCACAAGAGATAGTGGTGGAACTTCATTTACTCTAGCTACAGTCAGTTGGGACCAAGCACTTGTAGGAGATACAGCTGCTAATGGAGGTACCAACCCTCGTCCAAGTTTCGTTGATGCTTCTATAAACAAAATGGTTTTCTTTAGAAACCGTTTAGTTATGCTCAGTGGAGCAAACATAATTATGTCCCGTCCCGGGAGCTTCTTTGATTTCTGGGCTAAGACTGCTACTACATTCTCGAATATAGACCCTATTGATTTAGCGTGTAGTTCTACAACTCCTGCTATTGTTTATGATGCTATACAGATCAATGCAGGATTAGTAATATTTACAAAGAATCAGCAATTTATGCTGACAACTGATAGTGATATTTTAAATCCAAGTACTGCAAAAATTAACGCATTATCTACTTACAATTTTAATCATAAAACTAATCCAATCTCTCTTGGCACCACTGTAGGTTTTCTAGATAACGCTGGTAAATACAGTAGATTCTTTGAGATGTCACAGATCAGACGTGAAGGAGAGCCAAATGTAGTAAATCAAAGTCAAGTAGTATCTAGATTATTTGCTAAAGATTTAAGATTAATTTCTGAATCTAATGAAAATAATGTAATTTTCTTTAGTGAAGTTGGAAATAATAAACTATATGGCTATAGATATTTTGACTCTGCACGTAAGAGAGTTTTAGCAGCGTGGTTTAGTTGGACACTTACTGGAGATATTGTTTATCACTGTATGCTCGATGATGCTTTATTAGTGGTAGTTAGAAATAATGGTAAAGATCAGTTAGTTAAATACTCCATCAAACAAGATGAGGATGGTGTTTATGTAACTAGCACAGATGAATTTACTATTCACTTAGATCAATCTCAATCAGTTACTACTGCTTCTAATACATATGCTAATGGTAAGACAACTTTTCCTAAGCCAGTTGGATTGGAAAGTACTAATCAATTAGCTGCATACGATACAGATGCAGGAACTAACTTTGGTAGATATGCCGAAATAACTGTTAATGGCTCGAACCTAGAAATAACTGGGGACTGGTCTGGAGAAACATTTACTATTGGTTACTTGTTTGATATGAAGGTTGAGTTACCTACTATCTATTTTGGTTATCAAGAGGGAGAAAAATTTAGAGCTGATACAAGATCTGATCTTATAGTTCATAGAGTTAAATTTAGTTTTGGAGATATTGGGATTTATAAAATAACTTTAGATAGAGATGGTAAACCTCAATATGTAGAAGAAAAAGAAGTTAACAGAGCTAACCAGCAAACATCTAACACTCCTACTTTCTTAGCTGAAGATTTAGAGGTAATACCAACCTATGAAAGAAATGACAATTTAAAAATAACTGTGTCCTCAAAACACCCATCACCAGCAACAATGCTGTCATATCAATGGGAAGGACAATATACAACGAAATCATATAAGCGTGTCTAAATACATTCACCCTGCAACATTGGAAGCTGCACTTCATGTAGCTTCTAATTTGTTACCAGAGGATCGTTCGGAAGTAGCTGAGGGTCATGGACATGATCCTGAGAATGCAATAGTCGTAGGAATTAACAACTGTGACTCTGTGTATTTTGAAGTACCGAATGGTGAAATAGCTGGACTAGCTGGCGTATATCATAATGGGCAGATCTGGATGCTCTGTACACCCGCTATCCTTAAATATCCACACACCTTTGCTAGAGAAGCAAAGAGATTTGTAAAGAGTAGAGAAGAGAAAGTTCTTTGGAATATCGTTGATAAACGAAACAGAGTTCATTTAAAACTACTTAAGTTCCTTGGGTTCAAATTTTTACGGGAACTAAAACATGGACCAAACAATTTATCCTTTATAGAATTTTGCCGTGTGCAGTCCTAGTGCAGCTATCGGTGGAGCGTCAAAGATACTTAGCGGTATAGGTCAAAGCCAACAAATTAAGGCACAGAATCGAGCCAAGAGACGTAATTGGGAACGTCAGATGGAGATTCGCCACAGAAAGTGGCTACAAGATAGGACCGTTTATCAAGCTAAGACAGTTAAACGCGCCATTGATATCAATGAAAACGATCTAGCAGCTAATCGTGCTTACGAAGCAGCTAGAGTAAAACTTAATGCAACCCGATCAAAAGCCCTAGCAGGCAACCAATCTGGGTTCATAAAAATGGTTAAAGAAAAACTTGGTAAAGTAGCAGCTTCAGGTGTAACTGGTAGATCAGCAGCACGCTACGAAACTATGGTGGCAGCAGCTTACGGAAGAGAAGTAGGTAAGCGAGCGTTTGCTTTAACCAGAGGTCAAGAAGCGTACAGAGAAAGTATCGCGAAAGTAAGAAACAGAGCGTTATCTGGAAGAAATAAATTAACAGAACCATTGGTACCAGTACCTACATTGGCTCCTCAGTATCCTCCAATGCAGAACTCATCAATGCCAATATTCCAAGGAATCCTTGGTGCAGCAGGCAGTGCGTTTGGTGCTATGGAAGATAACCCATTAAATAATGATGCTATGGAACTTGGTAATTATGAGGATCATTTAACACCTGATGGAGGGATCACACTATGGTAGATAGTTTTGACCCAGTATCATCACGAGATTATGTCCCCGAACTCGTAACTGGCTACAAAGATATCAATTTTGGAATGGATAATTATTGGAGTCAAGAAATTGATAACTTTAATTATGCAGCTTCTTTCGCTGGTGATACTTACAAAGCTTTAGGCGAAATGTCTGAAACTGTAAGTGGGATTTTAAAACAAAGAGAAGATAAGAAAAAGCAAGAAGACTTTGCTAAAGGTTATATGTGGCTGTATGAGAATGGTATATCCAATGAAGCTATGGCTGCTTATGACCAAGCAACAGAAGGTCTTTATGAAGAAGGACGTGTTATTAATGACATGCGTTCTGAATGGGAGAAAAAAGGTGGAGATATATGGAGCTCTGTTGAATTTAAAAAGTTAAATAAAGCTGAACAACATGGAGCTGTTGTTGCATTTGCTGAAAGTAAATTACAACAATACGACCCTGCTAATAATGAAAAGATGAAGAATGCTACTTCTTACGAAGAGTATAAAGCTGCTGAATCATTAGCAAGGTTAGATCTATATAGACAACTTGGTGACATTAACCCCGCTCTTGTCAACAAACATGTCTTTGAAGGACAACGTAAAAAAGAAGATGCTGCATATAACAACTGGAATGCTACAAGAACAGCAGCAATTAAAGAAGAAGAAATAGTTGAAGCTAAAAAAACTCTTGCATCTTGTGCTGCTACAGGAGCAGATAATGTTAACTGCATAATAAACTTTGCTAATAATTATTCTGGTTTATATGGTGGTCAAAAAGGTAAAGCAAGAAGAGAAGCTTTAGCTCATTTAGAAACCTTAGCTAAAGGTGGTGTTCTTACAGAAAATCAAACTGATAAAATGTTGGACATGCCATTTAAGCATGCTGATGGTCACGACACTACTTTTAGAGAACAATATCCATTAGAAGCTAATAAGTTAGAAGATGCTGTAGATGACTACGCAGCTAATGAACTTAACAGGAAAAATAATGAGAATAAAGTAAATGCTCATAATGAAACTCAAGCATGGGTAAAAAGTATTCCTGCTGACAAAATTAGTGAAAAAGGTTATGACCTGACAATTATTAAAGAAGCTACTGAATTAAGAAATAAACAGAAGATGAAATACAACGGTCATTCCGACCCGTATCTCACAACAATGATTGATAGCTTGCGTGAAGATAAGAACATTATTGCATCTAGAAAATTAGATGCGGAACAGGAGTTCATAAATGGAACCTTAAACTCTGAAACTCTAAAAAAGTATCCCATAATGGTTCAGTTAGATGCTGAGATACAAAAGAAAGCTAAAGCTGGAGATGTAGCTATTTCAGATGCTGAGGGATACGAAGGTGACCTAGAAGCTATGGTTAAAAAAGCAGCTAAGGTTGGACCTAATGGATATGACGATGGAGCTAACCAGTTAACTAGATACTTCCAAGCTAGATGGAGACAGAGAGCTATAGAAATACATGCAACTCTTCCAGATGGTCAAAAACATAAAGCTGGTCAAATGGCTTATGACGAACTCAAAACTGAGTTTGAAATGGAAACTAAAAAAGGTGCAACCTTAAGTATGTATCAAGATGAGTTTGGTAACTTTATAAGTCCAAACGCTATGAATGCAGAAGAATCTAAAAACAATGCAGCTGCTATAGATAAAGCTCGTATTAAAACTCTTGAAATGGTTAGAATACATGGAGCTTCAGGTTTATCTTCCCCACGTTTATATTTCAGTGAGCAAGAGTTAATCAATATACAAAACGAATCAGCTGAAAAAGGAGTACTTGCTATTCCTGAAAAAGCTAAGTTTATAGCCAAACAGTTTGATGGTATTAATGCGATTGATGTAATTAACATGCAACGTCAAGCATTAGGAATGAAACCACTATCAAGTAAGTCTTTAGAAGCATTTGATGGCTTACCTACTGAATCTAAATTCCTCCTTAATTACTCTGCTACTAGCATCACATCTGCCCGATCCTGGGGTACGTATGGTGAGAACGCAGTAGCCATCAGGGAAGACGGCGAAGAGATATTAAAGTTAGGTGAGAAAAATGGCTTAGAGTTTGCCCCACTTGCAGCTGGAGTTGAGTTTGGTGAGCTTATGGAACGGAATGGAATTACTTTTAATAGTACAGACGAGTTATATAAGGTTTTAAATTCCGATCAAAAAACCGACTACAACAGATTACTTTATAAATACAGCGGTGGTACTGATAAATACGCTTTAGACAATTTAATATTCGATGACATAAAGGGATTTTTAGATGAATGACCCAATAATGGATGGGTTGAATGAAAATTTACCAAGGTTGACTGGAGAGTTCCTTAATAATTTAGAACAGCTTAAAAATGAAGCTGCAACTAGACAACAGGTATTAACAGATCAAACTGACCAAGGTCAAGGTGAACAAACTTCATCAACATCCACTGATAGTTCTACGGAACAACAACAACTTAATGTACCTGAAGAAGGTGGTAGTGCATTAGGACCAACTAGAAAAGAAACCCAACAGCAACTTGAAGAGAAAATTAGAAGTGGTGAGCAAGTCACTTTTTCAGATACCTTTAGTAAGCAATCAGCAGACGTAAGGAATCCTCTTAACTGGGCTAACTACCCAGCAGCTATGGGAGCTGGTATGGTTGACTTTGCTATTGATACAGTCAACATACTTCCACATGTCGCTATACCAAAACTACCTAAATACGAAAGTGGAGTCTTACAAGGTGTAAGAGAAATATCATCAATTGTCATTCCTTCTCTATACGGAGGAATGTGGTTAAAAGGATTAGGGCGAGCAGCTCATGCAAAAGTAGCGTGGTCTGTTGGTAATAACCCTTTGATGAAATTTATGGGTACTGCCGGAGCTGATGCTTTCGCCGGTGGTATTGTCGATAGAATTAACACAGTTAACGAAACAGATCATAACGCAGCTGGTTCTTTAAAAGCAGCTTGGCCGCAGACTTACGGCTGGATACCAGATAACATTGCAACACTAGATAGTGATTCTCCTGAAATAAAACGTCAAAAGAATATCAATGAAGGTATTGGCTTGAGTTTTATGGGAGATATCCTTTTAGGTGGTACAAAAGTAATTAGAGAACTTAAAGGAATTGATGATGCAACTCAATGGCGTCCTAAATCTGAAGCAGCTAAAGAATGGGTAAATAAGAAGAATGCTAAGAAAGTTTATTCTGAGGACCCAGCTGAAAATGAGATGATTATAAACAGCAAAAAGAGAAAAGATCAATTTACTGAAATGGGTAAATATAATCTTACTCAAAGTGTTGATTTAGATAATCCTATTAAAGGTGTCCATGATATATACGATGACTACGAAGTTGGTTTTAGAACTGCTGATGATGGTGGTATCGTATCAGCATCATTTGACGCTGTACGTATTACCAAAAATATAGATAGTGTCCAAGGAAGAGTTGGAAGTGTATTTACTGATTCTGCATTAAGAGACGGATTAAATCTGGATGATGCTGGCTTAGGTACAATGCGTCAATTATCCAAAGATCTTCAATTAGATATTGAATGGCACGGTCAAACTGGAAAGGTCATAACTCAAAAAGAAGTTAAGGAAGTTGGAGAAGATCTAGCTGCTGCTCTTTATGAGATGGAAACTCCAGAACTCAAACGTGTGATGGAAAACTTCCTTACTGGTGTAGATGCTGATACAGGAATAAGAGTTCTTAGCTCAGAAGGATATGTCGGAGTATTTAATGCAATAAAGAAATACTTTGATGATTATCTAAATATGGACTTAGCTCGTGCTCAAGCATATGTAAGTACATCATTAGGTGGTCAAGTATCTGACTTGGCAGAAGGTGCAAGACTTATGGAAGATGCTCCACAAGCTGTACAAAGAGCTCAAGAACAAGTACTCGATAGATTGCAATACCTTATGAATATTAAAGCGCAAACTTCTTATGCAAGAGGTAGAGCTTTAAATATGACTAACATCTGGAATCGTATTAAAACATTAGATTTTAGTAAGAAAGGTGGTAAAAAGAATATTCTAAATAATGCACTTGAGTACGTTAAAAAGGAAAAGACAGAAACAATAGAAGCTCTTAAAAAAATAACTAAAGAGTCTAGAGATGCTATTGATCTAATCCGTATGTTGAATAAGGAAAAACCTTCAATGTTAAAACCATTGATGTTAGCTTATGAAACTACAGATGGAAACGTAGATACTATTTCAAAATTAAATAGATATTTCCAAGAATCAACAGGAATATTTAAAAAAGCTTTTATTGATAGAAACCCAGATATGCCCTCTGTAGTTGTACAAGGTGCATGGGGTAACATTTATAACTCTGTTTTATCTGCTATCGGTACTCCACTAAAAGCTGGTATGTCTAACTTGGCTCTTATGATTGAAAGACCAATAGCTACTATGGCTGGAGCAATTGCTCAGGGTGATGTAGCTACCTTACGAAGAGCTAGTTATATGTACACAGTCGGAATGGTTGATACTTTACAGAAAGCTACTAAACATATGAATGTAGTTTTCAGACAGGCTTCGAGAGATCCTAGTTCTGTTGAGTACATTATGCGTAAAGATTTTCAGGTCAAAAATGCAAAAACTTTAGAAGCTTTAAATTCGTTTGCTGATGCTAAAGCATTAGAAGGTTTTGATGGACCTAAAGCAATGATGACAAGAGTTGAAGCTATGAATGATCTTGCCGAGCATCCTTGGCTAAGATTTGGAGCTAACTCTATGACAGCATTTGACGGATTCACCAGATCTTTCATTGCTAGTGTTGAAGCTAGAGGTAGGGCATATGACACCTTACTTGATAAAGGCGGAAAGATTACTAATAAAAAACTAAAACGAGCAGGCGACAAAGTATATAAGGAAATGTTCGATGAGAACGGAATGATTACAGATAAAGGTGTGGAGTATGCAAGTAGAGAGATAGCTATGAACCTCGATAATCCGGGAGTTGATGGTATCAATACTTTGCTGTCTTATGCACCAGCATTTAAACCATTCCTCATGTTCCCAAGAACAGCTATAAATATGTTGCGTTTTGCTGGTAGTCATAATCCACTAGGTTTATTTGTTAATCGTCTTAATGACTTCAGGAGACCATTCGCTCAAATGGATGGTAGTGAAGTAGAAAGATTATTAAGAGCAAATCAAGTTGATATTGATAATGTAAATATTGAAGCAGCTTATGAGACTATTCGTGCCGAATTAAAAGGTAGAAAAGCTATAGGTACTCTTGCAGTATTTAGTGCTGTTGGATTATTTAGTGCTAATAGTCTTCGTGGTAATGGTCATTATGATAAGACTAGACAGCAGACTAGAAAACAATTGGGCTGGACACCTCGTACTTATAAAGGTTGGGATGGTAAATGGTATAGCTATGACGGATTAGGAGCTATAAGCGATTGGATTGCTTTAACTGCTGACGTAATGGATAACTTTGATACCTTAGATGAACCAACTTTTGAGTTAAACCTCAATAAGATGGGCTATATCCTAGCTACAAATATTACTAACAAATCATTCCTAGCTGGTCTTGAACCAATGAATGACGTGTTAGCCGGAAACCCCGCAGCTATGAATAGATGGCTTGCTAGTTTTGGTAGTAGTTTTATTCCCGGAAGTGGTATAAGAAATGAATTTTCTAGATTATTTACTCCACAGTTAAAAGAACTAGAACAAGATTTTTCACAATTATTAGCCAACAGAAACCCCGGAGCTAAAGCTGGTTTACCCGATGCTTATGACTGGGTAGATGGTGGTTTGATAAGAGAACCAGAAAACTTCTGGCAACGATTAGTTAATACATATTCTCCTACTTTTAAACAAAGTGATAGTTTATCACCTGTTAAACAGTTCTTAATTGATATTGAATTTGATGGTAGACCACAACTAAATACAGATGGCAATGGAGTGGAATACTCTCCAGAACAACGCTCCCAAGTTACACAAATTATGGGTAGAGACAAGCTATTTGCTAAAGAAGTTGAAAGGATAATGAATACTCCAGAAGGTAAAAACTTCAGAGCTGACTTTAAAAAAGCTAGTAAAAATGGAGTTCATTTAGATAGAAGTCAATACAAGGATATTCATAGGATGCTAAAGAGAGCTTTAAGAAATGCTCAGAAACAAGCAGAAACTAGAATTGCAGAAAGAGGAATAGTAGATAAGAAACAGTATTACAACAGGGCAATAAAAGACGCAACACGTAGAGGAGATATAGAAGAAATACTTCGATTACAAAAAGAAGCGAGAAAGCTTTCATAAATCCACCCATCAATCCTAAAGGATCACGATGGCAACAACTGAAGAATTTAAAAACGGAGGGAGTACTTCCTATCCGTTCTCAATTGAATATATAAAAGCGACTGACATCAAAGTTAAAGTTGATGACACTCCGCTTACTTACAACTCAAACCCCTCATCTGGTCAATACAAAGTAGTAGGTACTACTGTTACTCTCGGAGCAGCAGCTGGTGCCGGTTCTGGAAATGTACATATATATAGAGAAACTGATCTAGATACAGCAGCAGCCGTATTTGCTGCGGGTTCATCTATTAGAGCTCAAGACTTAAATGCTTGTCACGATATGGTCAGGCTTGCAAGTCAAGAGCAACAACAACTGCAAACTACTGCTGATATAAAAGATCAGGCTGTAACGTCATTAAAAATTAAAGACGGAACTATCGTTAATGCCGATATAAATGATAATGCACAAATTGCTTACAGCAAATTAGCTACAGGATTACTTCCTAGTGCAATAACTATTAACTCAAATAATATAGTTAATGGTTCTATCAAGGCAGAAGATTTAGAAACTGGAACTTTAGACGGTAGATACTACACAGAATCAGAAGCTGAAGCTTTATTTCTTAGACAGGATTCCTCAGAAACTATTGCTAGTGGAACTCCATGGTCTAACACTGATGGCAAAGTAGCTACAACTGCTGCTATCAATGCAAGAATAATCGACCTTATAGAAGAAGTTGGGGGATTTGTACCCGTTACAAATGAAACATCTTTCCCAGACTACAACCCGGATATTAATAATGGGAACGGCACTATTGTGTCTGTACAAGGAGTATCAACAGCTCTTGTCCCCAGCTCCGGAAATGTCACTATTGCAAATGGTAGAGGAACTGGTAAACCTGTCATTATTACAGGCGTAACTGTAACTATACCTCAAGGGTTTGGAATGCTACTTGAGACTACAAGTACAGACCATACATACACATTTCATAGATTGGTAGCGAAAGCAACAGAGGTACATACCGTTGCTTCAAACATTACAAATATAAATGCTGTTAATGCAAATAAGTCAAATATTGATGCAGCCGTATCTAACGAATCTTCGATTAATAAAGTAGTTAGTAACGAAAGTAATATCAACCTTGTTGCTGGAGAAATAACTTCTTTAACAACTGATCTTGGTTTTATTACCAATCCACTTACTACTGGTAATCCCGGAAACGATATTAATACAGTCGCAGACAATATAGACGACATAAAAGATGTAGCAAATTCCATAGAATCTGGAAATTTATTCCAAGTCGATTCATCAAATAAAACAACAGGTTCAGTCGTGTACTACGACGGTTCAAAGTTCAAAGCGGACACCACCACCACTAAACAAACGTTAGTTACTGGAGGTAACTTTTAAATGGCAACAATTAGATTAAAAAAAAGAGCTGCCACTGGTGCTGCGGGTGCCCCTAGTTCACTAGCACCGTCAGAAGTAGCATTCAACGAAGCAGATAAAAAACT
>VTLG01004495.1_pt1 | contig 19786 bp, 28 predicted proteins | sample 4694571 | NCBI WGS metagenome assembly VTLG01 (sample SAMN12604809, study PRJNA352737) | marine metagenome | biome: ENVO:00000447; feature: ENVO:00000209|ENVO:00000569|ENVO:01000036; material: ENVO:00002151; isolation source: viral sequences binned using virsorter ... | reverse complement strand
ATTTGTCAAGCTTGCGAGCTTGCGGGCCCACCCGCCCCCGCTTGCGGCTTGCGGCCTGAGCCTCGAGCCTTGCGGCCTGGTCCAACCAAAAAGGGTTAACTTTTTCGTAGAAATCCTTAGAGCACAGAGGCGGCGCGGGCAGGGCAGCAGGGGTAGCATGCTCCGAGCGTCCGTTGGAGGCCCCAGGTTTCTCCGGGGCCATACCCGCATAATTTTTAGGCATCATACCTTCCTGGAAATCTTTCCTGCATAATTTTTAAAGCTTGGTTTCGTATCTTCTCTTTATTGCCCTTCAGGTCAAACACCTGCTTCCACCATGCCAGTGCCGGCGGCTGCGTACGCGTTAACTTCATGGGATGGATTTGCAGCGCCTGGAACATCATAGTCAATTGAATGTCCGCGATCCGTACATGCCCTTCACCGCATGAACCACCTATAAACACAGTCTCTTCTGATACGGGCAGCTGGGGCGCTAATCTATTTCTGTAGTCTTTTGTCATTTCTTATCCTTTCTAATTTAGTTGGGGCTAGCACGTTCAAGGGTGTATCACCAGTCTGCCCCAACTATTGTTAACAATACAACAATCTCCCATATTCGCGCCACGTTGTCAAATAAAAATAAAAAATAAAGTTGTGGATAACTTAAATTATTTCCTTGACACATTCTCCCATATATGATACCCTGATAGGGTTGGCGGGCGGGGTGTGCTTGCGAGCTTGCGGGCCCACCCTCCCCAAAAATAAAAAAATCTTGCGCCCTGGCCTAGGGAATCGCACCCGTCTGTTTATGTCTTTGACACCAGGGCTTGGACACGCGGTCCGGAGACAACAAACAGATTATAACTTAAGCTACCCTTCATAGGGCGTGTCACATCTAGCAAGGACCCGTGACTTTAGGCGCTTGGCCAAGCATATTTAAGATCAGGCCAGTTTTTAATTTGTTGTCACCGCACCACGTAAAAAACTTTTAAGAGTGTACCGTGTCACAGAGAATAATATAAGCACTCTGCATTTGGTTCATCTTGTTTGTACCGGTGCCCACACGATACACACTTAAAAGTTCTTGTTCGCAATCCGGAGACAAGATAACATAGCGCGACTCACGTCTTATCAGCTAATTTCAGGTACCCTTCGTATTATCTTGTCACCGCATAGCGATTTATATTAGGGCTTACAGATATAACTACCATGCCTAATACTAGTGTGATTAATTAACCATAGCAAAGCCTTTGCTTTGCACAACTCCCACACTTTCTGTTGTCTTGTTCGCCTGTCTAATATTGACAGTTTGTTTTAGTAAGTCTTTCATGTCATCAGACACAATCACAACTTCACTACCGATAGCTTGACCTGTATTCAAATCAATACAACTCTCGACATCAGGCCAGTATTCTTTGACATCATCTAAGAATTTAGCTTGGTCAATAACACTATTCATACCTGTTATGAGATTGTATTTAGCTTTCCATAACTCAATATGCGATTGTATTACCATTGACTTTGCTCTTTCGTAGTCTCTTAGTTGTTCCCAATGTTTTTGGTGACAAGCCATAGCTCGTTCATGGCAACCACCACTTATGACAGTTTTAATCCACTTGCCATAATCACTGTCGCTAATACTGTTATCGTTATTATGATAACCACGCCTAGTGTACAGAGCATAATCCTCATACCTATCATTAACTTTTGCTACTGCGGAATAATCACCACGCATAGCATTAGTCTTTTCGTGATAGTGAGGGTTTTCTTGTCGCTTGGTTTGGTCATACTCCACCTCGATAGTAGCTTGGTGACCTTTTGCTTGTAGATCAAAATGATATAAAGCATTATATAAATCTCTATCTATTTTAAAATCATATCTTTGCTCTCTATCATCACTATCAATGTTCTTAAATACAAAACAGTGATCTGTCGTAGTCATAGCACGATAAGTGCTTGTTTCATATTTTCTGATAACTTGCATATCAGCAGTGGGATAAAATTGTTCCACTAGTGGTGATATAACACTGTCCCAAGTTTTGTTTTTGACTTCGTAGTAATTGCTTACTGCGTTTTGTAAGTCATCATCTACTTGCATAGGTGTTTTGTTATACACAGTATTAGCCCACTCTTTTTTTAGAGCTTGTCGCTTCTGTGCATTTAGTCTTACTTTATTATCCATATCTATTCCTTTCTATGGGTTTGGTTTGTAATAGTATTATCATATATTGTGATATTGTCAATCAGTTCTGCAAAGGCTTGTGAGTTTTTTGCAATCCAACTTGTCATACAAGACTTGGAATGAAACCGCTTGTGGACTGGCTCTACTTCATGCCTTTTAGATCCTCCATAAACAAATTCATATTCAGTTTGTGGATATGCACTGTATGAATTGGGATAGTATTTGCAACCGCAACCGACACATATTCTAGCCTTGCTCATAAGTCCCTCCACATAACTCTGATTATATCTCGTACCGCTAGGCCTACTAATACTAGTAGGCCTATAGATATTATTATTATTAATAAACCAAAGCTCATGAATCGAGCCACGCTGGTTTGCCTTGTATATGAGTTATACCTGTTGCTGTGCGATAGCCCTCATGATTACCGTTGTCATCTACTTGTTGATAACAGATAGCTATATCTTTGTTTTTGGTTTGCCATGCTCGACACTTGCTATCCCAAATACCATACCTTGTAACCTCTCGGGCTTGGCCTTTGTGATAGTAGGTAATTTTAAACCACCGAGAATTTTGTAAGTGGTGTGTCATGTGATCTAATGTGACTATATTCTGTTCATCATCTCTAATAATTGATTGATACATTTTTAAAGCCCTCCTCTATTTCTTTCTGTTGAATTAAATCATCATGCTCTGTGATCTTATGTTTTTTTAATTGTTGTTTAATTAATGATAGCGTAAAAAATTTGGCTCTCTTATTAACTAAGTTATCAAAGTTTTTAAACTTGCCATATTTCATAAAGTAGGTGGCTTCTCTACCTGCTGGTTTTACGATATTTTCTCTAACCATATCTGTTAAACCTCCCACTGCTGATTTTTTTCTCATTATTTATCCTTTCTAAAATGTGGGGGGACTTTCGTCCCCCCTGTCGATTAATTAACTATCTCGACTACGTGAAAGCTAATATTTTGACTATTTTCTTTAGCTTCCTGATTTAAGTTATCTGTCAAAGCGTCTGCTAGTTCTTTATTTTGACATTGTTTATCTACGTAAAAGTCAGGTGACAGTGTATCATAGACTTGTTTTTTAATTACAAGGTACATATTAAATCTCCTCTCCTTGCATTTCTCGGAACTCTTCTAATCGAGCTTCTTTCATTGCCCAATCATCTTCCATTTTGTTTTGTACTTCTACCCATATCTGAATATTACTTTCGCCATGTTCTGATATGAATTCATTTTGTGTCATGTGTTCTGCGTCTTCTTGCATACCCAATAACCAATCGTTAGTTTTACTCATTGTTATTCCTTTCGTTAGTTAATTAATAACATCACACTACAAAATATTTTCCCATAAGTATATATAAATATATTTTTTTATACATTTTTATGTGGATAACTTTGTACATATCTAGTATGTATCAGACTGCTACATACTAAATGTGGGGTCGCCTAAAATTTCCTGTGGATAACTTTATTTTTTTTCTTGACACAAGATGTAGTAGGTCGGATAGAGGTACCATACCAGATCTTGTGGCCCTACGGGCCCACCCACCCCACCCCCGGATTCTATATAGTAGGGATCCTAATGTGTCGTATATAGTTTGATTTGGACGTAAATATGAGTTATAATCGTTTTCACTTTGACTAAAACAAAAAGGTGCAAAATTTTTTAAAAAATTTTTTCAAATGCTAACCCCAGAACAATTAAATAATTTACCTGAAGATACTAAAAAAGAATACCTACGAACAATGGTATTACTTGATGAAAAGAAAAAAGAACAAGAGATCCGCGATGACTTCTTAAGTTTTGTTAAACACATGTGGCCAGGATTTATAGAAGGTGAGCACCATAAAATTATGGCAGAAAAATTTAATCGGGTGGCTAAAGGTGATTTAAAAAGATTAATTATTAATATGGCGCCACGTCATACTAAATCAGAATTTGCATCTAACTTTTTACCAGCATGGATGATCGGTAATCAACCTGATCTAAAAATAATTCAAGCAACTAATAATGCAGAACTTGCAGTACGCTTTGGTCGTAAAGCTAAATCATTAATTGACACAGAAGATTATCAAAAAATATTTGGCACCAGACTGCGCGAAGATTCTAAAGCTGCAGGTAAATGGGAAACCGATCAAGGCGGCGAATACTATGCTGCCGGTGTCGGCGGTTCGATAACCGGTCGTGGTGCTGACTTGTTAATTATTGACGACCCTCACTCGGAACAAGATGCAATGAATATGGCATCCTATGACAGGGTATATGAGTGGTATACTTCGGGTCCTCGGCAAAGACTGCAACCTGGTGGCAGAATAATTGTTGTGATGACACGTTGGAATGTTGCTGACTTGACAGGTAAATTAATGAAAGCGCAAAAAGAACCAAAAGCAGACCAATGGGAAGTGATAGAGTTCCCAGCAATCTTGCCAAGCGGTAATCCGGTTTGGCCGGGCTATTGGAAGTTAGATGAGTTAGAAGCAGTGAAAGCATCAGTGAGTATACTAAAATGGAATGCACAATACCAGCAAAATCCCACAGCAGCAGAAGGTAGTATTATAAAACGTGAGTGGTGGCAAGTTTGGGACAAAGACGATCTACCCGCATTAGAGCATGTCATACAAAGTTATGATACGGCGTTTATGAAAAAAGAAACTGCTGACTACAGCGCCATAACAACCTGGGGTGTATTTCACCCTAGCGATGACAGCGGTCCGGCGTTAATTTTAATAGATATGGTAAAAGACAGATACGAGTTCCCCGAATTACGCCGCATTGCCAAAGAACAATATGACTACTGGAAGCCAGAAACGGTGATTGTAGAAGCTAAAGCTTCGGGCTTGCCATTAACGTATGAAATGCGTAAACTAGGTATACCTGTTATTAACTTTACACCGAGTAAAGGAAATGATAAACATACTAGGATAAACTCTGTAGCACCATTGTTTGAGGCAGGTCAAATATGGGCACCAGAAACAAAATGGGCAGAGGAAGTAATTGAGGAATGCGCTGCATTTCCATTAGGTGAGCATGATGACCTGGTGGATAGTATGACTCAAGCAGTAATGCGATTTAGACAAGGCGGCTTTGTCGAGCATCCAGATGACTATGAGGATGAGGCGTTGCCACAACAACAGAGGACATATTACTAATGGCTGAAATAGAAAAAGGTGTTGACTCCCTCCCAAAGGATTTAGAAATTTTAGATAAAGATGTAGATGTGGTTATGCCACAAGAGTTTCAAGATGGCGGTGACGTTAATGTTGAGATGATGGAAGACGGCGGTGCCGAAATAGATTTTGATCCTAATGCCGGTGGCATGGAAGGTGGCGAACAACACGAAGCTAACTTAGCAGAATTCATGGACGACGGCGCGCTGACCGCGGTTGCATCTGAACTACAAGAATCTTACGATGAAATGAAATCGTCACGTTCTGATTGGGAAGACGGTTATCTAAAAGGTTTAGACCTGTTAGGTTTTAAATATGAAAATAGATCAGAACCATTTCAAGGCGCATCCGGCGCTACCCACCCAGTATTAGCAGAAGCAGTTACGCAATTTCAAGCACTAGCTTACAAAGAATTACTACCTGCAGGCGGACCAGTTAGAACTCAGATTATGGGTAAGATTGATCCAATGAAAGAACAACAATCACAACGAGTCAAAGAGTTTATGAATTATCAAATCATGACTGAGATGAAAGAGTATGAACCTGAGTTTGACCAAATGTTATTTAATTTACCACTTGCTGGTTCTACCTTTAAAAAAGTTTATTTTGATTCGGTGCTAGGACGCACCGTTTCTAAGTTTGTACCGGCAGAAGAATTAGTAGTGCCTTACACGGCAACCTCACTAGAAGATGCTGATACTATTATTCACGTTATTAAAATGTCTGGTAACGATTTACGTAAACAACAAATTAGTGGTTTCTATCGTGATGTAGAATTAGTTGAACCAAGTGATACACCCACTGATATTCAAGAAGGTAAAGATAAACTTGGCGGTGTTAGTGCTGGTGCTTATAATGAAATGCATACACTATTAGAGTGTCATGTTGAATTAGACTTAGAAGGCTTTGAAGATAAAAATTTACAAACTGGTGAAGAGACTGGGATTAAACTACCTTTCATCGTAACTATTGATGACGATTCAGGTGAGGTGTTGGCTATTAGAAGAAACTATGGTGCGCAAGATCAATTAAAACGACGCAAAGATTATTTTGTGCATTTTAAATTTTTACCTGGACTTGGCTTTTATGGCTTTGGTCTAATTCACATGATTGGTGGTTTATCAAGAACAGCAACTGCAGCACTAAGACAATTACTAGATGCGGGTACGCTATCTAATTTACCATCTGGTTTTAAACAACGTGGGATTAGAGTTCGTGATGAAGCGCAACCTTTACAACCAGGTGAGTTTAGAGATGTAGATGCTCCTGGTGGTAATCTCCGGGACGCGTTCATGCCGTTACCGTTTAAAGAACCGAGCGCCACGCTCCTTCAACTAATGGGCGTAGTAGTACAAGCCGGGCAGCGTTTTGCGAGTATCGCGGATATGCAGGTCGGTGATGGCAATCAGTCGGCAGCAGTCGGCACGACGGTAGCGCTCTTGGAACGCGGATCGCGGGTTATGTCAGCAATCCATAAAAGATTATATCAAAGTTTAAAATGTGAATTTATGTTAATGGCAAATAATTTTTCTACTTATTTACCAAAACAATATCCGTATGATGTAGTTGGTGGTAATAGAGAAATATTTGCAACTGATTTTGATGAAAGAATAGACATCATACCGGTTGCTGATCCAAATATTTTTTCACAATCACAACGTATACAGATTGCACAAACAGAATTACAAATGGCAATGTCAAATCCTGACATGCATAACTTATATCATGCGTATCGACATATGTATGAAGCACTTGGGGTTAAAGATGTGGACATTTTACTACCACCGCCGGCACCAATGCAGCCAATGGACCCAGCAAGTGAAAATATTCTTGCTCTTACTGGTAAAAAATTTCAAGCATTTGCAAAACAAGACCATCAAGCGCATATGCGGGCACATTTACAGTTTATGGGCACTACTATGGCACGTAATAATCCTAAAACTTTGGGTAAATTACAGCAAAATTGCATGGAACACATAAATTTAATGGCAGGTGAACAAATAGAAGTAGAATTTGCCGAAGAAATAGCACAATTAAAGCAAATGGAACAGCAAATGCAGGCTATGTTGCAACAAATGGGGCCACAAGCACAACAAAACCCACAATTTATGCAAATGCAGAAGCAAGGACAACAAACACAGGTCGGCATGGAGGCACGTAAGGCACAATTAGTAGCAGAATTCATGGAAGACTATGCGGCAGCAGAACGAGAAGTCTTAAATCAAATAGAAAATGACCCATTACTTAAATTAAAAGATAGAGAAATAGACTTAAAAGCTAGAGAAGAAATGCGTAAAGAAGAAGAGGGTGAAGCTAAATTAAACCTAGAAAGAGCTAAGATGTTACAGAATAGAGATCTTACTGAAACTAAAATTGAAGAAAATGACAAACATCAAAAACTTAGAGCTAGCGTATCATTAGCAAAAAGCGGTATAAGTGGTATGCAAGCATCAATTAAGGAACAGGGGAATTAATGGCAAAACGTGGGGGTAAAAAGTTACCTGATAAAAGAGGTTTCGTAGATGGTCCTGGTGGCTATCGTGGTAAAGACGACCGTGACAAAGGTTTTGGTGGAGGCAGCGGCACCGGTAGTGGTGGCACCGGTAGTGGTGGTGGTAATTTTAACACTGGTATAGCTCCCGGAGATGAACTCTCAGCGTTAGATCAAATAGCAGAAGACAATCTTAATCAAGCAATGAACGAGGCGGGATATGTTCAAAAAAACTTTAACTTAGACCCTCTTGATCCAATGTCGCAGTTTCAAGTAAGTCAAGCGCCTAATGCTGCTCCACTTGATCCAACTGTGCCAAATGCTCTTTTGGGCACAGATTTTGCACCAAACCCAAATTTAGCAGCAGAGCTAGCTGCTCAAGAGCCACAACCTTTTAGTTTATCAAACTTAGCGACAGGTGTTGGCCAATTTTTTAATAGTCCTATAGGTCAAGCTATTGGGTTTGCTACCAACCCTGCTGCATTTTTTAGTGGTCAACTTTTAAAAAATTTATATAAGACAACCACTGATGAAGATGATGATACTGGTATTATGTCTGCACTTGCAAGCACAACTCAGGACGTAACGCCTTTTGATACTAGCAGACTATCGAATATTTTTAGTGGGGTACCAAACGCAGCAGAATTAAATACCACTACAAACATAGGAGATACGTTTACTATGCCGGAACAAAGTTTTGTAAATAGTTTGTTTACCGATCAAAATTATGGTTTATCACCAGAAGCAAAACAAGGAATTACAACAACACCAGTTGGTGTAGCTCAACAAACTTATGGTGATCCTACAGGTGCAGCTTCTTATAATTTTGGAGCACAAGGTGATCCACAACTAAGCATGGAACAACTAAATACAATGGCAGCTGAAGATTACGCCAATCGAGTAGCTGCACAACAACAGCCAGGTTTTTTTAGTGGACTAGACATTCAACCAGCAGGACTTGAAAGAGAAGGAAATAGAGGACCTAGTGAACTAATACCACCTCCGGACGCAACAACTCTTCCAGTAGAAGAAAATCCATTTATAGGTTTTGGAAGTATTGATCCTCGACCTAATTATGGTTTGCTTTATGGTGGTGGTTTTAATCAAGGTGGTTTAGTGCCACCAATGTCCGGTCCAATGTCCGATGGTCTTGGTAATTTATTTAAAATGAAGTAATGAAAAAAGACGCTAAAATCAGCAAGGTAATGCGTGAATATAAATCTGGTAAACTTAAGTCTGGTAAATCTAAGAAAAAAGTGGTAAATAGAAAGCAAGCTATTGCTATCGCACTTAGCGAAGCAGGCGTAAAAAAGAAAAAACGGAGGTCTAAATGATCGAATCTTTAAAAGCAAAATGGACTGCACTAAGCGTTAAGAAAAAAATTATCGCTGGCGTTGCAGTTGCAATAATTATAATCGCAATTATTTCATAATTAATGGGACCATTACTTTCACTTCTACCGACGGTATTAAAAACTGGCGCTAGTGTTTTTGCTAACAGACAAAAAGCAAAAATATTAATGTCAGATGCTGAGCTATTACATGCACAGCGCATGGCCAACGGAGAAGTGGAGTACCAGGCAGCAGTTAGACAATCAAACGACAAAGGATGGAAAGACGAGTTCGTGCTTTTGCTTGTAAGTGCCCCTGTGATTTTATTGATATGGTCGGTCTTTAGTGACGATCCAAACATACAGCAAAAGCTAGATATATTTTTTGATAAATTTAGTAATTTGCCTTTCTGGTACCAGAGCCTATTTATCGGCGTGGTCGCATCAATATACGGACTTAAGGGAGCAGATATATTTAAGAAAAAATAAGAAGGGGGAGACATGAAGGAAGAAGAGAAAACGTGTGATTGTCACACGAAAGAAAAAGAACTATCGGGGGAGTGTTGTAAAAAAGAAAAGCCTAATGCTTTAGACGAGTTTTGGGCTAGTTTAGGAGACTACCACAAATGCAAGAAACCGAAATAGATCCAGTAAACGTTATCTATAAAATACAAAAACTAATGAACGAGCTGATGGAAAGCAACGGCCAAGTAATACTTGGTGGCGGTGTTGACAATATGGAGAAATACAATTATATTCTAGGAAAGATTCACGTATTGGATCAAATAAAACAGGAAATCTCTAACCTGCTTAAACCAAAGGAGCCAGAACCAGATGATGACAAAGTCACACGCCTTAGAAGATAAATATAACGCTGAAGCAGATGCGAAAAAAATAGCGAAGCACGCAGCAAAAGAAGAAACTCAAGAAACAAGTTTAGAAAAACTACCGAACCCTACTGGGTGGCGTATACTTGTTATGCCTTTTAAAGTTAAAGAAGAAACTAAAGGCGGAATTATTATTGCACAAGAAACCTTAGACCGAGCACGAGTATCAACACAAGTTGGTTACGTGTTAAAAATGGGTGATCTTTGTTACCAAGACAAAGACAGATATCCTACCGGTCCATGGTGCGCGGAGAAACAATGGGTGATATTTGCACGGTATGCAGGATCACGTATGGAGATTGATGGTGGCGAGATAAGAATGTTAAACGATGATGAGATATTAGGAACGATTGATAATCCGGAAGATATCTTGCACGCAATGTAAATCATAGGAGGATATACTATGCAAGACGAAGAAAAAATAGTTGACGTTGGCGAAGACAACGAACAAGAAACAGAAATTGATCTTGATGCACCAGCACCAGAACAGTCTCTAGAAGAGGAACAAATAGATGTCGAACAAGTTAGTGAAGACGATAATAAGTCCGCAGACACACCTACGGAATCTACTGAGCAGTCTAATGTTCAAGCAGACAAAGATGAGCTTGGTGAATACTCAGAAGGCGTCAAAAAAAGAATAGCTAAACTTACACGTAAGATGCGTGAAGCGGAAAGACAAAAAGAAGAAGCTATTAAGTATGCACAAACTGTAAACGAACAAGCGCAAAAAATGCGTGGTCAATATGATCAACTTGGTGATAACTACACTAAAGAGTTAGAAGCTAAAGTTGCAACTGGCATGGACGCAGCTAAACTTGCATATAGACAAGCAGTTGAATCACAGGACATTGATGGTCAGGTTGAAGCGCAAAAAGCTTTAGCACAAATGGCTATTGAAGAGCAAAGATTGGCTAATATTAAAGCTGGTCAAGAGCAAAAACTAGCGCAAACACCTGCTGTTAAAGAACAAGAAGTTGCGCAACCACAGCAATATCAACAACCACAAGCCCCAGTAGATCCAAAAGCGGAAGATTGGGCGACTAAAAATGCTTGGTTTGGTACGGATAATGCTATGACTTACACGGCTTTTGACATACACAAGAGTTTAGTTGAGGATGAAGGCTATGATCCTCAATCAACAGAATACTATGCTGAAGTAGATAAAAGAATTAGGGTTGCATTTCCTCACAAATTTGATAAAGTTGAGGAATCTGCACCTGCACCGACGCAAAGTGTAGCAAGTGCCAAACGTCCGGCATCTAATAAAGGACGCAGAAAAACTGTGAAACTCACACCATCACAGGTAGCAATTTCTAAAAGATTAGGTGTGCCACTCGAAGAGTATGCGAAACAATTAGCCGCGAAGGAGGTATAAGCATATGACTAAAAAAGAAACAGAAAAAACTGTTAAAACTTCCCGCGTGAGCGAAACTAGGGTTAAAAATGAAAAACCTAAAGTTTGGGCTCCCCCATCTTCTCTGGATGCACCACCTGCGCCAGATGGTTTTAGACATAGGTGGATACGTGCTGAGACACAAGGCTTTGATGATACAAAGAATATGTCCGGTAAAATAAGATCTGGTTGGGAATTGGTGAGAGCCGATGAATATCCAGGTTCAGTGTATCCAACACATGACAAAGGCCAATATGCAGGAGTGATCGGGGTCGGTGGCCTATTGCTGGCTAGGATACCAGAAGAACTCGCAAAGTCACGTGAGGCTTACTTTAACCAAGTAAACAACGATCGTAATGAGGCTTTAGAAAACGATGTTTTGAAGGAACAGCACCCAAGCATGCCAATCAATCAAGAACGGCAGGCACGTGTAACCTTTGGTGGTACAAAGAAGGACTAATTTTTTAGTAATTCCTATCCACCGTAAACAACTAAACCTTTAAGGAGGATAACAATATGGCTAATAAAGATGCCGCATTTGGTATGAGACCTGTAGGAACGTTGAGCGGTCAAAGCAACATGCAAACTAATGAGTACTTCATTGCAGACAATGAAGCATCTTCTATGTTTCAAGGTGACCCAGTAATTCAACAAGCTAGTAATACTGGCTTTATTGATATTGGTGCAACTGGTAGTGAAACTAACATTGGTGTATTAAATGGTGTTTTAATTGACAACAATCCGTCAACAGGCAAACCATCTTTCCAGAACTTTTACACTCAAACGAATGTAACTTCTGGATCAATAAGAGCTTTTGTATACGATGATCCGTATATGAAGTTTGAAATACAAGGGGATACTGGAACAAACTCTGATGTTACAGATCGTCATGAAGTAGCTGACTACGTAAACATGGGCACAGAATCTGCTAACGGAGTATCCGCAGCAGAACTTGACATGAGTGATTTAGCTGCAACTGATGGTTCGTTAAAAATCGTTGGATTTTCTACAGACCCTGAAAACAATGAACTTGGATCTGCGCACATGAATTACATTGTAATTTGGAATGAGCACACATTCAAAAAAGAACTATAATAGCATTTAGGAGGATTATATGGCTATATCAAGACAACAGCTCGCTAAAGAGCTTGAGCCAGGTCTAAATGCATTATTTGGACTTGAGTATCAAAACTACGAGAATCAACACACGGAGATTTTCGACACTGAAACTAGTGACAGAGCTTTTGAAGAAGAAGTAATGTTAACTGGTTTCGCAAACGCGTCAGTTAAAGCTGAAGGTTCTGCAGTATCTTTCGATAGCGCAAACGAGTCTTTCACTTCACGTTACACTCACGAGACAATTGCTCTCGCTTTCTCTATCACTGAGGAAGCTATTGAGGATAACCTGTATGATAGTATCGCTAAGCGTTATACAAAAGCACTAGCAAGATCTATGGCTAACACGAAGCAAATCAAAGCAGCAAACGTATTAAACAATGCGTTCAGCTCTGGTTCTGCTGGCGGCGACGGGAAAGAGCTTTGCGCTACTGACCACCCAACACAAGCGGGTACTTTCAGTAACGAACTAGCTACTTCCGCAGACCTTAACGAAACATCGTTAGAGCAAGCAATGATTGACATTGCTGCTTTCACTGATGAGCGTGGTCTGAAAATTGCAGCAAGAGGAGTAAAAATGATTATTCCTTCTGAGCTACAATTTACAGCTGAAAGACTGATGAAGACAGCTAACCGTACTGGTACTGCTGATAATGACATCAATGCGATCGTATCTAAAGGTATGATCTCTGGTGGTTATGTAGTGAACAACTACCTAACTGACACTGATGCATTCTTCATTAAGACTGATGTTCCTAACGGATTAAAGATGTTCCAAAGAGCAGCTTTAAAAACTGCTATGGAAGGCGACTTCGATACAGGAAACGTTAGATACAAAGCGAGAGAAAGATACAGCTTCGGCTTCTCTGACCCTCGTGGAATCTTCGGATCTCCAGGTGCTTAATCACTAGATTAAGACTACAATATTAAGGGGCCTTCGGGCCCCTTTTTATTTGCATAAACACGTTTAAAAGCGTATAATTCAACCACTGCATAATTAAATTAGTTAGTATAGACTCGTGCAGTGGATTTTCTCAGGACTATATTAACGGAAAACGGAGACAAAATATGGGTACTACAACTTATTCGGGTCCTTTAAGATCCGAAAGTACAATTAAAACTGTCAGTAAAAATGCATCTACGGGAGCAATTACTGAAATTATAACTATGGGTGACGCACCTGTTGCACTAGGAGATGAAGACAAAACTCTTGATGCTGCAACACACAGTGGTAGAACACTTGTAGTTCCTGCACTTGGCGGCAATAGAACTATAACTTTACCGGCACCAGTTGCTGGTCAAAGCTATAAACTTATCTATGGCGGCGCAGCAGAAGAAGCAGAGAATCTAATTCTATTAACACCAGGAAATACTAATTTCTTTATTGGTGGTGTTGTTCATTTAGATTCAAATGCTGATAACGTATCTGTTTATTCTAACGGAAGCTCTAACTCTAGCTTAACTCTTACAGACTTTGGTTTGTTTGAAATTAACGTTTTAGCTAAAGATAGTACTAATTACTATATTTGGGGTTACCAAGAAGGCGCAGACGTACCTGCATTTGCAGACCAATAATAACTTATGTGGGCCTTCGGGCCCACACGTTCTTGATTAAGGAGGGAACATGGCAGACACAGTAACAGGACCTACAATCCTACAGGAAAACGACAAACGAGTTACAATCAAAATAGTTAATCAATCTGATGGCACTGGTGCTACAACCGTATTTGGTGATGTATCAGCTTTAGCAAACGATGATGAAGGTAACTCAGTAGCACACTTATCATTACAAAGAGTATGGTGGTCATGCGCTAATGGCGATGGCGGCGATGCTTTTGCACGTTTAGATGAAGAAGATTCAGACGGTGATATTCCAATTATAACTTTAATAGACTCAGGATACTGGGACTTTAGAGAGTTTGGTGGTATACCAGCTGATAAATCATCTAACAGTAATCAAAGTGATGTTAACTTTGTTGTACCTGGTGCAGCGGATTCTGGTAATACATATACTTGCATAGCAGAGTTTAAAAAAATTTACTAAGGAGTAGCAGATGCCAAATACTACTTCAGGAACAGCAACGTTCGATAAAACTTTTTCTATTGATGAGGTTATAGAAGAAGCATATCAGCGTGTTGGTATAGATCAATTAACCGGATATCAAATTAAATCAGCTAGACGTTCTTTAAATATAATGTTTCAAGAATGGGCTAATAGAGGTTTGCATTATTGGGAACTAAAAGAAACCAACATTGACCTGGTAGAAAATCAAGCTGAATATCATTTCTTTAGAAGTGCAGCAGATGATACTTCTGATTCTAATCGTGCGCAGGCAACCACTAATCAAGTTGATTCTACTATTTTTGGAATTGATGATATTTTAGAGGCAACACACAGAACTAACAGAACGGCTAGTAATCAAGCAGATACTGCTATGACTAAAATAGATAGATCTACTTATTCTGCTTTATCAAATAAATTATCATCAGGTACACCAACACAATACTATGTGCAAAGATTTATAGATAGAGTTACAATAACTGTTTATCCCGTGCCTAACTCAACATCAGCTAGTGCTGATATGCATATTTATTATGTTAAAAGAATAGAAGATGTTGGTGACTATACGAACGCAGGCGACGTACCTTATCGGTTTGTGCCTTGTATGGTATCAGGATTATCTTATTATTTATCACAAAAATATAACCCACAACTAGTGCAACAGAACAAAATGTTGTATGAAGATGAATTAAATAGAGCGTTAACAGAAGATGGTTCTTCTACTAGCACTTATCTAACACCAAAGGTATATTATAGTAATGTCTAATTTTTCTACAGGTAAAAGATCAAAAGCTATTTCTGACAGAAGTGGTATGGCATTTCCATATCAAGAAATGATGAAAGAATGGAATGGTTCTTTTGTGCATAGATCGGAGTTTGAATCTAAACACCCACAAATAGAAAAGAAAGATCATCAAGCTGATTCACAAGCTCTACAAGATGCTAGACCTGACAGAACAGAAAATGCTGTGCCAAATTTATTAAAGACTAATTCTTTTAAAACCGGTAGTTCAGGTAGCGGTGTTATTACTGTAACAGAAGAGAGCCATGGTAGAGCTAGTAGTGACACAGTTAGATTTTACGACGCCGTTAGTTTTGATGGTATTATTGACACTAACATAAACAGGTCTGCAGGATATACAATAACGGTTGTTGATACTGATACTTATACATTTACCGTGGCAACAGATACAGCAACAACTGGTAATATAACAGGAGGAGGTTTCCGCGCTTACGCTGGGCCGGCAACATTAGTAGCATGACAACATACGCAGAACTAACACAACAAATAATAGACTATACTGAGACTGACAGTAATGTTTTAACAACAGCAATTCTTAACGATATTATAGAACACGCTGAATCTAGAATTTTTAGAAATGCAGATTTAGATGTGTTTAAAAAATACAAAACAGCTAACTTAACTATCGGTGATCCGTTTGTGGCTATGCCTGGAGCTACCCCACAGCTTTTTGCTTTTATTAGATACATACAAATTTTTAGTACGGATAATGTGCGAATAACTTTAGAGAAAAAAGATACATCTTTTATTAACGAGTTTATTCCAAATAGAACAACTACTGGAACACCTAAATATTACGCAAATTGGGACAACGACACAATAATACTTGCTCCATCGCCGGATGCAACATATACTGTAGAATTAGCGTATAATGCGCAACCAACAGGACTATCTTCAAGTAACACTACTACTTGGGTTAGTAATAACGCACCAGAAATGTTGCTTTATGCCTGCCTCGTAGAAGCTTTTAAATTTTTAAAAAACCCACAAATGGTTCAAATGTATGAATCATATTATAAACAAGCGTTACAACCGTTTGTTGGTGAACAAATGGGTAGAAGAAGAAGAGACGAATATATGGATGGAGTTCCTAGAATAGCTATTCCATCTGAAAACCCTTAAGGAGAATATATATGGCTAATGTAATTAGTAATGTTTTTAAAGATCAGTTGTTAAAAGGTAACCACAATTTTCAATCAGGTGGCGACACTTATAAACTAGCTTTGTATACTTCATCTAGAACTGCAGCAGCAACCGATTCTGTATTTGATACAACTAATGAGGCAAGTGGTACTAACTATACTAGTGGTGGTAATACTTTAACTAACAACGGTGTAACTGGTGGATCTTCTGCTTCAACTGCTTTTATAGATTTTGCTGATACATCTTTTACTACAGCTACAATCACTGCACAATTTGCACTTATCTATCAATCAAGTGGTGGTGCCAACAGTGCTAGTGCTAATGCAGTTTGTTGGTTAGATTTTGGCGGTGATTTTACAACTACTGGCGGAACTTTTACAATACAATTTCCAGCAGCAGGAACAAGTACAGCAATTATAAGATTGGCATAAGGAGGATAAATGGCGTTAGTACTTAACGAAAGAGTTAAAGAAACTACAACCACAACCGGCACCGGTGCGTTATCCTTGGGTGGTGCACCAACTGGTTTTGAAACTTTTGCTGCAGGTATCGGTAATTCTAACACTACTTACTATGCAATCTTTCACGCAACTGCAGATGAGTTTGAAGTTGGTCTAGGCACCTTAGATGGCGATAGCTCTGATCTTACCCGTACTACTATATATGCTAGTTCTAACAGTGATAGTGCCGTTGACTTTTCTTCTGGTACTAAAACTGTATTTTGTACTATGCCCGCAGCGCGGTCCGTATTCCTGGACGCAGACGGTGACGTTACCCTAGGCGCTAATTTAGATGTTGGTGGTAACCTAACTGTTACTGGCACGACTACATTTAATGGTGGCACCCTAACTCTTGGTGATGCTAATACTGATAATATTGTCTTTGGTGGTGAGGTTGATTCTAATATTATTCCTGATGATGATAATACTTATGACTTAGGCAGCTCATCAAAAGAATGGAAAGATTTATATATTGATGGTGTGGCTTATGTAGACGCTATTAATTTTAATGGTACGGCCATTAGTGCAACTGCTGCAGAATTAAATATCATGGACGGAGTTACGTCTACTGCTGCAGAACTTAATATATTAGATGGTGTAACTTCAACCGCAGCTGAGTTAAACATATTAGACGGAGTTACGTCTACTGCCGCTGAGTTAAATATATTAGACGGTGTAACTTCAACCGCCGCAGAATTAAATGTGCTTGATGGTATCACTGCAGTTGTGGGTGAACTTAACGCACTGGATTTAGGTTCTACAGCAGTTGGTACAGCAATCGCTTCTAAAGCAGTTATTTTAGATTCTAACAAAGATTATACTGGTTTTAGAAATATTACATTATCTGGAGAGCTTGATGCAGGATCTCTTGATGTTTCTGGAGATATAGATGTAGACGGCACAACTAATCTAGATGTTGTAGACATCGATGGTGCTGTAGATATGGCAAGCACTTTAGCTGTTACTGGAGTAGTAACAGCAAACGCAGGTGTGGTTGTTGATAATATTACAATAGATGGTAATGAAATAGATGTAGGTTCTGGTGATTTAACACTAGATGTTGCAGCAGATATAATTCTTGATTCTGATGCTGCTAACTGGAGATTTAAAGATGCTGGTACAGCTATATTAGAGATAGGTGCTGGTGGCACTGGAGGTGGACCATCTTTATTTAGTGCTATCTCAGATGCAGATATGGTATTTAAAGGCAATGATGGTGGTAGTGCAATTACTGCTCTTACTCTTGATATGTCAGCAGCAGGAGCCGCAACATTTAATTCTTCTGTAACAGCAACATCTTTAGATATATCCGGCGATGTTGATGTTGACGGCACATTAGAAGCAGATGCAATAACAGTTAATGGTACTGCTTTAGCAAGTGTGATTGCTGGAACAACAGTTACATTAGCATCTACAGTAACAGTTACCGATAGCACTGCTAACACAAACTTTCCGGTTGTATTTCACGATGAGTCAAATGCTTTATTAGATGATACCGGAGCATTAAGATATAATCCAAGCACCGGCGAATTACTTGTACCAAAACTAACTGTCGCTGGTACCACTACGACTGTAGACACCGTTACAATGAATGCTGCAAATGCAATAATATTTGAAGGTGCTACTGCTGATGCGCATGAAACTACGCTTACAATTATCGACCCTACTGGTGATAGAACAATTAATTTACCAAACGTTTCAGGTACAATACCGGTACTAGCGGCTGTAAGCACGACACAAATTACATCTACACCTGAAGAACTAAACATATTAGACGGTGTCACTTCTACGGCAGCAGAGCTAAACATATTAGATGGCGTTACTTCTACGGCAGCAGAACTAAACATATTAGACGGCGTAACTTCTACCGCGGCAGAACTAAATGTATTGGATGGTATTACAGCAGTGGTCGGTGAGCTTAATGCATTAGATCTAGGCAGCACCGCAGTTGGTACAGCGATCGCCTCTAAAGCGGTTATTTTAGATGCAAATAAAGATTATACAGGTATTAGAAATTTAACAATTACTGGTGAATTAGACGGTGCCACCTTAGATATTTCTGGAGACGCAGATATAGACGGTACACTAGAGGCAGACGCTATTACTATTAATGGTACATCTATTAACTCGGTGTTCGCAGGAGCAGGATTCGCGGTTGCGATGGCAATCGCTCTATGATATAAGAAACTAGGAGAAAAATATGGCACAAGATTTTGAAAGTAACGGTAAAAGAATAACCAACTCAGCGACTACTATTTATACATCAAATAGTGATGACGCAATTGTGGGTTTAAGATTTGCTAACATTTTAACAACAACGGACACGTTAGATGTGTTTATTACGGACGCTGGTGACAGTGATACTGCTAGATATTTAATTAAAGGCGTTAGTGTTCCAGCTACCTCATCCATTGAATTAATTCAAGGTGCATCCAAAGTAGTTATACAAAGTGGTGACGTAGTAAAAGCACAAAGCGGCACGGCCAACGGTTTTGATTGTTGGATAAGTGTGGTGGACGCAATTAGTACATAGGAGGAAATATGGCAGGAACTGAAGAAGTTGGTGGTCCTTTGTTTATTGGTTCAGGTGGACCCGCTAGTGAAATAATACCTGAGCACGATGCAATTGTTGATGTTAATCAAGTTGTCGGTCATGCAGTTCTTGCAGGACCGTTTACCATTAATGCGGTTGTGACTATAACAGGAGTGGTGGTGATTTTATAATGG
>VTLG01002724.1_pt1 | contig 19789 bp, 8 predicted proteins | sample 4694571 | NCBI WGS metagenome assembly VTLG01 (sample SAMN12604809, study PRJNA352737) | marine metagenome | biome: ENVO:00000447; feature: ENVO:00000209|ENVO:00000569|ENVO:01000036; material: ENVO:00002151; isolation source: viral sequences binned using virsorter ... | reverse complement strand
TTATTCCAACTTGCCCAAAATGAGTATCAGTTGGAAAATCTTTTGTAGAATCATCGAAACGAGAATAAACTAAAACTTTGTCTGCACCAAGTTCAGTATAAATGTCAAATCCATGACCTTTTGATGGGGGTATAATTGGTATTAAATTTGCTCTTTCTCCACTTGCACTAAATCCAATAGAACTAAGATCTACCATACCAAAAGTATATCCAGATCCACCAGCAGTGACAATCACTTCTGTTATTGATTGACCACTTACAGTTACCGTAGCTTGACCACCAGTTCCATCTCCCAAAATATCGCAGGAGTAAATTCCATTTGTATAACCTGATCCAGCATTTTTAATATAAACTTTTTTGAGTTGATTAAAGTTTATATCTGCATCTCCTGCCTCTCTAACTGCTTGAATTTGAGCATCAGTTGTAGTAGACCAGTCATTTGGAAGAACAATATATTCGGTTGAATCAAATTTAATTACGTCACTTGGAGAGACTGTAAATAGATATTTCCAAATATATCCATCATTTTGTGTTCCTGCAGATGAAGGTTCTAAATCTGTAAAAGTTGGTTCGTCTAGTGATACATTTCCTTTAGCATTACTCGAACCAGGCGCACCTGAACTTCCATTATCTAAACAAATATAAACTTTAAATTCAGAAGTAAGAACGTAAAAATTTGTTTTATATAAACTTCCTGTTTGAGATTTAGGTGCTGGATTATTCAATGCTTCATAATCATGACGATACATATCGTATCTTGTATTTACAGCCCATGTATGTTTTTTAACAACTCTACGAATATTGGATGAAGTTATTTTCTTTCCAAATAATGATGTGTCTCTGTAATGAGTAAGATACTGTAAATTATCGATTGGATTTGGAGTTCCAGAAGAAGAATTCCAATCTGTTGTTCTTCCAAAACCAACGACCGCTGGATTTGGTAATCCTAAAAACACATAATAAGAATTATTAGAGTCTAATACAGAGTCTACAAAATTACTTGCGTTCGTTATTCTAAACTGATCTGTTACTACGGCGGGCATATTATTAGTTTTTTAGATATTTATACAACATTTTTTAAGTTGGTCTTATTTCTGGAATTATGGCACCAGTTTGTTCAAATGTTTTTGCTCCACCAGTCCTCTTTAATGTTGGGAATGTGCTCAAACCAGTGATTGATCCTACAGTGCGTCCAGTAATTCCAATTGATATTGGATTTGATCCACGTTGGACATTAGCTATTCGACCAACAGAGAATTTGCCAACAGGTTGATCTACAGATCCTGTTGATGTAAGACCTGTGGTTACAGTATTAGATTTAATTAAACATGTAACTATTCCAGTTCCACTAGAAACACTGAAAGCTGCTTGTGTATATATGTTATCTAGGAAAGATTCACCAATAGCATACACGTCATTATCATTTCCACTTACTGAAAGTGATGTGATTCCTGTTCCAACACGAGTATCAGAAATGTAAATTGGTCTATTATCAGGTCCATCAGTTTGATTTACAAACACTGGAGAATAAGCAGCAGACTCTCTTTCAAGTACAAATTTAATTCCCAATTTACCATTGTGTATGGTTGTTCCAATTCCAGTTACTACACCATGAGCACTCTTTATTACTACTGATGTAAGTTCTTCGAAAGAACTAGAGTAATCCGTAGGACTTGATACTAAAACTTTTGGTGCGATGGTATATCCTAAACCTGGATTTACAATAGTTATTGAATTTACTGCACCATTTAAAACAGTGGCAGTAGCTATTGCTGTGGTTCCTATTCCAACATCAATTTTATTATTTTTTGATGGTGGTGCTGATAGTTTGACAGTTGGTGCAGAATTGTATCCTGAACCACCATCTACAATTGATATTGATAAAACAGTTGTTCCAATACCTATGTTTGCAGTTGCTGTTGCATTTACAAAATCGATTTGATCTCTTGAATTAATTGATACATCAACTTCCTCATTATTAAGATGTGGATCATTTACCTCATATTCAAACAATGTTGCATCATCAACATAAAATATACCAGTTGTTTCAACATCACTAATAATTTTTGCCGTTGGTGTAATTCTTGGTTCAATGCTTGATCTTTTCTTTGATACTAATGTTTTGTTTATAATTAGATCTTCTTTTTGTTTAATTAGATTTAGAGATCTATCAACATCTGAACTAATTCCAACACCTAAGTATGCGTTTGTTTCTAATTTTTTAGAAGTATTCAAACTAAACACTCTTCTCTCATCCTGTTCAAGAACCCCTGATCTTCCTTTTATTTGAACCTTATCACCTTCCTCTACAGTAATTTTTTGTGCAAGATTTACTTCAGAATCCTCTTCAGCAGTTCCTCTGTAGAATAATATTGTCACGTCATCTTCTGGTTCTGGTGGTTCAACAAACGAAATAATTGTTCCCCCAACTATAGTATATGATACTGTTGGTTCTTGAATTACACCATTTACAATGACTAAAAATACATTTTCAAGTGTATCATCAATTAAACTATCATCAGTCTCAACACTTACTAATTGATTATTAACGACTAATGAAAAACTAGATTTAACACCATCTTGAAGATCTTTTATAGAATCTATGTAATCAAAATCACCAAATTGCCAGAGTGCAAATGAATCATTGTAAATTTCATCAATGGTAAGTGTTGATCTTTCATCAAGTTCACCCATTTCTTTCGCAGTAACTAATCCAACTGCTTCTACAACATCACCTTTTTTGTATCCAAATCCCCTGTCTATAATTTCATATTCGGATATTTCGAATAAAGTTGATCCAATTCCTGTTACGGGTTTAACAATTGCATTTACTTTTAGACCAGTTCCTGTCTCAGTTGTTGGGCCAACCCCAAGTCTTGATACCCCTCTAACCGATAGATTGGAATATGATGGTTCTGAAACTACTATCTTAGGATCTTTATAATTTGTTCCTGCAGCATCAATTGTAAATATTGCTGTTCCACCTACACCAGCAATGGCTGATACTTGTGCACCAGAACCAACATTGACTCCAACATTCACACTGAATACATCATCATTAATTTTTGTGACTGCTAAATTAGATTGAAATGCAGGGTCAGTTGATCGAGGATATGGATGAACAGTTCTAAAATTATCCCTTGAACATGAGAAGAATATACTGCCATGCTCTAATGAAACAACACCACCAGTTAACCCATGATTTGGAACAGTCAATTGTAATTCACCTGTAACAGGATTGTATACTGCGTTTGTAGGTGTGAGGTTCACTCCAGGCATTACAAAAATCGCATTTGTATTTGCAGATACGAAACGATGTTCATATCCCAAGTCAGTTACGGCAACTCCGATTGGTGAGAGACCGTTATATCCTGATCCAAAGGTTAATCTAGGAGAGAATGGATATAAGTTACCAGAACCTTGATACACATGAGACACAGTGCTTGATCCAACACTCACACCAAAAACATTTGTGGCAGCTATTGAAACAACTTCATATTCATTTTCACGTAGTGTCAAACTAGGTGAAAAGTTCATATTATCAATTAACACAAAATCATTTGAATCTATAAATCCATGTTCATTTACGGTTGTAAATGTGATGATTCCAGTTATATTATTATATGCTGCAGTTTGTATCCCTAAGTCAGATCCACTGAAAGCAACTCCAACAATTGTTCCTATACCACCATTACCACCAGCATCCTGAATTGCTTTAACATTTGCACCGACTAGAGGAGCATATCCTAAACCATTAACAGTATTTCCGATTGAAACGGGAATACCACCTCTCGGCAAATCATTATTATTAACGTTATTTGAGATAAATCTAGATCCATCAGTTGATGTTATTCCTGAGAATATGACAGTTGTAACACCAGATGCACCACTACCACTCTCTATAATTTTAAAGTTTTTATTTGGATTAAATTCTGTTGATGGTGATTGGAATATGCCGTTGATAAACAATATGCCACTTCCACCTGTGCTTCCTATTCCGATGGTGTTAGCTCCACCAACCTTTAAAGTAAATGAGGAGTTTATTCCAGTAAACTGATCTGATATATCATCATAGATGTTATTTGATGCATAATTATTCCTCAAATAAACCCTTCCAGCAAAACTAGAGGTGGGGAAATCTAAATCATTTTCTGTTTTTGATTTATTAGGATTACCTCTTGGAGATTGAGTGAAGAATATATCACTACCAGAAATATTATAAGATCCTCTGAATACATTTACTACATCTCCATTTGAATGCGTAGTAGCAGAAGTTCCTACAAAAGATCTTTCTACCTCAACTGTGTTAAATGTTCCTGATGAACCAACGACACCACCATAACCATCTGCAAATCCAACATTTACAACCTTCATAAACTCATCATTTATTTTTAAGACATCCTCTGATGTAACTGTGGATATTCCACTCAAATGCAAGATAGTTGTTGATAATCCAATTTGCCCATCATTACTATCTAAGGTGTGAGTTACATTAGCTCTTATCAATGGATATTGTGCAGTGTCATCTACTGTTATCAAAGCTTTTTCATTTGCCTTTGCCATACTCAATTCATGAGCATTTCCTTCACCTAAAGTTACAAATGTGACAGCAGTTCCTGCCCTTGTGGTTGATATAAAGAATGAATTACTAGTTACATTTTTTGCAAAAACTGTCGTAGGTAATTGATCAACTATAGAACCATTTTTAAATTCCATGGGTGTTGAACCTACACCTACAAATGTTGCTGCTGGTTTATAAACTAACTCCTCATTTTCTCTAAAGAAATGATTGTTAATATTAAATTTTCCAGTCGATGATATGAATTTACCCGTAGTATCCGATGGATTAAATGTTTTTCCAAAAATTGGTACAGAATTACTCTTGAGTGTAAATTGAGCTCTGTTAATTCTATTTCCTGCGATTGAATTGTAAAGTTCGGTTGAATGATTTTCGGTAATTGCACCATAATTCAAATTCTCTGGAACATTTTCTGTGTCTGTGATAACATAGAAACTATGATTTAATGATACAACTGTTGAAATCCCAGATGAATCGTCTGGATAAAATATAAGTTTGTAATCAGATCCTGAAAGTGTTGCTCCAAAAGTTCCTAATCCTGAAGAGGGATCATAATCTGTGATGCTATCCTTTGTAATTGATAAAGATCCAGATTGTTGTGCATATGCATTCGTACCATCATGAATGGATAATACTTCATGAACTGCTCTTGAAGATCCAATACTAACTTCAACAACTGATTTTATTGAATTAAATAAATTAGAATTTAAAGTTAATATAGTAGATATTCCAATATTACTTGTCGATATACCAGTATAGACTGATGATCTTTCAGATCCATCTAGTTGACCTGATGTTTTAAATCTGTAAGTTCCATCCGATACTCCAGTTGTTCCTATACCTATGATTCTAGATTTTAATTTTAATGTATTTGAACTAGTATTCTCAAAATTGATCAATAAATTGTCACCAGATATACTTGAAGTAATAGTACCCAATCTGTTGAGTGATATTTCATTAGCATCTGTATTAAAATATGCTTCTGATAAGAAAGTATCAGTTCCAGAATGAGAGACAAAACTTTCAACTAAATTCATTTCTTTAGTATTATCATCAATTACATGTAATGTTGCATATAGAGATTCAAATTCATCAGAAGCAACAGTTATTAAATTTGTAGTGATTCCAGTTGTACATGTTTGAACTCTTGAACTTAAATCAATTGGTCCTATGGATGTTGTTCCTACACCAACCGAATCTGAATTAAATTTAGATGTAAATATTTTTAAATCATAATCTCTGTTATTATCAGCATCTATTTCTACATTTGGACTAAATCTTAATTTACTACCCACTAATTCAAAATCAACAAAATTATTTTCCTCATAATTTGTTAGTCCAATACCAGAATTAATTAAATTAGATTTTTCAACTAAAACATTTTTTGTTCCATTGCTTATTGTTAGTAAATTTGATATTTGTATTTTATCAAAAGTATTAAAGGTTGATGTATCTTTCGTAACTATTACAAATTCGTTGAATATTTCATTTGAAGTGAAAGTTGAAAAATCAATTATATCAATAAAATCGTCAAATTCCGCTTGAGTGTTTGAAAATTGTTTTTCAATTTTATCAACTATTAAAACATCATTTGTTCTGCAATTAATAAAATCGGTTAATCTTATATTTTTAAATAATACAAATCTTGAACTATCTCCTACCACATCAACATCTCTAACTAGATCTATATCTTTTATTTCATCCACTCTTTTTTGATTAATGAGATCAACTATGACATTAACATTAGATGTTGATCCAACTCCTACAGGAGCAGATGATAACACTTCAGTATCAGCAAAATTCTTCATACCACTAGTATGAAGTAAGTTATTAACTTGTGTTCTTAATGTTTGCCACTCAATAGGACTTTGAATGGAGTATGACATATTTTGATAATAATCATTATCAGATACAACTTGAAAATCCTCATCCAATTTTCCAATATCATCACTCCAATTTAAATTTTTAAGTATTGAAAAATCAGTTTCAAATATACCCCTATTTTCTATTACATTTGAAACTTCACATTGACTTCCAGAATTTTCGCCTACTAACTTATCCCCAACTTTTAATTTTTGATTACCAAAAATTTTCAATTTTCCAGTGTCTATTCTTTCTACAGTTAACTCACTTGGAACATCATTAACTATAACTTTTTCACCAAAAAGGAACGATGATTGATTCTGAGTAACAAAGAAAGATGGGTAATTAGATTCATTAATTATATTTGAAAATGTAATGACATTAGTCACTGCTATTCCAGTATTTGTAACACCAAATTCAGTTACACTTATTCCCACTTGATCTTGTGCATTAATATCTGATTCATATTTCATCACTGTTAATAACTTATATCCATAATCTTCTGAGTTAAATCCTGATCCAGCGGATCCTACTTTTTCAATACCTTCAATGAAAACTTTATCTCCAACTGCAAATGGTTGTGAACCAACTGGAAATACTGGATTAGGAGTGGCTATTCTACATGTAAAGATACCTGATCCATTTGATATTACATTTGTTATAACAATTCCATTTGTATTATTAATTGTTCTTAAAGTGACAGTTTTTTCAGGAAGTCCAATTGGAAGTTCTACAACATTGACAGATGAAATGCTATTTTCTAACATTTCAACTTCTAAAAATCCACTATCTATTCTTTCTCCAGTATCACTATCAACAATAATTACATCGGGAGATTGAATATAATCAGATCCTCCATTTGTGACACTTACAATACCTAATGTTTCGGTGTTAATAATATTTACAGTATCAGCTATAAGACTTTCAGGTTTTAATGTTTTATCAGATGAATATTCAAATCCTTCATTTATAACTCTAACTTTTTCAACATTTCCAATAGTTTTGGATTGTGGTACAATAACTGCATCTTTTCCTATAGATGATCCAACTATACCTCGGAAGATAGGAAGTTTTTTATAATTAGATCCACTTGAAATAATTTTAATATTACTAATTGAACCTTTAGTATTTTTTGAACTTGTATCATATTTTAATACGTCACTTTCACTTGAATTATATGTTAATTTTTCTGGAACCTCATTTAAAAATATATCAAATATAGTAGCACCAACTCCAGATATAATATAAGATCCATTATAAACACTATCGTTAAATGATATTTTTGAATAATCTTTTACATCTTTATCAGTAGTGCTTATAGTTCCTGATTTTTCCAAATTATAGAATAAAGATTCTGGTAGAACAGTTCCATATGTAATAGTTAAAGCAGCTCCCACTGATCCATTTGATCCTGATGTAGAAATGCTAAATATATTATTTTCTTGTGAAGAAATAAAATTATTTTTAAATTCTTGATCATAATAAATTTTAAAATCATATCCAGATAATGAGGAATCTGAAAGATTAAATACTACATCATTATTATTAATTACTTTTAAATTAGGATTTATGAGTGATATTGATTGTGATATTCCACCTGTTGATCCAATACCAGTTATGTTTGGAATATTTTTAAATACGTCAATATTTGTTTCACATAATTTTATGTTATTATCATCAAGTTTATATACAAAATAATTTTTGTTTTCCAGTCCTTCAGGTAAAAGATCAGATTCATATTTTATTTTATCACCTGTCTTTAATCCATGATTTTGAATTGTAATTGTATCATTAGATATATTAACAGATTCAGAAGTAAATCCTACACGATTGATTAATACATTACCTGTTACAGGATCTCTGGAAACATTTATTGATGTGGAAACTCCAAGTCCAACAGGTAAATTAGATTTTAACGATAATAATATTTCATCTCCATTTTGCAATTCATGAGGTTCAGTTGTTCTTACATTTGCTTTTATCTTATCTACTTTTCCTAAAACTTGATCAAAAACTGTTTCAAATAAATATCTGTCACGAAGCTCTTCACTAGGAGTAGGAATTGATATGAAATGAACTTCATCTGAATTAATTTCAGTTTTAATTCCAATTGTATTTTTACTTTTTTTAACAACAAAACAATCTTGTGGTAAATTAAAAGAAGATAATCCCTTATCCTTAGATATGGTTATATTACCAGAAGCTGAAGTAAATTTGACTCGTTGATTTGTTACAAATGGATGATTTTCAAGGAATATTTGTTTTACTGGAACATTTCTTGTAATGTTCTTGTCTGTGAAAGAGAATGTAATTGTATTTTCTGTCCCGTCAGCAGTGCCTAAACCAATTGTCTGTGATGGATTGAAAAATACCTTTTGATTTACTTTAGAATCAAAATAAGGAATTGATTTATTAATTGTAAATTTATTTGTTAAGTATTCTACACTCGATCCTTCTGGATGTATAGTTCCAAATGAAGACTCAAAATCTCTTTGGATTGTTAAAATATTTAAGTCCCTATAGATGTTCAATATCTTTAATGTCTCAGTACCAATGCCAATGCTACTGCCAACTGAGATAGAAGATGGTATATCTGATACAAATATTTCTGTAGTAAATCCAGCAGATGGAGATGCTGTAATTGTTGATATAGTGGTTGTTGTAAATGTTGTTACTCCAATTTTAAATGAATTATTCAAAACTGAAATATCCGTAGATAATCCTGATATTCTCACAATATCATTATCTTTTAAATTATGATTTATTTCTGTAGTAACATTTAACTTATTTTGTGACCATGTAATAACAGAATTATTATTCTCCTCTATGATGGTATTAATTGATTGTATTGGTTTTCCTGAAATTTCTGATATGAAAGATATTAAACCATCTCCTCCAGTTCCACCATCATCAAAGTTTAAAAATTCATTAACTTTATAATTAGTTCCTCCTGTTATGATATTAAAATCATCAACTGATCCAGATGTGACGGAATCTATCTCTATCTTTTGATCTTGTATTTCATTCGTTTCAATTAAAAAATCATTATTAGCAAACTCATCAGCAACTTTATATGGGAAAGTATTTCTGATTAAATTATTCGACACAAAATCAAAATTTGTTTGTGAGTTATTATCAAAATTCTCACTTACTATCTTGGATCTAAATGTATTACCTATGAAATATGGAAATTGTGGTTGATTTAAATCATTTACTGTTGCATGGTAAGCATAAACACCATTAGGAAATTCTCTAGTTACTTCAAATCTACCATTATGTTTATCTAAATCAGAGTTAATGCTTTCATATTTGAAATCTTCTATGAAAAAACCTTCATTAAATATTAATAATGACGGTCTGTCTACTACATTATCAACATTACTTACATATCCTGATACTAACCTTGTAGTTAAATCTGATTTTTGTTTAGGATCACTACTACCATAAGGACCATAAATTGGGTTACCATCATAAGCCCACCCTATCAATTCTTTAGAACCTAATAATGATGTAGAATATCCAGTTAATGAATATTTTAATTTATTGTTGGATTCTTCTAAAAGTTGATATTCATTATTGACATTAGGATCATGTTTATTAATTGTTAAGGATCTTACAGTAGAATCAAATATTGCATTTTGACCTGCAGATTTTACATTTATTGATGTAGAGGAACTATATCCAATACCAGTATTAACAACTTTTACATCTGTTACTCTTCCGTTGGATATAACTGGTTTTAACTTAGCACCTGCTCCAAATCCTGTAGGATCGATTATATCTAAATCTGGAACAGAAAAATATTCATTACCACCAAAATTAATATTAACTGAAGTAATTTGACCATTTTTAATATTTGGAACAATGGATGCATTTTTACCATTTTTAATTGATATAATCGGTTTTTTATGATTATTAACTACTGTCGATCCATATCCAGTTCCATCCTCATACAGATAGGTTTGTATTATACTTCCTCTTACTTTTGGAGTTGCATCAATTGTTCTGATTACAGGTGTTGTTCCAACACCAACAGGACTAAATTCTACTAAAACTTTTATTTCTGGATAAGAAAAGGATTGAAATCCAGTTCCAGTTGATTCTAGTGATACATTTTTATTTCTTTCAAAATTGGTTATATTTGTACCACCTATACCTGCATTTGCTAATCTAAATGAATTATCATCATCTTTTAAAATATAGTAACTTGTTGATGTGTTTAATCCGATTATTGTTTGCGGTGTTGCGCTTCCAAGTCCTGCTATAACTGAATAATTTATTAAGTCACCATGAGAAAATCCATGATTAGTAAATTTTATTCTATTATCTGAAGTTGAGATTCCTGTGGGTTTAACGAGTAAATTTCGATTTGTGTAATTTTTTCCACCATCAATAACATTTGCATTTATTAAGGTATTTCTTAGACCAACTTTAAATGAATGATTTCCTGAAAAATAATTACCATTAAAGTTTACAGTTCCTATACCTGCATTTAAATCTGATAATGTTTCATATAATTTTATCGTTCTACTGTTAATAATTTCAGGATAATAAACTGCCTGATTAACTAATGATGAAGTTCCGATACCAACACCAATACCAAGTCTGAGTTGTGAGTCATATATTATAGGTTCAGATGGTTTAAAATTATGCTCAGTTAAAAATGTTATTCTCGAATCATCCGTAGTAGTAGTTATGCCTCCACCATTTAATTCAGTCTTTGAATTAAAAAATATTTCTCTAAATCTACTTCCAACAACTGGTTCAATAACACAACCAGATCCATTTCCTCCAGTTACACCTATTGAAATAATTCGATCAATATCAAAAGATTGGGGATCAATGAACACATCTTCAACAACACCACTAATAACTGGTTGAACTAGTGCGTTTGTCCCAAGTCCAGAAGAAACCTCTATTGAAGGTAGATTAATTACATCATAATTTTCTCCACCATTTAAAACATCTACTGAAGTTAAAGGTCCAAAATATATTTTATCCTCTGATTTGTAATTTGATATTTCAACACCATTTTTCAACATTCCCGTTTGACCAATAGGTGTCAATTCACTCATTCCATTGTTTAAATTCTGTGTTAGAGGAAATTTTTTAATTAATTTTTGAACTCCAATCTCTCCAGATTTTTGTGAAAATAAAATAAAATTATGAATACCATCATTATCACTTTTTGAAAATGTAATATTTTTAGAATCATCAACACCAGAAGGTGATCCAAATAATTGGATATTTTTATCATCTAGTTTACGTACAAAATATGCACCTGTGCTTAATCCTATGAGAGCATCACCGTCTGAATTAGAGTAAAATATTTTATCTCCAGTTTTAAAGGGAACATCGGTATTAAATTTGATAATTGAAAAATCTTTTTGATCATTAACACCACCCTCAATGCTTCCATTAACATCAATTTGAAGAGATATTTTTTTAACATCCACATTAATTAGTTTAGAAAATTCAGTTTCATCATTATTGATAAATGATGGTAGTGAATTTGATGTAACATAAGCATTATTATCATCTACATAAACATTTTGAATATCAGAGATAACTTTGTCATTACCAAATTCAATTTGTGCTAAATTTGGTTTATTCGAATCAACCAAAGCACTTGCTTTGTTTATCTTTTTTCTTAACTTATATCTCACACCAGAGGGAGGAGAAGTAGTTCCATTCAATGTAACTATATTATCATTTGAGGTACCTGATACGTGACCAGAACTGATTATCTTATTTGTATCTCTCTCAACTATTTCTACATTATCCCCTTTCTTTAAACTAGATTTATTTACTTCACTTAATAACGTAAATGCCGTACCATTGAAACTTTCAACGAAATATGAAGAACTTGTATTATAAATCCATGAGTTGCAAAATATCTCTTTGAATGTAGAACTATTATCTTCTATCTTATCACCAATTGATTTGATTGATATTATTTCTCCCTCTTCAACATCTACATTACCTTTTTGTTTGAACTCAGACAATACACCAGTAAGTCTTAAAACAACTTTTTTATCTAAATCACCATCTTCAAAACCAAAATATGTAATGTTTGATCTTATATTAGCAGTTGGTTCAATTGGATCATCGATACCAGTACAATTTAAAAATTGATTAACAGTTTTGTCAGTATAATTAATTGTATTTGAACCTGATATTAGAGTTCCTGTTACACCAAATCCAATTGTAGAATCAACTGAAATTATACTTGAACCTGTTGATACTGCTTCTAAAGATTTAGTGCTTGGTACGATTACAAAATCACCCTTAACATCTGAGGTTTCATCATATCCAACAAATAAACCAATCTTATAGTAAGTGGTAATTCCACTTAATCCAGATCCACTTCTCTCAAAAGGTTCTATCTCTGAAATAGCAGCATTTATATCTAAGTCAAGATCACTTCTGAATAATGTTTGTCCTGCTAATCCCTTTAATATACTTTGTCCTTTGAGTTTTATTGGATTTCCTTCTAATATTTCTGCAACACAAACTCTTCTTCTAACATATTTTGCGAATGATGGTTTTACTAATCTCTCTTCTAAATTAATTATTTTTGGATTAATTCCATACAGAACATTAAATAAAATTCTAAATGATTCATCTGTTCCTTTTGTTTGATATAATGATCTTGCTTCACCTATGAATGTGCCAACATCTAAGTTTGATTGAAAATCAGTTTCTTCTAAACCAGGTAAAAATGTTTTTTTGAACTTTTTGTAGAATTCTTTTAGAAATAATGAACTTAAATTTTGAACTGGGGATGAATCTCCATGCCCTGCTGCAGATGAAGAACTGAATACTAAATCTTCTTTATTCGTATCTGCATGATAACTTGTAATACCACTAAATCCACGTTTACAATCAATGAAAGAATTTGTGGTAATCCCTGTGTAAGTAATTATCTCATTATCAATCTTTAATAAACCATACTGATTTGGAAATCCTTTTGTGCTGGTAACATTAATTATTTTATCACCACTAGTAGTGATACCAACTGTAGTAGAGGTATCAACTATAACTTCAGGTGTTAAATTATCAATATTTAAATATTGATCTAAATTATCAGAAATATCACTTGGACCACCTTGATATTCCTGCGAAATATAATATTGTTTTAAAAAATCAATTGTATCAGGACTCTCATCCCGAATAAAATTGGGAAGTTGATTTGATAATACGTCCTGTATCTTAACTTTACTTATAATACCTGTTTCGATCATGTTCTAATTATTCTTCCATTTGGATAACTTGATGAATAAAAATCTCTAGTAAACTGCACACCAGAAATCTCATCTCCTGATGAAATAACATCCCTAACCATATTTATTGAACTATTTGATATGTCTAACGAGACATACAAATCTTTTAAACCAACTACATCATTTGATCTTGGAAAAGCTTCTATTTCAACTATATTATTTGGTTTTGTTGTTGATAAAAAATTAATGGTTGATAAATTTATTTCCCCTTTCTCATAATCTATTGAACCAGCTGATGAATTTATGACTCGAACTGTATTATCATCTAATAATTTAATAATTTTTATAATTCCTGTTCTTAAATCTGAATTTGGAGTATCAATTAAGTATAATGTTCCCGAATATCCTGAAACTGTGAATCCTGTTGATTTTATATTATAACCATTTGGATCAACATAAAATTTATTACCAAAACATAGTTCATATTGTGCAAATTGATTTGCAGATATTTGTAAATTTCTCCTAATTCTTATTTTAGTGATATTTGATGTTATTGCGGTATTCGTATCATCAATGACTTTAAGTAATTTACTATATTTTAGTCTTCCACCAAATTTATTCAAATTTATTGATTTTGAATAAGTATTAAGTGAATTTATAACATCTGTCTTGAGTAAATTTGCTCCTGAAATAAGAGAATCGTTATAATAAACATTTGAATCTAATTCAATATATAATAATTTCAAATCAATGATTTTTTGATTAATACCAGATATTGAATATTGCTTTAACTTGGATAAAATTTGATTTTTTGAAAAATCAGACACTAAATCACCATTTTTGGGTTTTATACTTATTGCAACTGTTCCAAATTCTGGAGGATTAAGTTCTTCTCCACCAATTACCGAAACTGATTCCGTATTTGGATAAATTTTCTTAATTATTGCCTCATAATCTCTTGCTGTTACAGCTCTATTCTGTGATGAGTATAAAAGAGGTGAAAAATACTTGATAGAATCGATTGGTTCAACATTTCCACCATTTTGTGCTCTTATAATATTGGAAATTGTAGGTCCTCCAGTAATATTTGCAACGTTATCATCTGATTTTACCAACCTACCAGAGAAATTGAAGTTTTCTGCACCATTTCCACTCTCTCCATCAGTTGTAATGTATCTAACTGTTATAAAATCACCGTCTTGGTTTGAATTAGTTCCTAATTTTTTTCCAAAAAACCCATCTCCAAACTTCAATTCATACTTTTCGTCCTGTATTTCCTTTATTAAGTAAATTTTTGAGTTTGAATCAACATTTATGATATCATTTACCAAAGAATATTGAGTTCCGAGTCCATCTTCAGATTGTCCTTTAACATAAACTGCAATTTTTGATGTATCAATGAAAGAATTGTCTAAAATAAACCTTTGATCAAGAGATCCATCGTAAATAAATGTTTTTTCAAGAAAAGTTCCTTGATATATGTTCACATTTTCGAATTTTGCAACTTTATTAACAACATTTGTACTTACTGGTTCTGTAATTGAAAAGGTATATGACTCATTATCAACGTCTCCAGTGCATACTAAACCTGGTTCTATGGTTAACGTAGGTGTATTATCACTTATAGTAACTTCAAGTGTTATTTGAGCATTTGCTGCCGTTCGAGACCGTGGTGTATATCCAATATTACCTGCTAACGACACTACATTTTCTCTCAGAGTAGCAGAATCTAAAAAAGATTCATTCACAATCATGTTTGAGTTAAATGCAGTGATATATGTGTTATATGCAAGAGTGTCAATTAAGACAGAAAAGTTCGAACCATCAAAGTCAAAGTCACTGAAAGTGGTATTTGCACGAAGATAGTCCTTAATTGATGTTTTTATCTGATCGAAATCGAGATTTGTGAAATTTGAGAAAGGCATTTACCTTGTTGCCTCTAATATAAATGAATATTCCTGAGTTGGGAACTCTTGACCGACAATATCATAAATTACGGTGACTTCAAACTGATTTAAATCAGGTTGTGGGTCAACTTCAACCCTTACATTATCAACTCTTGGTTCAAAATTAGTAACCGAAGTCTTAATTTGGTCTTGAATGATGTTTGCTGTACCAAAATCAACAAAATCAAACAAACTTTTATACACATCAGACCCAAAATCAGGATTAAAGAATTTTTCAGTCGGTATTGTCTCTACAATATTACGTAAAGATCGACTAATTGCTCTTTCATTCTTAAGAATGGGTAAATCTTTTGTGACTGGATGGGGTGAAAACGATAAACTTATGTCTTTAAACGCTCTTGATACCCTTTTGATTGCCATGAACCAAGTTTTATATTTATTTATACCCTTTTTTTAACAAAATTATCCGAGTTCTGGTTCAATATTGATATCTACAGTCCCAGTTGCCGTGTTTCCTGCTCCAATACTCGTATCAACTGACCTTTCTTTGGCAGTTTTCCAAAAATAATTCTCTTCTGACCCTAATCCGTCACGATCATGACCATTCTCCACCTGATAATACACTGTTGATACTTTAAAATCGGGAATCTTAGGTGTCTCAGGAGTGATACTGTTGTCATAGATTCTCATTCTGTTGTTTGGATAGAGACAAAACTGTCCATTGTCTAGTTCAAGAAGGTTATGAGACTTATGTTCGGCAGGTTGTTCACTTGTTGAGTAATCAATTGCGTCTACGTCCTGATGATAATTGTCAAGAGTACATATGTACGTGCCTGTCTGAGTGCCAAAATCTCTTGTATAGACTTCATAGTGCATACTTCCAATAAACTGCTTCTGAACGGCAACTACACCATAGTCCATACAGTTCCAAAACTGTAGATTATGAAGTGTCATATCAGGATCTGGTATCTCTGGAGACGAGAGAAACGCAGAAATCGGTAACTTATCGAACATTGCTGCATACTCAGGTAGATAAGTTTCAAAATAAAAGGCACGACCAGGTATACTTTTGGCAGATACCCAGACTCCTTTGACAAATTCACCATGACCACTCTTATGGTCGGTTAAGTATTCTTTTCTGACCCATACTTCATAGGAGGGTAGATTCGTAATTAAACAAGACATTTAGTTGTCACCTTTTACAAAATTTTTCATTTCTAATAGATTTTCAAATGCAGTGCTATTCATATACAGAATTGTTAGGAAACTTGTTCCAAAAGTAATTAACGATATGATTAATGCAAAGACGGCAATAAACCGAGTTCGAATACGACTCGGTGTTCTTCGAAACTCTACATTCTTATCGAACATTATTTCATTCTTCATATTCTTTTTGTATTTCAGTTGTAAGATCGAGAGGGTTTGGAAGTTTGCCATCATAAAACTCCTGTGCCAAATCTTCCATCAGTTCACAGTACTCCTTCGTGGTCAGATTCTTTCCAAGAATCTCCTGACCTTTTCTTACCTTATATAACTCTTGATTTTTCATGTCCGACACGAATTCTTGGATCACACCAAATTTTAAATCCTGCTTCGATTGCATCGAGACAAAACGAGACATCCTCGCCGCACATGTCCTGTACATCACCCGACTCAAACACCTGCATCTTTGGAGCAAACCATGGATAAGGTAGTCCTTCGTGTTCGAATACACCTTTCTTAATCAATAACCATCCGAAACCTGTATAATCAACGGTGAACGGTTTCTTCCGTTTTGACATACTTTCGATTGTTTCGTGATTCATCACACCACCATTGCTTCGAAAATCATCTTCTTCCAACCAGTGTGCCACCGATGTGGTTCTACCATCTTCGGTACAATACCAACCTGCAACTATATGTCTTTCTTCTTCTCCTTCTGGATTTGCATCTAAGAATAACTGAAAGAACTTCTCTGAATTAAAAACAATATCAGAGTCAATCCAAAGTTGATAATCATATTCCAATTTTCCATCCCATGGAATCTGATTTGGTCCTCGAAGAACGTTTGCACCAAGACACTTACAACGGGCAAAGTTAACCATTGATGAATAATCTTGTGAGATTTGAATACTTGCACCACACTGTACAATATCAAAACATAGTTGTACGAAATTTTTTAAGTATACGTATGATACTCCTCGACCTGGTAAACAAAAAACTATTTTTTTACCTTTAATTAATTGCTTTGCTCTCTCATAATCCCATTCGGGTTTCTTTGGAGTAGCTGGTTTCTTTGCTTTTACTGTAAATCCTTTTGCCATAATAGATTGATATCAATTCAATTCTAACTTATATAGAAGGTTTTGTCAATAAGAAGATTCATATATTGTAGAGTTTTCCATACTCATTTCATGTACTTCTGTATATGTAATTTCTTCTTTCCAGTATGATGTATACAACTTATTCCATATTAGATTAAACTCTTCTTCATTTAAATTCTTGAATAGGCATTTATCATTCAAATAAATGTGATAGCTTTTAGTCATCCTTCTTGAGTGTGAGATAGATTCCATCGACTTCTAAATTCCATTTTAGCACGATATCCTCATACCAGTCAAGTTCATTTATAACTTCTTCAGGAATTGTCATATGATATCGGTCAGTTACTGGATCAATCTCTACAGTGGAATAAATTTCGTCAAAATTTTTTTTCATTTCATGAAAACCTAGTCGTCGTTTTTATATATGCGAAAATTTTTTTTGAATCGTGGAATTTATATCTGCCTTTCGTAACACTTTGTAGACTAGGGGTGTCACGCAATTTTATATAAGGGGGGCATCAACCCCCCGAACTGCTGTAGTCACGAACGAATGTAACCGTTCTCTGCCTTGATAAACGCATCAAGTTTGATGATGTCTAACGCAGGGTTAAAGGTGTAGTCTCTGAAACTGCGGTAGGTATCAAATAACTCTACCTGTGCAATGTGGTCTACACCCCACTCCATAATCTCTTCACAAAACTCTGCGAAGTCTGCACATACACATGCAACGTTTTGAAAGTTCTCAACTTCAAGGATTCTCTTAATTAGTCTGTCTGTCTGAGTCATGTAGGGAAAGGGAATTGATTTCTTATACTACTATTATAAAAGAGATGCCCACGTAATGCGAGCATCTGAAACAATTGTTTACACTGCTGAGAGTGTAAGGGGTTTGGAAAATACGACCATGCGATCATAAAAATCGATTGTTGCTGTGGTGCGGTTATCATGTAGGAACCATTCCCAATTCTTTTGAAAGATGCTCACACCATATGCAACTTCATAAAGAAACGCATTAAGTCTGGACTTGGTGGTGACTGTCTCCCACCCGCAAGAACTGATCCATGCTTTGCCCTTAGTGTGGCAATAGTCGGCAATACGATGACCATGTAAATAAACGGAGCTCATGTTCTCTGCTTTGTCATAACGCACCATAGTGTTAGACTTAGAGAAGTTCTGTTTGTAACGAACTGCTGAATTCATTTGCTGTTCAATTAGTCTCATGTAGGGAAAGGGATTAAATTGCTTATGTACCTATTATAACCGATAGGTTAACGGTGTGAAGTCAGTATGTGCCACTAATCAAAGTGGCATAATACCTTTGACATCGTTTGAAAGTATGGTAGACTTCCCATTACAGACATTATCAACCATGTTATCATAGGTTTGCATGTCCCAACCTTTTTGGTCGGGTACATTATTTGAGTATGCATCCATGATGAGATCATATACCATATCATACTGAGATGGTGTGAGTTCGATGTTAATGCCGTTAGGTTTCATAATAATCGTCCTTGTAAGAGTAAAAGAGTTGGTAATAAAGATCGGACTTTAAGTCGAAGAGGTCAAAGTCCCCTTCGTTATAAAGTTTGAGAATTTCTTCGTAGGTATTCTCATTCATTTTGCTGCACTCCCGAATTTTTCTGCATAGTAACCGATGTTAACATAGTCACGTTTGAGAGTGCAAATCTGCATAATAGTTGCAAGCACGATCATATGAGATGGGGAATAAGCACTGGGGTCGTCCCATTCATCAACAGCAACCTCATTATCAATATCCATAGTAGTGCGACCATTTGCATCAGTAACTGCTGGCATGCTCATGAGAGTTCCATCTTCTGCGATGTAGAACCCCATACCGAATGCGGGACTGAAATGAATTTCTGGTTTGGGCATAGTGTGGGAAATTTGCTTATAT
>VTLG01015610.1_pt1 | contig 19799 bp, 26 predicted proteins | sample 4694571 | NCBI WGS metagenome assembly VTLG01 (sample SAMN12604809, study PRJNA352737) | marine metagenome | biome: ENVO:00000447; feature: ENVO:00000209|ENVO:00000569|ENVO:01000036; material: ENVO:00002151; isolation source: viral sequences binned using virsorter ... | reverse complement strand
AATTGATGAATTTATTGTCTTAGTTTTTGTTGTAGGCGTTCCAGTAAAACCTGATGTGCCATAGTAATCAACTTGATATTCAGTTGCAGAATTTCTCTTTAACTCAAAATAATGTGTGCCACTATTACTGATACTTTGGTCAACATCAGATGTATGTGAGAAGTTATCAGCACTAGCAGTACCCCACTTGCCATCAGCTACGTGCCACATCATTGAGATAAAATCGCCTTGACCGTTGTTTTCATTTTGTCCATCCCAGCCACCACCAAGCCACATATCATCTATCAGCATGACGTTAAAGTAGGCATTACCCAAAGTTGATGATACAACATCCCAATCAACTACAAATCTCATAACCCATTGTGAATCAGATAAGTTGCTAGACATTTCATAATTCATAGAGTTATGAGGATAGTTTGAACTACTTGTGTTATCAACATCTAAGTCAATCGAGTTTGCAGTAGTTGACACAGTTGCGTATGACGTTCCTAGATTATTGTTGACCCAACCTGAACCATAATCATTATCAAAAACCATAGCCCCCCCTGACTTAGCCACTCTCAACTTGTCAACCTCGACTTCATAACTGATAGTTTCCCCTGATGTATTTTCAAAACTAAACATTGTGCCAGTTTGACCTATGGTAGAGATTGATGAATCAGCATAAAGTTGTGCTATTTCCGAATCAGTTAATACAGATGAATACAAAATTACTTGATCCATCACTCCATGATACGGATTGTCATTTCCATTTACAGCCTCCCCAATTTTTGTTTGATAACTTGGAGTTGCAGAACTAGGAGTGATTGAACCACTTTGTACTTCTACACCATTTCGATATATTTTTGCAGTAGCCCCATCGAATGTGACCACGCCATGTTGCCAATCGCCCTCCGACCAAATCTCACTCGTCACTATACTTGAATCAGTTGCCCCCCATACACCAAATCTCATTTTGGCTTGGTTTGATACTGGATCTTCAAATCTAATTGTAAAACCGTCATTTCCTGAACTTGCATCACTGTTATCAAATATTATATCGTTATTGTTGGCAGTTGTCGGTTTTAACCAAAATGATAATGAACCACTTTGCATCATTGAGGCTAATGAATTATCAACAGTATCAACATAATCATTTGAACCGTCAAATTCCCAAGCATCCCCATCTATGCCAGTGACACCAGTAGTAGCTCCACTGTTTGTACCGTCATAGGATGAGGATATTTGATTGTCTAATGTTGAACCAGTTTGCTCAAAGTCATAATGAATGAGTGGACTTGTTGCACTTACCTTTGTCCATCCACCAACTGTATGTGAATCCGTTCCGTCATACAGTGTTGTAGATTTAACCGTTATTTGTGGGGAATCAATTTGGTTTGCAATAGTGCCAGTTGAGAAGGATGGGTTTGTTGTTGATGAAGTTGTTGATGTAATAGCCATATTATCCATGACAAATGCTTCCATAGTTTGACCGTTATCTGTGTCTGCATTGTTATTTGCGATTATGATGTATTGTAAACCGTCTATATCTGAACTGCCATAATCAACAGAATGTTCTCTAAAGACAGAACCATCTGTATTACATACACCATTAGTCTGCGTACATTCTCTTGCTATAATCTCAGCGTTGTTTCCACTTCTCTCTATTGTGACATGATACCAATCACCAGTAGTATATGAGTTTGAATATCCAACCCAACTATCTGACCCTGCAAGTCCAAGATCAGAATTGTCCTCAAATGATATGCCATGTCGTTCACTTCCAGCATTATCCCCTGTATTATCAACTACCCACAGTAAATGATCACCAGTGTCACCACCATACGAATATTCAATATTGTTTTGGTCTGACAATCCTATGTAGTATTGGTCTGCATAACCAGTACCTTGTGTTGTTATACGATAATCAAAAGATAACTTCCAATTTTCACCTAATGGAGTACCCAAATCATAGATAGAACCAGTTGAGTCAGTATCTCTAGCAAACTTAAACTCTAATCTTTCTAAGCCTGAATCAATTTGTGCATACATTGTGCCTTGTCCGTTAGAATTGTTTGTGTCATGTGTCCAGTCATCGGTATCAAAATCATCCTCAAAGATAGTCGTTGTACTGCTTGTTGTAATTGCTGGATTCTCACTGTCATTGTTTGAACCTGATGTGTCCTCGATGTATGGGTCTGAAACAGTGTATGGAGTTATACCACTTGTGATACCATCATAAAATTTCAAATCATCTATTGTACCATTAAAGGGATTGGTAGAAGTTGATACTGTTCCATTTGATAACTCGTTCATTATTTTCAAATATTGTAAACCAGTTGCAGTATGTGTGCCTGTGATTTGACCTATGCTGCCAGTTGAGTAATCCGAATTAGTAAATGCCTCAACTGAATAATTACTGCCGTTTTTAATTATTTCAAAGTAATGAACAGAACTTGAGGATAAAGAGATTGTTTGAGATGAGTCGCCTTGATACAGATGTGGTAATGATGCCCCATCAGAATCCATAGCACGATATGTACTTGTATTATCATAATAGTAAGACATACCTATAAAGTCTTGATTGCTGTTCTGTGCAGTTGACTCGCTACTGTCAGATATTCCAATAAAGAAACCATTACCAGCTTGTACGGATGTATTATAATCTACACCTGATACTTTGAATCTTAAAACCCAATCTGATGATGTGCTTGACAAGTCATAAGCGATACTGTCATTAGATGAATCCCTTACCATAGCCCAATCTAACTCCCCATCGGATGTATCAATACTCAGTTTTGATGAGTCAGTTGTTGTCCAGTCAGTATCAGTTGAAAAATCTGTTTCGTAAGTAGTAGCTGTACCAGTTGCATCCGTCTTAGTTGCATCTAGATGATACAGCAAAACATTGGTACTCATGTTCACCCCACTATCCGAACCAGCATTGATTGGTAGTGGCTGTTCTGCAAACTCATAATCAGCACGTTGAACGAGATAAGACATATCGCCAGTTGCAGCCCCTCCCAAGTCCGATGAAGCTGTCCAGGATAGATCGATTGGCTGACCACTTACGGCACTAAGATTAGTTGGGGCTGATGGCTGAGTTGGGAGTGTGTAAACTACTTCTAATATTGCACTACTCATGTTAGTTTGATGGTCATTAGAATCTCTCACATCCACATCATACTTGTAGCCAAGTGCATACCAATCTTGACCGTCAGGTATGGTCAAGCCAGTGAGTGTCAAACTTTGTGTGCCTGATGATTGACACCAGTTATCTGCATTGAGTAAAACTGTACCACCTTCTACTAGAGTTTCCATACCAGACCAGTTAGATGCACTTGCCAAAGTTGATGGCTGAGTTGCAAAGTTTCCAGTGATGTCACAAAGCTTATCATTTGTGTATGATGAATTTGGACTTGAGTTAACTGATAATGTGGCACTTGAAAATATCACACCGTCAGGGATGTTTGAAACATCCCACTCCGACCATGCCGTAGTACAATAACCTCCACTTGTTGATGACGACTTCATTACTAATTCTAATTGACCTGAACCTGTTGAACCTGAATCGGCAGTACCACAATCTGTTGTAGCCCCTGTGTTATTTTGATAAGCCCTACCTTCTGATGTCGTTCCACTTGATGTGAAAGTTGGGTCAACCGTATATGATGAAAGATATGGCGTTGACTCGTTAACAGAAAAATCCATGCTCACTTTGTTTGTGCCATCATTTAGAATTTGTATTGCGTTTAGTTGTTGTATGCCGACATCAAAATCATAAGATAAGGAATCAGCTATCTGAAATATCTGAGCTTCATTGTTTTCAATCCATTGACGGTCTAGGATCGTGCCACTGTTCCCTGCAATATCATAAGTATTACCAGCCAAAGTTATCGAATCGCCAGTGTGTACAGTTTGTGATAGTGCAAACTTGTGGTTATTCCAATTTGGATTACCGTTGTAAACTGAAACGGTTTCTTTAATTCCGTTGGTGGTTTTAATATCAAGTGTCTGTGTTGTAGTTGCAATATCTCTTGTACCTGATGGATAAACAGATTGAGTACCGTTAGCATGAACTATCACAACTGGATCTAAATCTTCTGTCAATGTTTTTACTGATGTGATACGAACCCAATCCTCTCCTTGTCTGACTTGTACATCACACTGTTGATTAAACAAGTCAGTCATTTCAGAATAATTATCAGTACCGACTTCTGCAATACGTGGCATCCAACTAACTGCCGGGATTATTTGTGTACCTGATGTGACATATCCATTTTCATATATGGAGTATGAACATGAATTCTTATCATAAACTAGAGAGCCTATCGAGTTGGACTCAACTTGTACAATGTTAGAACGGTCATAAACAATAAACTCTTTCCAGTCCGAGCCATCAAAGATACGTTCCGGGTGGGATGACCATGTTGCCACTCCAAGTTGATAATCCTCGATGAGATCATAATTCTGGCCCACTGTCACAACAGGCTGAGTAGGAGCTTGTTGAGCCATAGCCAGAGGAATAAATGCCACACCCAATAATGGAATCAAAAAAAAAAGTTTATTCAATTAATCTCGACCCCTTGCACTTGCCACCATGAATACCTTGATGACTAAAATGAAGATACCAATCGTAGGTATGAGAGGAACTAGATATTGAGTTGTGGCCTTTGTATCATTGTAGGTTTGTTGCCAGGATTCGTTCATTATATCCATGCCATCAGTGACGGTCCATACAGCTCCCAAAACCATAGGAGCTACGGTAAACATAACACCATAGGAAACAATAAACATTATTACAGAAAATCCGAGAAAGATTAACGAACTCACGTTTTTACTGACAGATAGATACTAAATAAACTTGTTATTTGCTCGGTACAGTAAAAAAAGTAAAAATCGCCCTTGATTCACAACTAAAGCATCTTGACTACTGTCAAAATTACTACTGCTGCGACTACAATCAATACTATGACTAATAGTGCGAAGGCGTTTTGTGTCTGAGTGTTGTTATCTAGACATTGTTCTGCCCAACCAGTAGAATCTGCTGGTGTTGATGAATCATAACCTGGAAGTCCTGTACAATCTGTGACAGAGTTGCCGAGAATTTGTACGGAAATTCCTAATAGAATAGCGATACCAACGAAAGCACCGACTAATGCCATTATGTTATTTTCCATAATTAGAGCCGATTAATTATATTATATAAAGAATGTCTTAACTACTGTGCCTACTCGGTACAAATCAGTATTCTTTTGTCTGCTTTGTCACAGCATAGAATATTGCTATTCCGAATACCATAGCTACCATCAATACTGCAAAGGTTATGAACTCGGCTGGGAATACAAAGTAGCTGATTGGTATGAATAGCATACCGATGACCATTGGATATAACATATTATGATATTTGATGTATGTGAATAGTATGAAAATTGATACTAAAATTAGGCTGAAATACCCACCAGTGATGTATTCCCAAGGCAGTAATGCTGCTGTTAACCAGTCATCCTCGAAATTACACTGATCCCACATATTGACCCCTGCCGTATAATTCATAAAACATGGGGCTGCCTCTGGCACTGTGATTGATGTCTGAGCATGGGCGACTGGCACAAACTCATCTGATGAAACCCCTACGGTAAGAAAGCTGGCTATGCTTAGAATAGCGAGTATGTACCAAGTAGTACCCATGCTTTGTTCAATGTATGATACTCATTAAAGTTTGTGATTAGGGCACTTCAACTGCTATTTCTGTTGTTTCTTCTTGCACTTCTTCTTCAAATTCTTCTGGCACTGGCTCTACATCAGGGGCCGTATCAACCATTTCCTGTGCGAATGGGGATAGGCGATTATAATCAACAGAACCACTTTCAACGGCTGCTTTCAGACTAATCGCATCAGGATATTTTTCCATTAATTCTGCATCAGGTATTGTACCAAGTGACATACCTGGCATTAATCCTCCAAATCCCCCATCAAGCATACCTGAATCATAAACGTACCATCCTACAAATCCGACAAGACCTATTCCCATAAAGATTAGCATGAACTTCATCCATCCTTGCTTTGCTTTGATTGGAGTGTTTGTCACCTTCTTGTGTTCCATGTCCGTTCTTTGGTAGGAACTGACAACCGTACCAAGAAACTTTGGGTCCGTTGCAATTAGATCATCCTGGATAAACTCTGATACCTTTTTGAGTGGAGTGACAATTTCCTCAACATTGAGATGGTCAAGATAATTAATCATGTTCATGGCTTGAGTTGAAAAGTTTTGGTCTGGCTGTATTCCTGACAGTTTGGATTTATTCTCATACTCGGAGATACGTGCCACCAAATCAGTCAATTTGTGAGGCTCAAAATCTTTCTTTTCCTTACTGCCAAGTATCTTGAATATGCCAGCCAACATACCATCCACTTTGGGTAGGTGATTGGCCTGTAATATCATCTCCAACTCCTTGACCTTTGCAGTTAGTGGCATATAGTGTGAAACATCATACTGTATAATTCGGAACGTCTTGACCATACTCTCACGCCATTGTAATATTCGACTACCATCAATACGAAAGGCGTATGTTTCTTCATCAATATCACATACAAAGTAATCTCCGATGGTATGCTTTATGGGAATAAAGTGAACTCTGTTTGAGGCATCACTAATAACGGCAGTAATCCATTTAGATGATAGTAAATCTCGCCCATGTAATACGCCCATTAACTATGTACCGAGTTTGCACATTAATAAGAATAACGCCACACTCCGTTCAGAGCATGACGAGAGTGCAGGGGCGAATCTGACTCTAATTTTTCCTAGAATAACTTACTTTTAGATTTTTTCTTACTCTTTTTGAAGGCTGAAAACGTGCCAGTTATTGATGCAGATTGATATTCACTGTGAAGTTTTCTGTTTGTTTGGTAGTTTTCCCTGGCTTTTTTGCGATAATATTGCTTGGATTTTTTCTTGCCCACATACTCGGTACAATTCAAAAGTCTTTTAAACATTATCTTAACTCTAATAATCGTACCGATGATACCACAATCAGATCCAGAACACAAAGACCTCGTTGACATCTTAGTACAATCAGTCCAAAGAGTTGAAGAACTTCCACAGGAGGATGGTACAACTCAAAAGTCTTTGGTCATTGACCCACTTTCATTATACTATAAGACACTAATCGTTTCATCTCCACTACTTGCACGTTTTGTTTTTGAGCTGGAAAACTTTGGTAATCTAGGAAAATCATGTTTTGACTTTATGTCAAAGGATAGGGCCATGGCATTTCAAAAACAGATACGAGATCATGTCCAGGCTTGGATGTATTCAATAGACAGTAAATCATCTGAATCTCTCAGGATTAATGGGTCCAGCCAGTCAACTCTCATTGATAAGATTGCAAGGAATAAGATTGAACGTTCCTACAATGTCAAGGGAGAAAAGACTCGTTCATTTATTGATGCCATGTTAGGCAAGGATAAAGAAAACGATATGGAAGAAGATTAGGGTTTAGGAAAAATTTTTCTTTCTTTATTCCAATATGGAGAACGACACTCACGTTTAGCACAAGTACCTGGTTTTTCTGTTTTTGATACCCATTCATAATCACATCTATTGCACTTGTGTAAGTAATATCCTAGTGGCATATCCATGCGAAGTATATACTGCTTGGGTATATTAAGTTATATTTTAAACTCGTATAGTTTCTTGCCACTGTTGAATAGTACCAAATTCATCTCTGGCTTTATCTTGAATCTGTTTATGACCCATATTGCATTTCGATAGGATATTTTCAAAACACGATACATCAGATACATTAGCACTAGGGGAGCTCCTGTCACGTTCAGTAGGCCCACCAGATTATACGCATAATCATCAGTAGCCATTGTAGGATTCATTACGATATTATCAAACAATGCAAACATACTGAGCCACGCATCAAACCCAGGAACTAGAATGACCTGAGAGAACATGAGAGTAGGGGCTATGAAAATTGTACATACTACCATCATGCAAAGTGCAAAGCGTTTCCACTCGTATGCAGAATAGTTTGTACTAATCAGTTAGAACACCATCAAGTTTTTTTCTCAACTTGGTTTTAGTTTCTGGCAAGTCCATCCTTTTTGCAATATCATCCATCGTGATAATTTTTGTCTGCAAAGCCTTGTCCAAATATCTGAACGCTTGAACGACAGTCCTGGAATGTGTCGTATAGCCTAATGTGAATAGTTTCAGTTTTACAGCCACCTTGAAGTTATTGCCGAACTTGGCAATACTTTCATCAACGAATGTGTCCACATTGATTTCACTTTCAGCTCCCTCGCTTTCTGCACAGTCCGAACACACTGGCTGCATCCACTCCCTTGTAGGAGATATGATGAAACGCAGTGAGTTTTGATTGTAAAATAACACTGGTATGAACGGCTTACGCCAGATGTATGTAAACGGCTCGTTCTTTGAAAGTTTGAATGTGAATTTTTTCTTGACTACTGCGATGGTACGCATTTTTTGAAACGCCATGACCTGTTTCATATTTTTCGATCCTACAATTTTTTCCATGTTGTCTTTTTCACTGGACCCCACCGTTGTAAAATAACGAAAGTCTGCCATTCTCAAGAATTTGTCCAAACCCATGTTGTAATGATAATTGTAGATCAAAATGATCTTGACATCTTGTCCACCTGGCAGATGTCTGATTTTCGTATTTGCTGCCTTTACAGCTTCTAACTGTTTCTTGTTTGCCTTTGCACTGAGAAATGAAATATCATCAAATATCATTATGTAATTTGCTGGTTTTAGCGTACCGAGTGTTTTCTCAAAATCCAGCAAATCATCCTCATCAAAGTGCCGTATGGCCCAAGGCACTTTTGACTCCTTGTGTATGACATGAGCTATGGCATTAGCCATTGTAGTTTTACCACTATTCATGTCACCAATTATACCCACCCTAGTGACATCCAATTCCTCTGACCAAATTACAATCTCTTTTACTGTGGCTATGAAGGAATGTTGTCGAATTATCTTGGTATCTTTCCATGATATTACCTTGGGTCTTAACCTGGAACTAGGCACTTTTTCCCTGATTGTTCTTAATTTCTCTGCTACTGGCATTATTCAGCCTCCTCCGAGCTGGTATCAATGTCATCAAATCCCTCTAAATCATCCCCTCTACTCCAATTATCATCTCTAAACTTAGCCATCTTATGCTCTAATTCGTTGAGCATTTGCCACGCCCATGCTACTACCTTTTTGTCAAAAATGAGCTTGTCCATCAATCCCTCTTTTTTGTTTGGAGGGTCAGGTACAACTCCTATGAAATAGGGATCTTGCAGTTTGGTGACAGAGATGTTGGTTTCCTTTAATCTATGCGTGGTACGACATTTAGGACAATTCCATACTTGCTCCTTTATCCCACCATATAGTAAACCCTGCATGGCATTTGGATATAGCTCAAATACCCTGATGGATTCTTTTGGTATCTCCACTGGCTCTTTATTATTGGCTGTACACGTTTTGCACAAATATTGAATATCTGTCCTAGTCAATTCCTCATACTTGGTATTTGATATTATGACCTGGTATTCAGTAGGCAATAAACCATTAATACCATTTAATGAGCCGTGCATATTGTCATAATCCTTGCGTTTTATTGCTGCAATTACTTCATTCCTATACTTGATGAAGGCTGTGTTAATATCAGGTAAACGTGCTTGTGGCATAAGATCCCCTCCTTAATTTTGATGAAGGGGATTCATCTGTATAATTTTTGTACAAAAACACATTTGTTTTAACTGCAAGACCTGAAACGACATGAAATAATTTCAAAAATTTTTTTTGACAACTTTTTTTCAATTTCAATGCTATTCCTGGAAATTGTACTTTATGGCCTCGGTACACGTAGAATAGTTTGTGGCTCATATAAAAAAGGCTTTTTATTATTACTATGTATAATACAATTTCAAAGATTCTTGGAATTTCTCTAAGTCTGCATTTGTGCCTAAAAATCCTCAATTACATATACTATGTAAAAACTGTAATAGACTTATACCAAATCGGAAAACCTATTGTATCATAATATTAGAAAATTGTGATACTTACACAATACGTGTCATATTTGACACATTACTATATATTACACTATACCTCAGAGGTATATAGAAATGTCACAACAAATTACAACACGGACCTTTGAGATGAATTACTCTAGTAAATTTTTAGAGTTAAAATTCAAGGCCTCAGATAATGCCACAAAATTAGAAAAATCAAGAGTCAAAAATGCCAACAGAAAAACCAGTTTTGATACAAATACCATAGAAATAAGACAAGATAATGGCCTTAATTTCAATACTAACCTGGTATCTGGCAGGGGAGATATTACCTTCCAATATGATGTTAATGGAGTTGGCCAACATAATGACGGTAAAAAATTAGTAAAATGTATCTGTAAAGTTGAAAATTTCAAAGCCGAAGATGTGCCAGAAGGCTTGACAGAAATTGAAAGACTTTGGTTTTGTAAAGGAAAATTACCACTCCCATTAACCGTCACTGATGCTAAAGGCAAAAACAGAAAACAATTTGATACGGTCCTTTTGAAAAACTGCTTATTCAGAGTCAAGCATCAAAATTCTAAATCTTTTGAACAATGCTCTGGAGCTAGAACAATAATTGAGGTTTACAGCCATGATTAAATGGCATATTAACCATATCAAAAATGGTTTACAAGAGGCCACATTAACACAAAAACTTGAATTTTTCAAGGGATATTCAAGCAGAATTAAACAAAATTCTGAATGGAAAATCAAATATACTGTTTATAAAATTATGAAATTTTTCATGGGGTCCTTAAAATGAACAAATTACAAACTCTAATTCCATCCTCTGATAGTGTCAAGGCTGGTCTTAAAATGGTAAAAAACGCCAGTATTTTTTCAGAAAATGGCGTATATTTTATCAGACACTACGAAACCATAATTTTTGCATACGATCTACAATCAGGATTAGCAGAAATTAATTGGCACTGTTCGAGAACATCAGACAAACAAATCAGATACGCCATTGGTTTTTTCAATGTCAAATCTGATAATATTGTAGATGTATCAGACGGTTCAAAATGGAGGTTTTCACAATGAAAACTTCCTATCCTCAATTTTTGGAACTTGGACAATACCAAATAGACGATGTGAAATACAAAGCCGAACATGGAGCATCGAAATATTGGTTCACTCCTGAAACCATGCGATGTTTTAAATCGAGAGTTTCAGAGATGACCTGGAAAATTGGAGATAAAATATATTTTATTTCCAGTGAAAAACAAAGTCAAGAGTCAAGATTCTATACCGTTAGAGTCTGCGAGATTGACGGAAATATTAGGACCGTTGGACAGTTTCAAGGCCATGAAACTTTAAGACAAGCTCGAAACGCAATAAGAGAAATCTTAAACCAGGAGGCTGAAAATTGAGCCAATCATTTTTCTGCCATGAGTGTGAAAAACAGATTCACGAAATAGTCTATTATCTAATAGGCACGAACCAAAACCCACATTCATTATTTTGTTTTTGCTCAGAACAATGCAGAAATAAAATCAAGGAGGCTCAAAATTGACTCAAGAACAGGCAGACCAAATCGCCCATGCCTTATTCGATATTATCGAAAAAGACTTAAGCGATTTAGATGTGGATCTTGCACTATTGGAGGCTAAGATATGAAAACGATCATCTATACGCCATTAATTAAAAAGGCCAAGTGTAAAAATAAGGTTAAATGTGCTGGAGGTTATTTATTGCCTTTTGGAATTATTTGTCCTATGCCATGTCCAAAGTGTAATCCAATTAAGTTTAAGATGTTTTGGGGTATTAAAGAATGACCAAAGAAAAATTAACCAAAGTCGTTTTAGGAACTGTAGGTGTAGATGCTGGAAGATTAATGATTTTGGACCCATGCTACATCAAACATCTAACCGATTTACATGGAAGTGATAAAGGATGGCTGCAATATTGTGAAAGTATTAATCAAGATGAAGATGGAAATTATGAGGGCCTTGCTATACATTTTTCATCAGGATATGGGGATGGAGAATATACCGTCTATGGCTTTAAAAATAAGGAAGGCCGTATAATGAAAGTTGAAATTGATATGACTTGGGATGATGAGGATGATGACTGAATTTAAGATTGAAACTGTCAGTCAAACAGCCAGAATCGTCTTAGATCAATGTCAGACCAGTCAAGAAGAAAATTTAATTGAATATAAAAACAAGTTATTCAGATTGATCACCCATATTGATACTGGTTATGATAATCAATCACATGGAATATTGGAATATTTCAATGGAACTGACTTTATTCGTATTGCATCATTTTCACATGATGAAATTGCAGAACAGATATGGCTTAATCATAGTGGATGTGATACTTGTAATCACTATCGGACCACTGGCCAAAGAAAAACCGATTTTATTGACTATGTTAAATATTTAATTTCCAGGTATGAATCATTCATGCCACATCAAGAGGCAAAGGCATGAACGTCAATCAAGGTATCAATGATAAGATGATTAAGGATAGGTTAAAAAAAGGAAATTTAACAGATGATGAATGGCTAGCTATATTCACGTATAGATTAGCTGAATATCTAGGAGTTAATAGACATGACTGACGAATGGATGGATTTTTTCTTTCCTAATGATGAGGAAGGTACGGCCACTTGTGATTTATGTAAAATGGAACTAGACAATAATAGTAAATTTCTTGAAGAACATCTCAAAGTAAAACATGGCGTACATGAGGGTAGAATATGAAGCAAAAAAGATATGAAATGATCTGCCAGGAACTAAAAATTCATGGTATAATAGAAATTGATAATGACAAAATGTACCTAACTGATAAATTTCTGAATTTGTTTATAGAGAATTTTAAAGTTGAAGGTGTTGTGGCAAAGGCATGATTGAAAAAACTGTAAAGTTAGTTAAAGATACAATAGAATATAATTTGGCTTGTTATAAAACACCGTTTTTTGATGAATGGTGTATGCCAGAAAGTGCTGAACTACACGTATTTTTAACAATTCCAATCATAATTGGAGCAAGTGTATATCTTAGCAAATCTGTTATAGCTTTGATAGGGATGGAACTTGAAGAACGTAGAAGGAATAGAGAATGAAGCAAAAAAGAAAAGAAAAGACCGTAGAAGATTCAATCCAGGATTTTCGTAATATTTACAACAAAGTCCAAAATGTACGCAAAAAGATAAAGGAAAAAAGCATACAAAAATTGGACCTTACGGAACTTGATGTTGATGATCCCTTGCACGTAGCAGAAATTCAAAGACGTTATGAAATTGCTTCAAGAAAAAAGGCAAAGGAGAAAAGAGAAGCAAGAGAAAAATCAGAAAATTTGCTAATGCTCAAAAAACTCAAGGAGTTTGATTATTTTGATAGCTGGGATTTAGAGGATGTAAAAAAGAAAAAAACTGTTGTTCAATGGCTTAGGGAAAAATTGAAAGGAGGTGTAAAATGAATATATTTCAATGTGTGAAATGCAAAAGTAAGGATCTATGCCTTGATGCTGTTAACGAAAATGGTAAACTGCATGAACCAATAGAACTTACTTGTAGAAATTGTCTTTATCACGAAACAATTAGTCCATTAGATGACTAACACTTCTTTTTTTTCTTTCCTTTTTTATTTCCAGTATCATATTTTTTAGGAATATTTCTCTTGTAGGAACTTCTACTGGACCCTTTCACTCGTACACTAGGCATTTAGATCAATCCCTGAAATGTTTATTGACTAAGTGCTGACCTTTGTTGTGTGGAGTCTTACCAGTATTACCATGTTTTTTCTTTGATTTTTTCTTACTTGGCATAGTTTTGTTCAAAATGTATGAAATAAAAGCATTATGTAGGAAAAGTGTAATAGGAAGATTGTACCGAGTATAGTCGTGAAAGACAAATATAATTACATAAGTCCTGAAACGATGCAAAAGGCCATCGATTACATTCCTGATTTAAAGATTAGAAAATGGAAGGACTTGGATATTGAAATGCTTTTCAAAACCTTATACTATTGTGCCTTAAGACCGACAGAAGGCATCACACTATCAAAGGAGTCATTTGACTTGGAGGAACGTGAAATTGCATTGGGTCAGACAAAAACCAAAAAGCAAGACTTTGCTCCAATCCCAAAAATCTACATTCCTGAACTGGAAGCATACCTCAGAACAAAAAAACCTGGTAGATTGCTCCCAGGTTTAACATACAATGCTGCGTACAGATGGTTCAAACGGCTTGGAATAATGTGCAATATCACTGCTTGGACCACAAATCAATCAGCATCAGGAGAAAAAACAGTGGGTCACGTATTTCGCAAGTCTGTCGGAAAGGATATGCTTGATGGTAAATATGGCCCTATGGCAAAACAGATCCCAATAATATCAAAACAATTACGCCATGCCAATGTAGCTACCACAATGAACCACTATCTAAAAGCAGAAATTGAAGCCGTCAAAGAAGCTTGGTAATTAATAGCCAGAACTAGAAATACGTTTTTTACTGCATCTACTTGAGTGTCTTTTACCACACATAGGACATCTTGAACCTTTGGATAAAGCCTGACCCATTATACACAACTCCCCATGAAAAGATAGTTTCCGATTGCTACGCCAGTGGCTAATGCACAAGCCCCAAATACCCATAATGATCTTTGCAGTTTCTTTCTTTGAATAGTTATGGTGAGTGGCTTATCTTCTTCCCATCGCATGAATTAACTCGGTACAAACTTGCTAAAAAGCATTATGGGGGAGTGAATTTACCTTCACATTCAGCTAAGATGTCGTTCCATTTGACCAACTGATCATCAGTCAATCCATCTACACCAGTGTATCGTAAAACTTCACTACACGTAAACTTTTCAAACTCGTCTAATGTAGAGTCATGGTAGAGCCAAGCAATAAAGACCACCAATAAGGCTGTCAACACTACGATAATTCCAGTATATTTGTGTAAGAACTTGTTTGCCCCTGTTTTACTGCCATACTTTTCTCTTTTTCGTGGCTGTTCTTTTTCATCAATCTTGTTGGCTTCACGTTCTGCCTTGCGTTGCATTTTTCTCTGATGCTTTTTTACTGCGTTGCCTTTACCCATTATTTACCCACCATCCAATTTCTGAAATTCTCAATGGCGTTTTGCAGCCATTCCTGGTATCGATACTCCTTGTGTATTGACTTGTCTATCGCAGTTTGATTTAGTGTTATAACATTTGGATCAATCTCAAACTGCTCTGAGCATCCACTTGTAGCAAAGTTGATTGTATCTGTAATGCGTTGCATATCAGGGCTGGACATTATTCTCTTACAATGTTCATCAACATACAGACCAGTATAGGAAATTATTGTACCATTGACAAAGGCACTTTGTTTTGACTGACCTCCCCAAACATTTACCACCTGGAAGTCATTTGGCTGAATCTCGACAATTACGGCACGTTTCTTGTAGTCATTGTCAGGGTCCACCATTATGATTGTGCCATATTTTTTCTGCTCGTAAAACTCCCAATGATTTTTCATTTGAGTTTCCTCCCTTCTCAAATCATTGTCCTTCTCAACGAACTTGCCAGATACCAGAGGATTAGTATTGTCAAAGGTTTGAATTAATTCCGTATATGTGGGGCAGTTTGTAGTGGCATTTACCTTGATCAGCCTCTCACAGGTTTGAGATAGGGTAATTCCGACAAACTTTTTTGGGTCTTTTGGTTTTTGTTGCTCCAACAATCTGTCCAAACTTTTCTGATGTAATTCCTGTTCCAGCAGCAGGGTATTTGCCTTTTCTTGCAGTGCATCTCGAATGGATGCCATTGTTTCTCCCTCGTTTCGTTCCTGAATCCATTCGCTTCTGGCTTGGCCTCTCAAAAATTCAATCGTGCCATACTGATGATCATCCCTATCCATCACATCTAATTGCTTATCATAGATGATCCAGTTGTTGTACAACTTGTCAACTTTAGTTTGCTGAGCTGTCACCTGGGTATTCATCTCGTTTAATTCTGGCGTAATCTCATCAAGCTTTTCTTGCAAGTCTGCAATTATTTTTTCCAACTCTCCGATACGATCCTCTGCTCCCAGGAATAGTGCAATAATTGGCATTATGATCAGGTACATTCCTCATCGCCCTTTTTCTTTTTTTCCTCTCTTATCTTCCAAATCATGTGGGGAGTTATCAAAAGTCTGTCATCCCCTTCATTGTACCAGCCCCACATTCTGAGCCACAGACAATCTGTTCTGACCCTTCCACGTACTCATCTGCAAACTGGTCTAGGAATTTTTGTTGTTCTATCTCACTCATTGAAGTTGTTCCTCCCCATGTACCAAACTTTTGAGCATTTTTAGTACCGAATTTTTTCACACCTTCTTCTAACCACTCAATATATGATGCAAGTTTTGTATCAATTTCTCTTATTCTTAATTTTTCATTAAACGATGCAAAACATCCACATTCACATTCTCCTGAAAATCCCATTGTTTCATGGACTGGCGTAATTTTCAAACCGTTCTCATGTATGTACCGATATAATTCCTCAGAAGTTTTCCAAAAGAACGGTTTTCCAAACCATAAATTACCATCACGTTCAATCGGATCTTCTGAGGATCTATATCGTCTTGAAGATTCAAATTTTCTAACACCTGAAATCATAACGTGATCTTTTTTCCTTTCAGGAGATTCTTTGAACGCAAAATCTCTCATTGTTTTGTATTTTAAACGCCCCATGATGATACGATGAATCCCTTGATTAGGAAAACCATGTTCTAAAACCCATGATGCGTAAATGAATTTTGGATTAGGCTCTCTTACAAATAATTTCCAGCCCTGTTCCTGGCATAAATCCTTGACAAAATCAGTGGTTTTTTGAATACCGATGTTAGTTTGTATGTGAAATACCCCATCTAATTTGCCAATGTTTGCCATGTAATGAGCCAAACTTACAGAATCCTTACCTCCACTACACATGACATAGAATTTTTTTCTGCCAAGATTTTCCATCTCTGTAATAATATCTGCTGGATCTTTTGATGGAACTGGATAGGTATTCATTTTTCCTCTCCATGTCGATCTTTCTTGTGCAATTCATACTGGACTTGCCAGGCAAAAACATCTCCACACGTTTTACAAATCCAAATCTTAGTCATCAGTCATCTCCACAGCCTCGATTAGTCGTTTGCGATTGTCTGGCTTCCATCGTTTCAACCGATGCAGACCTTGATGGCACTTGTTGTGCAGTAAAAGAAACTGCTCAGGGTTTTGCTCAACTTCATGTATTAGATCAAGATGATATGCCAGTTGAGAAGGGTAGTCGCTGTATCGAATCTTATCATAATATTTGTGATGGATGACAAAAGTTTTCTTACCATCATACGTGCCTTGACAGATGTAGCATCTCAAACCCAGGATGTGAGCCATACGATTTTTCAGCTCCTTGACAGTTGGATTACATGAATCTTCATGTCGTGTACATTTGGAGCATAAGAATAGTTTTTCCTCTCCTTTAGGATATTTTTCCTTGCAGCATGGACACTTGGTCATAGTGTACAGTCCTCCGTACACTTTACGCACTTGCCATGAGTTTGAAGATTCAACAAATTGACTGGATCATAAAAGTGGTACTTGCATTTTTTACACTTGTTCTTCATTGTGTTCCTCCAATAGATGTCGTTCAATCCATTTGTCAGTGGTACATTTGAAACCACAATGTCTGCAAGTGTGAACTTGAAACTCCATTATGCAAAAGCCTCCAATTTTTGTATCGATGTGTATGGGTCCAATCGTTTTTTGGCTATCTCAATATATTCAGGATTTAATTCAATACCACACCATTGTAATCCCATTTGTTCTGCGACCAGTCCAACTGTACCAGCTCCAAAGAATGGGTCTAATACGATACCATCTTTAGGACACGCACATCTCAAAATCTTTTGTGGTAAATCAGGAGGGAACGTGGCAAAGTGAGCTTCCTTGAAGGGTTTGGTATTAATTCGGAAAATATCGCCAGGATTCTTGCCTTTAGGATTGTCAATCTTCACTGCATCCTTTGTGTACTCGGTAGTCATTACAAAATCATATTTATCGTCAAATTGTAGAATCTCTTTTGCTTTTTTCCAATCTTGAATGGTAGGATAGGAGTATGTTGAGTTTGGAGTTGTATGATCTTCAAACCAATGATGAGCTGAAACACCTAGTTTCTTTTCCAATTCCTTTATTGTAAGATTGGCATCTTTTCTTGCACTTGCCAGATATTTTCTAATCTCGTCATGTGGAGGCAGATCACGATAATAGATTGTACCCTCACGTTCTACAACGGCATAGGGTTTTGATTTATCATAAAATACATCACCAGGATTCTTGCCTTTAGGATTATTCAGTAGTTTGCCGTTCTCATCATATATGCCATTATGAGTACGAGTTATTGTTTGGTCCTGTCGTTTCCTCTCGCCTTTGCCATTGTGATTTTTAATTTCCTCATTAGTTGCCTTTTGCAAATAACGTTGTTTTTTTGAATCTCTTACCCTTGCATTGAATGGTTTTGTGGGAGTGATGGTAGGCTCTCTTACAGCATCCAAATCAAAATAATATTTCTTGTTTTTTGAGAAAAAGAAAACCGACTCCCATTTGTTTGTGAATCTATCCTTTACCGAACTTGGCATACAATTATTCTTGGTCCAAATAATATGATTACGTGCAATCCAGCCACCATCAATACAGTTGATGTAAAATCTTTCAGGGATGCCGATACGAGATTTTGCTGTTTGTGTTTCCGTTGAATATGTATCTCCAAGATTAATCCAGCACGTTCCAGTATTTTTCAGAATACGCTTCAGCTCATCCATTATGGTCTGCATTTTATTGAGATAGTCGTGAAAGTCAGGCTCTAGTCCAAGCTGATTGTCCTCTCGTATTGCCCCACAAGTAGGGCATTTATTTGAAGTCCATTTGTTTTCATCTCCAAAGCCACCTTGATTGCCACTTTGCACTTTGGATAAGCCCCCTCGTTCCTCTCTAGTCTTATGTCTGATTGTAGAGTGGTCACATTTTGGATCTCCACCTGTCCATTTTCCAGTACCATAATCTCTCAAGCCCCAATACGGAGGACTGGAAATAATACAATCTACCGAACAATCAGGGAATTTTGCTAACTGTTCCAAGACATCGCCCTGAAATATTTGACGATTCATCTCAACAACTCCTTGACCAAATATTCTACAACTGGAACGGTGATGGCATTTCCACACATTTTATAGCGTTGTGTATCTGAGTGGCCCTCAGTCCAATTATCAGGAAAACCTTGTAATCTTTCACACTCCAACGGAGTCAATCTGCGAATCCTTCGAGCATTTAATAATAGATTATCTTTTTGAACCGATGTTAGAGAATTTGATATGTCTTTAGGGGATTCAAGATTACGACCCTTATCAGCATAATTCCTAGAACGGTCTGCTACAATTTTTGGGGCCATAATATTTCCAGTGGCATACCCATGAGTGCCAGATTGTAATGATGGAAAAACTGCATCTTCTGTATCATAGACTGAGTTGCACTGAGAATAGCCACCTATCTTTTTGATCATTTTGTTTTGTGGTCCATTAGTTTCTTGGTCATCTCCTCCGATAGGAAATATTTTTCTGGCACGTTTTCCTCTAAGATGTCCGACAATGAACAAACGTTCCCTGTTTTGTGGAACGAAATATTTGCTGTTAAGCACTTGCCATTCGACATCATACCCATTTTCATCCAGCGTGTCAAGGATTGTGGCAAACGTCTGCCCCTTATTGTGATTGAGTAGCCCT
>VTLG01012392.1_pt1 | contig 19800 bp, 21 predicted proteins | sample 4694571 | NCBI WGS metagenome assembly VTLG01 (sample SAMN12604809, study PRJNA352737) | marine metagenome | biome: ENVO:00000447; feature: ENVO:00000209|ENVO:00000569|ENVO:01000036; material: ENVO:00002151; isolation source: viral sequences binned using virsorter ... | reverse complement strand
CTACATCAGGAGATGCCTTTCAATTTACAGAAACATATTCAGCACCCGGCCTTCAAAACGTCACAACTATAAACAGACAAATAGAAACAGAATCGGTAGTCACTACTACCTCTGTCTTTCAATAGCCTTACTGCCAACAAGTGCTTTAGCTAATGCTGTTAGTCAAAGCAACACTGGATCTGTAACTAATCAAAACTGGAATGTTAATAATGGTAGTTTTCATACTAATCAATTTGGTGGAGGTGTTGTATGTCAAGGGTCAATGATGACCATAACCCCATTTACTACATTTAATTCAAATTATCGTAAGCCTTATCGAGATTACTATTACACACCTGTTTATGATGAAACAGATATTGTTGGTGACTTTGATGAAGATGGCAACCCCATAGGAGATGGTACGCCAGATAATCCGGGAGATATTTTGTTCTATCAACAAAATTATTCTGGTACAAACAAGGATAGTTTTGCACTTGGAACAGGGATTACTTTAAATTTTTCAATTCCTTTAGATAGGCAATATACAAAAAAATGTAAAGAGGCTGCACAAATACAAAATGATATTAACAAACAGATATTAAAGAACAAGGAACTTGATTGGCACATGGCAAGATTACGTCATTGCGGAGAAAAGGCGATTGCCGGTATTAGATTTAAAAAAGATAGCCCATATTATGATTTATGCTCAGATATTGAGATAGTGCCTAAAGCTAATCAAGTTTTGCCTCATATACATAAAATTGACGTAAAACAGTAAAAAAGTCCTCTCAAAATCGTCTAGAAGGGGCTTGTAAAAAAGTCTGTTTATGTTTATACCTTTGTTTTTTCGTCTTTTTTCTTCTTTGTCAGTTTTGTCATAACTTGCTTAACAAGCGGTTTTACTAACTGCAAAACAAGCGGAGCAGAAGCACCAACCAAAGCAAGACTAAAAACACCAACAAATTGATTAGCAGAAGGGATGTATTGATCTTTAAAGGGTACGTCTTCATAAATAGTTATGCACTCAGTTTTATCTAAGCGATGTGATACCACGATTTCAAGTTTCTTTGCATTTCTGTAATCCCCAACTCGCTGGTCTTTTGGGCCGGGACATTCTGGTATTACTATTTCTTTTTTTTCTCTAGGTAATTGTGGTTTCACTGTTGATGTATCTATAGTTTCATTTGTTTGTTGTCTCTTTTCTTGTTGTTCTGACTCTACAATTTCTATTCTCCTCCTGTCATATAACATAGGTTGAAATGTTGGCATTGATCCAAAAGGGCATGAAATTGTAGTTCCTCTAGGATCATCATCATATAATGCAGTGTTTTTAGGAGAAGCATCCCTGTGATACCTTATACAACCCGGAAGTTGTATTGATGGTGGAGGTACATTTAAAACTTGATAAGGAGTATGTAATGGTAAATCTATTCTTATTTCTGGAGTAGAAATATTAGGTATGTCAATCGTAGGCATTTCTAGGAAGATATACTTCTACTAAAGTAAAACATTTTGGACAAGATAAATTTGTGACCATAGAATACTGTGTGTTTTCTTCCAAGTCTTCATCACCACCCCAAATAAGTTCAGTTTTACAATGCCAGCAATTCATTTTTCGCTAAAATATTTATACATTGCAAAAGCACAAGCACTATAAATTATAATCGCCAAAGTAACAGTAAATATAGGTACAAACATTTATTTTTAGAATGGAACTTTTGGTAAAGATTTTGGTACAGTTGGAATTGATTTACCAGTTGTAGATGGCAGCGAGTTTCCAAGCACATCAGGCATAAGTCCTTTCACCTCGCCAAGTATTTGGTTCATAATTTTAGCCTTAAATTGCTCGCTACTAATATATTTGTACCCCATGTAACTTGCACCTAAAGTGCTTGTGATAAGTACGAATGAAGCTATACTTAGGATGTTTGAGATTTTTTGGAACATATGTGGAAAGAAGCGTTTGCTAAAGCATTAGTCCCTGTAACTTGGGGAGTTCTTGCCTTGATAATAGGTTTAAGCCCACTATACCTAATCGGGGGGATGATGACTAGACAAATGCAAGAAAAGATTAAGTAGTCTCTTCTTTTTCGTCTGGTTTTAAAATATCTTCTACAGCAGCGATAGCTCCTTTTAATTCAAATATTTTTTGTTTGCAATTTTCTACTACTTGAGAAGCTTGATTGTAATTGTTCACTATCTGCTGTAGCTCTGCATTTAGAGCTTCTAGTTTCTCTTTTGGATCTAACATTAAGTTGTAAAGTGTAATAGTACTATAATACTAGCTACCTTTTAATGCTGCAACTTCGGCTGACAACTCTTGTATTGCTTTTATTAAAGGACTTATAAGTTCACTAACTGCAATAGCCATAGCACCGCCAGTTCCATCTTCTTTGTAATCATCAGGCTTATATACCCCTGCAAAGTTATCTAAAGTTTTACCTTCAGAAGCAAGTGCAGTTTCAATTTCTTGTGCAATTAATCCATAATGTGTTTTATCATCAGGATTCTCCCCCTCTATCTTTTTCCATTTATAAGAAACTGGTCTTAATTTATTAATAAATGATAATCCTAAATCAGAATCAACTATTGTATTTTTTAAATTTTTATCAGAAGTATTTAATGAGTTATTTGAAAAAACTGTTCTCCAACGATTAGATGAACTACCTAAATCATTATTATTATTAGCATGAGGTCTAAGATCCTTATAGATTGAAACACTGCCTGTGTCTACATTTACTATCTCTTGATTATTAGCCCAAAGTTCTAATTGACCATCACCATTTTGTGCTACACCTGTATCAGTATCCCCCATTGCTAAATGAGCATTTCTTCCACCGAAAGTACCACTAGCTGAATCTACGTTGACACCAAGGAAATTATCAGTGATTTTTACACCAGTATTAGTTGTAGCAAGTTTTCTACTGTTGTCGTAATAGAGTTCTACGGCTCCATTACCATGAATATTTATACCAGTTTCACCGGCTTGTGGTTGCATGAAAATATTATCTGCTGCTTTAAGGTATAAATCATCACTTTCACAATTTATATATAGATCCTCATAGGTGTTTTTAATAATTGAGTTTGTACCATCGTGATAAATTTGTAGGTCATCTCCAGTTCCAAAAGCAATTTTACAGTTATCAACAGCAGTCCATGTTGTGCCTCTAAAGATTCCTCCATTAGTAGCAGTTTCAAAATGCTTGTTGTTGTTGTGATATAGCTCTACTCCAGCATCATGTAAAAATGCTGCCATTGTCTCTGTGTTATCGTGTTTGTTAATATAAACTCCAGCACTACCTGATATTTTTAATACACCAGTTCCAGCTTCAGCAATATGAGAATTTGACCCATCGTGATAAATTTGTAGATCATTTGAATCTCCGAGCATGAGTTTATTGTCATCTCCAGCTTCTATATGACCAAATACCCCTAGTCCTCCTGATCGTGTCTCAAACTTTTTACTGTTGTCGTAATAGAGTTCAACCCCTGCATTAACATCAAGTTTTAAAGCAGTCTCATGTGAACTCCCTGTTTCAATACGAAAACCATCATTGTTTGGCACTCTAATTCGGTATTGATCTCCATTGTCATCTCCTTCATCTGCATGGATAGATAAAATTGCTTCACCGCCTTCAGCAGCAGTTATCTTGACTCCATCTGAAGTTGTCTCAAGTTTTTTAACATTGTTGTAATATAACTCTGCTGCACCATTTTGCCTTGCGACAATAGCGTTTTCAGAATTGTTCATTCTGATATTCAAATCACCACTATTTGCTAAAAATATATTGCTTGTTCCATCGTGATAAATTTGTAGGTCATTTCCAGCACCAAGTCTTAGTTTAGCTGAATCGTGTTCCAGATCAAAATCACCACCTGTAGTAATGTCAATATCTTGACCAAGTTCTCCTCTTATAAGAACTGTATTTGCACCAGAATCTTTTAAAATTAAAACACCTTCATCACCACTACCACCATGTGCTAGACGAGCTACTTCGTTACCATTGCTATGATAAACAAACAAACCATGACTAGAACCTGATGATGTAATCTTTGCACCCTCAGTAATTGTCTCAAACTTTTTACTGTTGTCGTAATATAACTCTACTGCTCCGTTTTCAATAAAAGCTGCTAAAGTTTCAGTATCACCAGCATTTCTAAATTCACCTTTACTGGTCGCAAGTCTTAAGTTACCAGTGCCAGTATCTTTTATGTAGCTCGTAGAACCAGAATGATAAATCTCTAGGTCATTACCTGTTCCAAATCTTACTTTTACATTATCGTTAAAATCAACACCTGTATTACCTCCAATAGATGTGACTGTTTCAAACGTGGGATCTGCTCCGTTATTGGCTCGTAAAAACTTACCATCGTTACTAGACGTTCCATGAGGTAACTTAGCAAGTGTTACAGATTGATCGGCCAAATCTGCCGAAGAAATAGTACCGTCTTTTATACCGTCAGTACTGATTTGTGTAAATGCCATTTACTTTGCCTCCAATGCTTCTATTCTACCTATAGCTTCCTGTAATGCAGCTACAAGTAAGGGTACAAGTTTACTTTGATCTATTCCTTGATAAACAGGATTGTTGTCACTATCAACTTCATCTTTTGTCCCTGATATTGCTTGTGGTACGACTGATTGTACTTCATGTGCAAAGAAACCATCAACTGTCGTGTCTGCATCAGCTTTAAAATTAAACCTATATGGTTTAAGTGTTTTTAATCTTGTAATGCCATCAGATATTGCTGTAGCGTTTTCTTTTAATCTGTAATCAGAAGATGTATTATATGATGTTGCACTACCAGTTACTAGGATTCTGCCAACTTGTCCATTTGTATTATAAAACTCAGCAATATTTGTTGCAGAAGAGGTATCACCAGCACTAACAAAGAAAGTTGTTTGTGATGCTTTTCTTTCAAATCCAGCACCTTGAGTAGAGCTATTAGGTAAAGAAGCGCAATTAACTAAAACATGACCAGACGAATTTATTTTCATTCGTACAGTATCAGCAGTAGCAAAATCTATATCTAAACCACGTTCATTCCATATAATTGAATTTCTATCATCACTGGAAGTTTTACCTGCTGAGTAAGCATCACCAATTAATAAACCTGTAGAAGTACGACCTCCATTTCCGCTAGTACTATCATAAGCATTAGTTTCAAATACCCCATGAATATTTAGCAAGCTGTTAGGACTTGATGTTCCGATTCCAACATTCCCACTCGAATTTATTAATAATCTATGAGTGCTGCTTGAAGGAGTGCCGGATTTGATACTAAATGTATTTTGACTTCCACTATTATCGGATCTTACAAACCAATGATTTCCATTCGCATTTAAAAATACTCCTGTATCTCCAGAAGATCCTGCGGTTCCTTCTATTTCAAGAACAGGATTGGCAGCTTTTAAATGCAATATTTCATCTGGAGAAGTTTCACCTATACCTACATTCCCAGACGAAGTTATACGCATACGTTCAGTAGGAGAAGCAGAACCATCAGCCGTTGTGCTAAACATCAATCTTCCCGGCATATCATTTGACCCCGGTGTTCCATCTACTCTTGCCCTTATATCCGCAGCAACACTAATTGCATCTGTGCCATCTGCACCTGCAAAATTTATGATCCCTAATATATCGTCATCTTGAACTATTGTGTTAGATCCATTTGAAGTGCCTCTAGTTTTTCCTAAAGTTACATAAGAACCAATAGCATTATTTGAGTTTCTTAAAAGTCCAATACCTGCTGAAGCATCAGTACTTTCTACTAAAAGTCTGCGATTAGTTGAGCCACCAAGACTTCTTGAGGTAGACGTTCCAACAAGTAATCTTCCAGACGAATCTATACGCATACGTTCTGTATTATTAGTAGCAAAGGACATATCTGTATTTTCTTGATTTGCAAATACTACTTCCTCACCACCAGTAAGACCAAACACAAATCCATCTCCACCTCCTGTTCCTGTGGTGGTATTGGTAAATTGCATTTGAGCTTTTAAACTTGATGCTGTATGTATATTTAATCTTTCGTTAATTGCTGTCGTACCTATACCTATATTCCCAGACGGGTTTATACGGAAACGTTCTGAGCCATTATTGTAAAAGACAATATTTCCATTTTCAGTATTGTTAATACTAAAATCTTGACCAATATAACTTATTTGTAGATTATCGGTTGAAGCATTGCCATTTATAGCTGAGTTTGAAAGCCTAACTTCAAGTCCTTGACTTGCATCTGACCCACTGTAATCAAATTGTACAAGAGGTCTACCAGCATCTCTCCTGTTAAGAGTAGTTGTGCCAATTCCAATATCACCATTAGAAGCTACCCTTATTCTTTCACTACCAGCAGTTTCTACTGAAACTGTATCAGTAGCAGGGAATCTTATCTTTGTATTTGTATCTCCTGTATGAACTATTGTGTCAGGTATTGTAAGATCACCTGTTAAAGTTCCAGTAGCTCCCGATATACTGCCAGTTGTGACTATATTTTGTGATCCAAAATCAGGTGCTATCTTCGATCCAGCTATCGCTGCACTTGCGTTTATATCAGCATTTACAATAGCTCCATCTACTATCTTGGCACTTGTAACGCTATCGTCTGCTGGTTCACTTACCCCAAGACTTTTAAATGTAAGAATAAAAAAGTCACTACCTGTCGCTGGAGCGTCACCCAAGATAATATCTGTACCATCTACAGCAAACCCCTCACTTGGCTGACCTGTTCCTGTTACTGGCTTTTGTATAACACCATTGATACTTACTAATAACTGTGCAGCAGATACGTTTGGAGGTGCAGAAAGAGTAAATCTATAAGCAGATCCGTTAAATGTTGCACTACCACCACCCGTTCCAGAAGATGAGCTAAGAGTGTTTATTGCAATATCACTACCACCACCAGCTATCTCAGCAATAGCTCCACTATCCATTTTGGTAAATAATTTACCAGTATCAGTTCTTATCGCTAATTCGCCAATAACAAGATTACCTGCACTTGGATCACTACCAGAACCTCTTTTATGTTTTATTACATTAGCCATGAGCTATAACCTCCTTAAGATTAATAGCTACCACCGTCAACGGTTATACCATCAAATGTTGTTAGGTTTGTAACTGAACCACCTGTTATCGCAACAGAGTTGGCGGCTTGGGTAGCAATACTGCCAAGACCTAATGTTGTACGGGCAGCAGCAGCATCCGCATCATCTATTAATGTCTTTGCATAGTTGGACAAACCAAGTGCTGTAAGGGCTGCTGAAGCAGTTGTAGCACCTGTTCCACCATCTCCTATCGCAAGCGTTCCAGTAATTGAAGATGCGTCTAATTTAAGAGCAAGTTCTGTAGATTCAATTACGAGTCCACCGTTTGCTTTCAAATCAGTAGATAATGTATTACCAGATTTCTCAAGGCCATCTCCAGCTATTATTTGACCAGCACCAGAGAATTGTGCAAATGTTAAGTTATTTGTTCCAACAACAGCAGATCCAGTATCAGTTGTACAAGTAAATCCGTTTTCTGCGTTTACTGTTCCTTCTTCAACAAAAACGAAAGCACCAGCAGCGTTAGAACCCGTTGCCATATCTGTGGTACGAGATGGTGCGCCAGATGCGTTTACATTATAAATACCATTCTGTGATGCAGTAGTTTGGTTTTTAATTAATATTCGATCACCAGTTTGTAAGGTTACACCATCAATAGACTGACCATTAGCAAATGCACTAGATAGTGTGCCATTTGCAGTAGTTGTAGCGACAACAGAATCTTTTATATCAAGTCCTTGAGCAACTCCATCTACATATCCTTTATTTGCTGCGTCATTATCACCAGTAGGATCTGCTAAACCAGTTATTTTTTGAGAGTTCATCGCAACTGCACTGGTAGGTGCAGCCATTTGATCTAAAGTATTTGTTCTAACCCCTGCATCAAAATCTGAAATTTTTGTATGTGCTAATGAAGGGATATCAGCAGCAACTAAAGCTCTGAATGTAGGTGCAGCATCACTTCCTGTAGTTGGCCCAGATAAAACTTTATTAGCATTTTGTACTGTATCTTTATCAAAATAACCACCTTTACCACCGATTTTTATAATACTGGTAGCGGAACCTCCAGCACCGCCAGTTCCTTTTCCTATAAATAAGGTTTCAGTTCCTTCAGTAAAAGCTAATTCTGCGTTAGCTAATGAAGTAGGTGCTGACGATCCAGTAGATCTTTTAATTCTTAAGGTGTTTGCCATGTTAGAAGTTTCCTCCGTCTACGAGATTTTCAACGGTGCGAGTTTGATCTGCTTTAAATGTACCACTAGATGAATCAAAATACACTACTGAATTGTTGACTTTGTTGGAATCATTTAAAGGAGTGCTTGATGTTGCAAAAGATGGCCCTTGTGGGCCTCTGGTTGCAACTGTAACAACATTAGTATCACCATTAACGGTGACGGTATTTTTTTCAGTTGTAATACTGACATTACTCATGTTGTAGTGTAACCCTCGCTTATAACTATTGTACCCTCTAAATAATATTCTTTAGCTCCTGCTGCATCAATTAATAAAACATCATATTTAAGAGTGTCAGGAGTAAATGTAGCAGTTTGTGTATCAGTCAGAGTAATACTTACAGATCCAGCAACTCTATCTGTGTAACTAACAGAAAAATCAGCATATTTTATTCTGCGAGTTTCTTCCCAAACCTGTGCAGCTACAGTAAATCCAGTAAGATTTATAGCATTATTACTAGAATCCTTAAAAACAAGCGGAATCGTATGATCCGACCTTCTTTGAAGCGTAAAGTTATATGTGCCGGGTTCGATTGCCATTAGCTATAAGGTGATGTGCCTAGTATATCAGTTTTCCATTGTGCCTTCAAAGCATCTGTGTCTGTTGCGGATGTAATTCCAGAATCAGCAGGTGCATCTCTTAATGCCTGTTTTTTAGCAACAATATCAGTTGTTGAAGCACCAGTTTCTAATGCTTTTTGAAATTCAATATCAAGCTCTGCAAGTTTTGGTTCTCTTGCTTCTCTAATGTACCCTTTATGAATTTCTTTGGCTTTCGCCATGTCTATACCAAATCCCATGTTTTACTCCGTATAAGTCCAAGCATTTCTAAAGCTTCTATCTGTAGGAATAACAGATTTATCTACAATATACGATGTTTTTCCAGTTGGTACATCTTTATCTCTTATTTGTTCAACTGTTAACGTACAATTATCTGATGGAATAACTATTGCAACACTACCATCATCTGCCGTGTAAATAATACGTTTATCAGAATTAGCCATCAGTTTTTTCTTTTATTATACATAGCTTTTATTAGTCGCCAAATACTGCTGCGGTAACTCTTTGAGAATTAGCTCTACTCTGACCAAAACCAGTGTTAGGTAATTCAATAGTTATTCTAAAAGTAGATGCACTATAACTTGAAGTTGCATATCCAACTTGACGGGTGTTAGAACTTTGATGGTCATGACCGAGTACCACTGCATAGTTGCTATTTGACATATTATTATCAATATTTACGTTGTAATCACCGTTTCCATTATCTGTTATTGAGCTAACATTAAAATCATCTCTTATAGCAACAGTTCCCACACCGTTGAAATTTACCCATGCTTTTGCTCTACCTTGATGTATTTGGTTTGGTGTAGAACTGTTACCACCTGATGAATCTTGAAGATTTGTAACTCTACTATTTGTAGCTGTGATTGTTGTAAAAGAAGTATGAGTGCTACCTCTATCTATTGCGGTTCCAAATAAAGTAAATAACTCACCACTGACATTTGATGATGCTATTGATCCAGTTATGCTTCCAGATACGGTAAGAGAGCTTAATGTTCCTACTGAGGTTAAACTGGAGGCGGTAATATTACTAGCTAATGTGTTACCTGTTAATGCCGTTCCAGCCGTTGAAAGAGTAGTAAAACTTAAATTACCACCACCGTCTGTTTTTAAAACATCACCATTACTACCATCTGTTGCAGGTAAAGTAAATACTTTGTTAGTAGTTACTGTCGCTGGTGCTTGTAATCCTATATAATGACTACTATTTGAATCGCCAAACCTTACATCTCCTCTTGATCTAAGTGTTAAACCACTAGAATCAATAATTGCTCTTTCTGCACCAGCAGTCGCAAAGCCAATAGTATTATTAGATGGCCTAAACATTCCAGTATCAGCATCAGCATTAAAAGCATATGCAGGACTACTTACTCCCGATCCATCATCTCCTATTAGTTGACCTGTCATCGTGCCACCGCTTAACGGTAGTAATCCTAAATTAACAGTATTTACAGGGCCGATTGTTGTATATCCATTATTAGCAGAGTTTCTGATTTTTAAGTTATTATTATCTGCCGTATCAACATAAAGCATAAATGCTTCTGGATTTGAAGGATCAGTACCACCACTATTGAGAGTTTTTATTGCTTCAAAAACATCATTAAGGTCACTTCTTACAGAAGCTCCTGACGCATTGGCAATATTATAATCTGATACTTGAGACATTTATAAAAGATTTTTCTCCATATTACACCCCTTTACCATATCCTACAGCTTGAAATGTAAAAGATCTATCAACAAAACTAGAACCATTTTTAATACTTACAGTAAATTGTTTACCAGCATCGTTATTAGTAGGTTGACTTATAGTAAAAAAGTCACCCGATTGAGCATTTTCAATAGTAATTCCTATAGTTGGCATAAAAGCTCTTTCTCCTCCTAAAGATGTAGTTCCTACAAAAAATGGTTTTGCAAAAGTAACTGTTTTCGCTGATGTACCTGATTGTTGTGCTTCGCTAGAAGTGCCACCTGTTGTTTGATAGTTCAGTTCTGTTCTTGATTGAAACTCTGCTGTATAACCTGCTCGCTGCACGTTCATATTTTGTGCAGTATTTGTTGTTTCAAGCACTAACTTAAATTTAAACCTATGACCTCTAAATGTTCCATTAGCAAAATTATTAAACGATCCAAAACTAGCTGTTGCTGATTGCGATGTGGCAACTTGTATTTGACAGTTTGCTTCATCTGCTGCTTGACCATCAAAGTTACCATCAAGTGCATAGTCATCCCAAAAAGATCCAGAAGGTATTATTTCATCTATTGTATTGACAAATTGAAAAGTACAGTTAGAAGTTCCTATTGTTTGAGAACTAGCAGCAGTAAAGGTAAAAGTGTTAGTAGTGACCGCAGTTATGACAAACGTACCATCAGTACCTCCTCCAGATGTAGCATCAAATTCAATGGTATTTCCTACTATTCTTCCATGAGAATTGCTTGTTATTGTAACTGTAGTTCCCGACTGAGTATAAGTTGCTGGTATAGGCGAACTATCCACGACAAAACCAATAGAACGTATTACTCTTTTTAAATCAAGAGAGAATACAGCACCTAAATTCAAAGTATCTTTAAATTTATATTCTCCAATTAATCCTCTATTTATAGTTACATTTCCACTTGTAGTAATATTCTTAGTTGAAGTAACAGTTAAAGTATTACTATCAGCAACCGAAGCTACAATATATATTCCATTTACAGCATCACCGCTTGTAAATTTAATTTTTATAGATTCATCAACGACTATTCCATGAGATGAACTTGTAATTGTAATAGTTGTGCCAGATTGACTATAAGTTCCTGTTTTTACGGCTGTTGGATCTGTTAATTGTAACGCACTGGTAGCACTATTAAATGTTGTGTTAGTAAACAAACTAGAATCATTATTATTAAAGGGTGGGGTATCTGTATCTTCTCTATCTTGGAGAATAATCTGCGTATCAACAAGATCAGGTAGATCTTGAATAATACTTGCCTCCCCAACACTAAAATTACCTTGGTCATCTTGAAATTTAAGAATGTACTCGCCTTCTAAAGATGGAACAATGACATCTGTACTATTACCAGCTAATGCAGTAACAAGATCTACTGAACTCTGAAACGTACCAGTGCCATCAGCCAAATTACTATGTCTTACATAAACTCTTCCTCCATGTAAAACGTCAGGATCTACAGTTTTTGTCCATCTAAGTCTTACTAACTTATTAGTAATAGGCTCCATAGATAAATTTTGAACATCTCCGGGAGGAAGTGTTTTACCAATAGCATTGAATGTTAAGTCTGTTGATGTAGCAGAAAGTTCTAACGCAGCATTATAAGAAAACACTTTAAATTCATAAGCACCTGCTTCAATATTTAAAAGTTCAAAATCAGTTCTAAAAACAATTTCACTAACCCAGTTAGTATTATTAAATCTGTACTGGACAAGGTATTGACTTACACCTGTAACTCCAACCCAAGTTACGATTAATTTTGTTATTGCCAAAGCGTTTATAACAACAACTCTTTCTTTCGCTTGTAAATTTCCCGGTGGATCTTTTGGTTGATTTAATAATGATATACTCCTATCTGGCAAACTAATTCCTTGTTCAATATTGTCATACTTACCAGCGACATAAGTTAAAGCAGATATAGAATAATTAACACCATCCTGTTCTTCTACAGATACTACTCTAAATGTTTGTGGTAAAACGCTATCACTTTGTATTAACCATATTGAATTTGCATTTGGTGCAGAAGAAAAAGCAGAACTAACAGTGATTACATTGTTTGAAATACCCGATATAGATTTTGTTTCTACACTGCCATCAGAAAGAATGACACTACACTGTTGATTAGTCCCAGAAAAACCGCTTAAATCTTGGGTGTTGTCTACAGTTATTTGCGTGGTTGATGCTGTATTTATACGACCAGATCTACGAACCCCTGCTCTAACAGGATCATTAATACTAATAACAGAACCCGGTCTAACTATAGCTCCAGCATCCATAGAAGTAGAAAAATTCACTACCTCAGATTCTTGACTTTCGCTGAAGATTATTGCCTTACCTAAACGCTGTGCTTGACCACGACTTGTACAGGCAAATGCTTTTACATCTTTTTTTACTATGCCAATTTTAGACTGTAATGATGTATCTTCTACAACTTCAAAATCTATCTCTCTACTATCCATGTTGAAATAACTAACGCTAACAACAGAATGTCTTTGTCTCAAGCTAGACCCTGTGTAATTAAATCCTTCTGAAGTTACATTTGCCAAGCTAAATAAATAACTTGAATCCGTTGGTCTATCTTGTGTAATTGTTATAGAACCAGCAGACCATATAGCAATACACCTCATAACAGTTGCCAAGTCTTTAATTAAATCAAATGCTTCTTTAGATGATTGAATATTTACATTGCAACTAAATCTTGCCTCCGATGCTCCTGTTCCGTCATCTAATGGCTCACTACCACCTTTATTACCTGTACAATATCTACTAGCAGCAACGAAGCTAAATAAATCAAGGTTAGCATCTGTAATATGAGTTCCAAATCCATATCTTTCGGTAGTTAAGAGATCAAGAAGTATCATTGCTGGATCACTACACCATTGGGCTGCTGCCATAGTGCCGTTAAATATATAATTTTCTGGATAATGTATAAATCCAAAACTACTGCAAGTTCCTAATCCTAAATTAGTAGCAATAGTCTGATTTGAAACTACAGTAGGTGTACCAGAGTTTGATGCTCCAGCACCCGGTATTCGTACCTTTATACCACGAACACGAAAAGCACGTTTCGGTATAGAACTAAACTGTTCAGAATCTAGTCTTAAGCTTGTATATGCACTATTTGGATAAGTCTGTGCGTCATCAACAATTTCACCAATACTTGTCCACCTAAATTCATCTGCTAACTGATCGGATGTACTATCTATTGTTAATCTAACTACTCTTACATCTACAGGAAAAGCTCCTGTAAAATTTACACGATACTCTTTTTCATACGCATCAGCAGTACGACCAGTAATTGTATCTGATAATACATCATTAAAACCGCCACCGTTATATTGAACCTGTATTACTAAATCAACAGTTGAACCTAATAAGTCTCCGTTATCTGTAGACTTTTGTAGTTGTGGAAATGTAATAGTAACTTTTACAGCATCAACATTTGTATTTGTTATCTGACGAGTAACAGCGTTTGATTCTCCAGAAGCAACAGTTCCAGCAGGGTTAGTAGGTGTTCCACCCACTGTAGATGTAGATTCACTACCTACAATACCGGGAATAGTTGTTTGATTTGCTGTACCAAATCTAGGAGTAAAATTTACATTTTGAAAATTAAAATCTGCATCGGCTGGACTAGCAGAATTAGCTGTAGATTTAAGTATTGGAGTATCGTTTAAAAATACATCTTTTAATGCTGCATTATTATATTCTGGAGTTCCTTTTGTTCTACCTTCTTTTGATGCTGTAGCAAAACCTTCTATTTCACCTTCTGATATAAGATCTTGAATTGTTGCAAACTGCCTACTATTTAAAGTATCAGGGGATCTTGTTGGAGAAGGAGGTGGTTTAGGTGGCCCACCAGAACCTCTAATAATTTTATCTGTCATGCCACTACCTGATTAGTGTCAATACCAGCCGAAATAACTACTGAGCCAGTTATAACTTCTCCATATACGATTGGATGCACTGTTCCAGCCCTACTGGTATTTTGCACCCCAGAAAAATTAAAAGATACTCTTGGATCATCTTCTATACTCTCAGGTTTTGGCATTGGAAATAACATTTCAGAAACACCATTTAAAATTAATCCAGCACCAATAGCACTAACAGCAGTACCTATTTTTGTACCAATTCCTCCAGCTACAGCAGCAGTTTTTCCAAGACCATACGTTCCAAACAAACCAGCACCCGGAAATAAAAAACTAGCTCCTATTAAAGCTGCTCCAAATAATATTTGCCTTCCAGCACCACCACCACCACCAGTAATCACAGGCACAATATGTATATCATCTTGACCTATAGGATTATGCAAGTCTTCTTTACCCATATCTTCCTTACCTACTAATACCTGATAATATTTATTTGACATATATGCTTCTAATTTAGGAAAGTTGCTAACAAGAAATCTTATTGCTTCTGCTGGATTTTTTACAACAGCTTCTAATTCTTTATAACCTACAAATTCTGCAAGTTCTCCATACATTTTAACTTTCCGAAGCATAACGATACCTCTTTCCAGTGCATTTCAACAGCCATTCTGAATATGGCTCTTTACAAGATAGTCTATCTGCTAAATGATGTAAAACCATATCTCCAAGAAAAATAGCTACATGATTTAAAGTTGGGTGCATTATTGACATTAACAATACATCTCCTTCTTTTAATGCTTCATTATTAGCAAGTTCTCTAAATCCTGTGTCTTTTGCATATTTCTCAAACAATGGATTTTCTAAAAACTCTTGTGGAGTTATAGATCTTTCATAATCAATTAACTCTATATTCTTTTCTTGCTTATACCAATCACGAACTAATGACCAGCAATCAGTAACACCCCAAACCCACTGCCTTCCTAATATATCTGGAACATAACCTTCTGGCTTACATTCACCCCATTGTTCAGTTTTTGGGTTAACAATATACCAAGGTAAGTTGCTATGCTCACAACTTATACGATCAGCCTGACTAGGTGTTGGAGGTGTGATTGGGTGGCTATGAACAATACCAATAATTTCACCTAAATTATCTGCTTTTACATAATCTTCTGGATTTAAAATAAACTCTTGATGATTTGTTATTGCTAAATTTTGACAAGGAAAATATCGTTCTTTGCCTTTTACATTTAACAAAAGACCAACTGCTTCTTTTGGATCTTGATCTTTCGCATGAAGCAATGCAGCATCTTTCCAATTCATTGATTAAACGTACCAATAGAAGGAAATAAAGATCTGGTGCATTGACGTTTAGGAGATCTTATTCCAGCCAAATCAAAAACTGCTGCAAGTTCCCATGAGACAACCTCCCTGTTTTCTGCCTTTTTACGATCTATGTAATAAATTTCCTGTGGAAATTCTGCATTAGGGTCTGGAGTACCAAATGGATTTGTTGCTCCAGAAAAGTTTGCTGCATCTAAAAACCTTGCCATTGTCCTTATCCTTACAACTTTTGCACCTGTTAAATCATTACCAGCAGTTGTTTGATTAACAGTTAATAATATTGCTGAAATAGAAGGCGTACCCATATTGCTTACAGTCAATGTAGGTCGAGGTAATTGTCCACGTTGATAAGCAAAACCTGTAGCTTCTATAGGAAATCTTAAATAATCATTACCATCCCATACAATTTTTCCGTTTGCATTTAAGTTTGTACCAGCATGAAATCTATAAACAGTTGTTGCACCATGCAAAGTATTATCTAAAGTCAATGTAAACAATTCAATAATTGCTGACGGATTTACATTTTGTATATCACTAAAGACAGGATCAGTACTCATGCTGGCTCAAAGACCTCTCTAAATGTGGCATTAATACTTGCCAGAGTAGGTAGATTAATAGTTTTTGTCCATTTATCGCAAACAAATTTACTTGTACCAGTTTTAGTAATTGATACGTTGCCACTTGTGGTCGCACCACTAGATGCTGTTACTACAAAAACATTAGCATTAGTAACCGAAGAAACTATATATGTACCATCAGCAGAAGATCCAGAAGTGAAATCTATAACGATAGAATCCCCTGCTAATAACCTATGGTTTGTAATTGTGATAGTTATTGTTGTACTGCTTTGTGCATACGTTCCTGTCTTTGTAAAAGCTTCTCTTGGAGGTACATAATCAAAACTTTCGTTATCCAAAGCACGTTCTTGCAAAAAATAATCAATAGTATCAGCTTCATCTTCTGTAATATTTTCCCACTTCAAACTATATTGTCTTGGGTTTTGATGATTTGGTATGCCGAATATTAGACGATGCTCATATCCATCAGCAAAACGCACAATTTTATCTATTGGTGCTTGATCTTTTTTAACGCTAAAACTAGGTTCTATGCTTGGAAAAGTAGCCATTAACTTAACAAACCTCCCGGCCTTTGTTGTGATATAAGTTCTGATTGTATAGCAGCAGCTAAAGCCCTACCAAACTGTTCTGATTGTGCAGAATCACCTTGTACAGAGCTACCAGATGCATCTACATTTACAACAATATTACCAACTCCTCCAGAACTTTGCACTCCAAGTTTTCCATTAGATCCACGTTTTAAAGGCATGATCGCTTCCGGCCCAGCCTCTCCCATAAGCCCCATGCCATTTGCCATTGGGAATAAGGTTGGTTTGTTTACTATGCCTCCATAAGCATATGGAACAATTTTATTTTTAGCAAAGACATTACCTTTAGCACTTGGTACAATTTTACCACCGCTAACGACACCGCCATTAGCTAAGTTGGGGAACAGAAAGCTAAATAAAGGTTTGGTGATTGCTGCCCTTACAAGCATCCTTGTCAAATCAGCAATAATAGAATTTGCAAGATCTCTAAAGTTTAATTTACCTGTAAGAACAAATTTAACCATTGCATCTTCCATTCCTTTAAAGGCATTTACAACTGCGTTCTCAGCTTGCTCTGCAAACTTAAATGCACTTTCAGCAAATGACTCTAATGGTGACTTTTTCATATCTGTTAATTCTGGCAATCCTGTATCTGTCTTAGGTTTACCAGAATCATCTCCTGTTCCTAAAGCTGTTAAAGTAGCAAGTGTTTCTGTAGCTTCTTTCATTTGTTTATTAAGGCTTTTCAAAGATTTTTTACTACTTGCTGCTGTATTATCAATTTTCTTTTGTAGACTAACTATTAAGGCTTCTTGTTTTTTAATCGCATTTGCTGTTCCTATTCCCATAAATTCGTTAAATTTTTCAATAACTTTTGTAATAAACCCAACAATATTCTCGAATACACGTTGAAACTCTGCTCCAATAGGTTGCAATATAGTACCTACTGCAAGTTTTAATCTATCCATTGTTGTTTTAAGTCTTTGCCCTGCATCAGCAGACGAATTAGCAACTTTGTTTGCTGTATCTGCAAAATCTATATTTAACTTTTTAGCAAAATTTATAACTTGATCTAAACCAACAGTTCCATCTCTCAAGTCTTTTTGTAATTTTGCCAAACTACTACCATTAGCTTCAGCAAATTTCACAACAGCACCAGCTAGTCTTTCACCCAACTGACCTTGTAGTTCTTCAGCAGATACCTTACCTTTACCAAAGATCTGCGACATTGCTCGAATAGCAGATTGTACGTCATCTGCATTACCACCAGTTGCCTTAATTGCGTTTGATACACCAGTAAAAACTTCTTCTGCTTGTTCAATAGTCCCACCAGCACCAAGCACAGATGCAGATAAAGTTGTAAATTGTTTGGTAGATGCAGCTATTGGAACATTTAATCGTTTTGATGTTGTTGCGATAACGTCAAGACCTTTTTGAAAAGTTGCATTATCTTTGGTAACACCTTTTAATGCAATTTGTAACTTTTGTATATTTGCTGCGTATTCTGCACTATCAGCACCAAAAGTTGCTGCACCAGCAACAGCGTCAATAGTTCCTCCTATAGCAGCACCAGCAAGCGCACCGGGCGCACCTCCAGCTATTGCACCAATACTTGCACCTGTAGCTGCTCCAGCAGGCAAAAATCTTGAAGCAGCAGCACCTATAGCAGCACCTCCAGCAGCTTGCGCTCCAACACTCATCTTGCCAAATGTACCGCCAAAACGACCACCACCACTAGCAGCAGTTAATCTCCTCATATCTTTTTCTGTTTCTCTTATAGCTGCACTTAATTTTTTATATTCACGAGAACCAATAGCTACATTATCTTTTGTTCGTTTTAAAGCGTCAATTTGACCCTGAAAAGCGTTTTTGCTTAGTTTGGTTTCTTTTCTTAACTGTCTTAAACTATTAACAAACTCGTCTACATCTTTATCAGCTATATCTACTGTTGATTTTAATTTTTCAAAATCTTTACCAAGACCACTTATCTGCGAAAAACCTTTTAGATCTAAAACTAATTGTATTTTATCTATAGCTTTAGCCACTACTTCTTCTCCTTATTAAATTCACGCATAGCGATAGATTCCATAAGTTGCAAACCTTCGAGCATTTCTTGTCGGTTATTCACATGATAGAGGTCAAACAGTCCTCCATCAAGTAATAAAACCTCGTACTTTAATCCTACTACACCTCCAAAACTTGTGTTCCATTGTGTCTGACAACGTAAAAACATCATTACAATATCCCAATTCTCATCAAAAACCTCAAAGTCTTCTTTTACCTCTGGTTGCTCCTCGATTTCTACACCAAACGCAGCAGCGTCTTTTTGTGTTTCATCTATAACTTCTTTGCCACCCGAAGCCCAGTATTTAGTGGCATCAATTAGTTTCCCACTTGTGCATTTGCATAGAATTTTTTAAAAGCATCTAAGACACCAGCTACAAAATCTATATCTTCTGCAAATTCTTTTAATGTTTTATCTGTAAATTCAATAGGAGTTCCATCTTCTTCATTTACATCTATCCAGCCTACTAATACTTTTTTAAGTGCCTCGTATTCTGATGCTGACTCAAAACTATCAAGTTCTGATCTAGATAAACGTATAAATTTACCAGTAAAACTTGTTGTTTCAAATTCACCAATTTTAGTTTCACTAGGAGTTTTTATTTCAACAGGCCAAGGGTAAACCTTAGTCTTCTTTTTAACAAATGCCATAAATCAATATATATACTTCTTTACTCTACCTCAGTAGTCAATACTTACTAAGTAAAGACTATCGAAAGCTCGTCATTAGCTGAACTTGGTACAAGTGTATAAGGAATCTCTAACATAGTTACACCATCAGCTTCACCATAAGCAACGTCACCAATATCTACTTTTGTACTTGTAACTCTAACAATATTACCAGCAGCAGTACCATGAGTAACTGTTATGTTGCCAAGAGAAGTATCTGTTAGAG
>VTLG01011482.1_pt1 | contig 19800 bp, 14 predicted proteins | sample 4694571 | NCBI WGS metagenome assembly VTLG01 (sample SAMN12604809, study PRJNA352737) | marine metagenome | biome: ENVO:00000447; feature: ENVO:00000209|ENVO:00000569|ENVO:01000036; material: ENVO:00002151; isolation source: viral sequences binned using virsorter ... | reverse complement strand
ACAGATGTTGATAGTTGTTCTGATTTAGACGATATTAAAATAGTATATGCTAAACTTCATGATGGTGGAGAATATATGACATGGCCAGATGAATCAAGTATTGTTGCTTATAATAGGATAATTAATTAATGCCATTTCAAAATAATATGGTCGGATTTGGTGCTGCTTTGGAAAATGAGCTTTGGCTCTGGGGAGCAAACGGGCAGGGACAACACGGGGTTGGGAACACGATTAATACGTCATCTCCGATTCAGATGGAAGCTGGCAAAGATTGGGGTTCCATTAGTATTGGCGCCGGAGCTACTATGGGTGGTGTTACCGCAGATGGTGAGCTTTTCATGTGGGGGAACAATACCAATGGTGAATTAGGTCAAGGTGATACGAATGTCACAGGCTCTGGACGAAGATCATCTCCAGTTCAAGTTGGGTCTTTAACTAATTGGTCTAAAATTTCTATTGGTCAAAATCATGTTCTCGCTGTCAAAACAGATGGAACATTGTGGGCATGGGGAGGAAGTGCACAGGCACTTGGTCATGGAGATGTAGTGAAGCGTTCTTCTCCTGTTCAAGTTGGGTCTTTAACCGATTGGTCTATTCCTTCGGGCGGTGTTGATACTAGTTCCTGTGTTAAAACTGACGGCACTCTTTGGACTTGGGGAGAAGGCAACGCTGGTCGCATAGGCCACAATAATGAAACCGATTATTCTTCTCCTGTACAAGTTGGTTCGCTTACTACTTGGAGAGATGTTCAGCTGAGTGCTTCTTGGGGGTTCGGCGTGTCCACGGGCAATACTCTTTGGGCTTGGGGTAATGGAGGTGAAGGACAGTTAGGACAGGGAGATGACGCAAACTATTCTTCTCCAAGACAGATAGGTTCATTAACTAATTGGTCTAAAATAGCTGCTGGCTACCTATCATGGCGTGTTGTTAAAACAGATGGAACACTTTGGGCTTGTGGTAATAATCCCGGCGGGGGCCTGGGTGATGGTACTGTGGTCTATAAGTCTTCCCCTGTTCAGATAGGATCATTAACAACGTGGAATTCTCCCGGCCAGGAGGGTTGGGGCAACGGGATTGCCTGCGCTGGCAAAACAGACGGAACTTTATGGACTTGGGGTTATGGTGATGATGGCCAATTAGGTAATGATAATGTAATAAGGCGTTCTAGTCCTGTGCAATTAGGTACAGACACTGATTGGCAAACTGGGGAGTTCGCAACGGCTTATGCTGGGATGTGGGGCAAAAGAGGAGATTAATCCAAAATCATAGATGAGTTATAAATAGAACAAATACTATAGGAAAGAAAAATGGCAGCAATTATAACAGAAAAATTTAGACGACACAATTCTACTCAATTCTACGAGTCATTTAGTGAAGCGTCGAAGAATGTCTATTATCTAATGATTGGAAAATCCGCTCCCTTTACAACAGGAACTTCTGGTGGTACAGATGATTCACCACCTACTCCTGTTGATGATGTTGGTACGGAATTTTATACATGGGATCAAACAATTGCTCTAAAAAATATTGCTTCTACTGAAGTAAACTATGCAATTCCTCGTAGAGATTGGGCAAACAGTACCACATATGATATGTATGAACATAATGTCAGTTCTTCTAATACTACGACATCAGGTGCGTCAAATATTTATGATTCTACATTTTATTTTAGAACTTCTGATAACAGGGTTTATAAAGTTATAGACAATAATGACGGTTCAGCATACTCTGGTTCAGAACCTACTTCTACATCAACTTCAACATTTGTCTTGGGTGGATATACACTCAAATACATGTATACAATTAGTGCATCCAATTCAAACAAGTTTCTTACGGCAGACTTTATGCCTGTTGCGACAGACAGTACAGTAAGTGCAGCTGCAACGGATGGCGCAATTGAGAGTTTGATTGTTACTGCTGGTTCTGGTTATACAAATGGAACATACTATGCAGCAGTATACGGAGATGGAACAAGTGCTGGGACTTCATCTGGTGCGGTTGTAAGAATCACTGTAAGTGGTGGTACAATTGCTTCTTTTGGTTTGACTGCTGGTACGGATACTACCATTAATTCTGCTGGTGCTGCATACACATACGGAACCGTTAATCTTGGTTCAAGTTATACTTTCTCAGATTCAGACCTTTCAAGTGCTTCTTCTATGGGAAGTGGTACGGCCGGAGCGGTATCTGTTGTAATTAGTCCTAAAGAGGGACATGGAAATGATGCAGTTAATGAGTTGGGTGGACATTATGTTATGATGAGAGCCACACTTACTGGTGCAGAGGCAGATGACGTTCTTGCTGGAAACGATTTTAGAAACATTGCTATTATTACTGATCCAACAACTTATGGTACTTCAACGGTTGCATCGTCAACAACGTATCGTCAGACTTATGCATTAAAACTAACTTCTGTATCTGGAACATTTACTGCTGATGAAAAGATATCTCAAGCATCTACTGGTGCGATAGGTAAAGTGGTGGAATGGGACAGTACACTTTCAATTCTTTATTATCATCAGGAAAGATATGGTGATTATGGAACCAATAGTACAACTGGTGCCTATGTTGCCTTCTCTGGTGCTAATGCGGTAACAGGTGCAAGTTCGTCTGCAGCGGGAACACCTGATGCATCAGCGGATACTGCTGTAACTCTTGCGAATTCCAATACTATCACGTTTACTGATGGATATGCAAATCCAGAACTGCAACCAGATAGCGGTAATATAGTTTATCAGGAAAATAGAAAACCAATTAGTCGGGCTACAGATCAGACGGAAGATATCAAAATTATCGTGGAGTTTTAGAATATGGTTCAAAAAACAGACCTAAACGTAGCACCATATTATGATGATTTTGATGCATCTAAGAATTATGTAAAAGCACTTTTCAGGCCCGGATTTGCTATTCAGGCAAGAGAGCTTACACAATTACAATCTTCTCTTCAAAACCAAATTGCAAAATTTGGTGAACATGTGTTTGAAGAAGGTAGTGTAGTTATACCTGGCCAAGTTAGTGTTCTACAAGGTTATGCTTCTCTGAAACTTGCTTCAACATTTGCTACTGAAACAATTGATCCATCACAGTATTATAGTACTACAACTCCTGTCATTATTACAGGTGCAACAAGTGGTGTTACCGCTAAGGTACTTGGATATGATGTTGCGTCAACCACAGAGCAACCCACTTTATTTTTGAAGTATATTAAAACTGGTACTGATGGTGAAGAAGGAGCTTTCCTAGACGGAGAAAATATTTCTGCAAATGCTGGAATAACACATACCACATCATACTCTACTGGTGTTGCTTCTGCAACAACATATACTTCTTCATTTAGTCTTACAGATAGTACTGTAACTGTAGCACAATTGAGAGGTTCTACTGGTCCGGCATCTGCTTCAGGTATTGCTGTTAACATTCAAGCTGGTGTGTTTTTTATTCGTGGTCATTTTGTAGAGAGTTCAGAAGAAACATTAGTTATTTCCAAATACGATCCTACTACAACTTTTCGTTGTGGATTTGCGATTACTGAAACTTTGGTTACACCAGAAGATCAATCAACTCTTTTGGATAATGCTACAGGTTCGTCAAACTATGCTGCTAAAGGTGCTCATCGTTTACAATTTGCTTTAGCATTAAAAAAACTAGACTTTGATGCTACAGCGGATAGTAATTTTATTGAATTAATTTCATATAAAGACGGCGCTATACAAAGTATAACTCGTAATTCTGAATATAATATTTTGGAAGAAACTCTTGCTAGAAGGACTTATGACGAGTCTGGGGATTATACGGTACGACCATTTAACATTACAATGAAGGAAAGCACAACACTAAATGAAAATGTTGGTGTATATACTTCTGGTGACACGACAGATGATGGAAATATTTCTACTAATGCATTGTTAGCATGTCAGGTATCAACTGGTAAAGCATATGTTAGGGGTTATGAGATTGAAAAAATAGCCCCAACATTTAAAGACATTAATAAGGCAAGAGATGTAGAAAATGTTAATGCTGGTATTACAACATTTGAATTAGGAAATTACACAGTTATTAATAATGTTTACGGTACACCTGATATAACTGCAATTTCTGGTGAGACAACTGCATACAAAACAATAAGTTTGTATGATCATATAATAACTACTGATGGGAGTGTTCCCGTTTCTGGTGGGCTTACACTTCCACCTATTGGCCAAGGCAGGGCAAGAGCAATAGAATATGACTCTGGTACTATAGGTACTGATGATGCAAGATATAAGATTTATCTTTTTGATATCAAAATGTTTACTATTCTTACTCTTAGTGGTACGCCAAGTCCAACTTTAATTGCTAATTTTTCAACTGGTGGTGTAAAAATAACGGGTGTTACTTCTGGTGCTACAGGTTATGTTGTAAATAATGTTGCTACTACATCTGGAACAAAAATAACTGTAATTAAAACTTCTGGTAGATTTTCTAACGGAGAAAAAATTACAGCTTCTGATTCAGCTGAAACTAGTTCAATTATAGAAGATTCGGGCAATACTGATTTGACTTTGGCTTCTGTTGGTGGTACTAATGCTGATGATACAAGGACTTTTGAACAAGTTCGTTCTATGGTCATGGTTGATGACGATAGTGGTCAAAATTTTACAGCAGATGTGATATTAGAAGTTCCAGTACGAAGAAGAAATGTTGTTAATACTCTATTACTAGATGGAACCGATGCTGGTAGTGCTAATGCAAATAATACTTTCACTTTGGATGTAGGTGATGATGATCCTTCTGGTGGAATTATTATGGAAACAAATCTAATACCAAAACTTGTTAATCCTGAGAAAAATAATGCGTTAGAAAAACTTTCAAAATCAGTTGTTAAGACTCTTTTAACTACTAACAATTCTGGAGCATCTGACACACAATATACTGTTCGCAGACAGTTTATTGGAACAACTAACTCTTCTGGTATTGTTACCTTTAATGCAAGTACAAACGAAACTTTTGTAGCACATGCTGAAAAAGATTATGTAATGTCAATCCTTACTGCTGGTGGTGGTACAGGAATTCAGGGACAGCTTGTTAGTATTGCTGATGAAATAAGTAATACAGGAACAGCTTCTATTACGATTACCGATTCAACTGTTTTGGGTAATGCTGCAAAAGTAAAACTTACTGCAACTATTCTTAAAACAAGTGTAACACAAAAAACAAAAACAACTAAACTTATGAAACAGATGAAGGTTACTACCGGCACAACTGATGCATATGGAACACGGCCAGGAGATAGAGATATTTCTTTAGGTCGCGCTGATGCATTTAAACTGGTAGGTGTTTTTGATTCACAAGATACTTCTACCGATGCCGTTGCACCTACTTTGACCTTGACTACAATAACAGGAACATTTACCAGAGGCGAAAAAATTACTGGTGGAACAAGTAAAGCTACTGGTAGAATTATTAGCACATCTAGTCCTATGAGTTTTGTTTCGACAAATAGTTTTTCTTTTACTGCTGAGACAATTACAGGTGACAGTTCTGGAGCAACAGCGACAGTTACAGCAACAACTGATGGTGATATTGTAATTACCTCAAAATATTTACTTGATACAGGACAGCGTGACAACTATTATGATATTGCAAGAATTGTAAGAAAAAGGAATCAAGCAGCACCTATAGGAAGACTTCTTGTTGTTTATGATTATCTGGAACATGGTGCTGGAGATATGTTTACGGTTGACTCTTACAGTGATATTGCAAAACAAATGCAATATGATGATATTCCGATATATTCTGCTTCAAAGATTGATGTAGATGAGCCAGAACCGTCAGGTAAATTTCCATTATATGATACCTATGATTTTCGTCCAAGAGTGGATGATGTAACAGGTGCATCTGCAACATTGTCAACAGTTGACGAAATAACAGGACTTTCCTTTAATTTCTATAGTAGAAGTTTTGGGGGTACTGGTGGTACAACTGTGGACACTCCAAAACCAGGCTCTTTCGTTCAAGCAGATTTTGAATATTATCTTCCTAAGTTTGCATCCTTGATTTTAAATAACAAGGGAGATTTAAAAATAATTGAAGGTCAAAGTACTGAAAATCCACTATTACCGAAAGTTCCAGACAATTGTATGTTAATGGCTACTATGTTTATTCCGGCATATACTTTCCTACCAAAGAATGTATCGATAAGAAAAGTAAAGCATCAAAGATATACTATGAAGGATATTGGTAAGATTGCTAAAAGATTAGATCATGTTGAGTATTATACAGCTTTAAGTTTGTTGGAAAGAGATGCTGAAAGTTTTGAAGTTACTGATGCTAACGGATTGAATCGATTTAAATCTGGGTTTGTTGTTGATAATTTTAAAGGTCATCGTATTGGTGATACTGTACATAGAGATTATAAAAATTCTATGGATTTTGAACTTGGTCAATTACGGCCAAAACATAAAGCAAAAGCTATTGATTTAATAGAATCAGTTTCAACCGATGCAGAAAGAACTGCTGCTGGATATAAAAAAACTGGTGATCTAATTACTCTTCCATATTCTGAAATAATAATAACAGAACAACCTTATGCTACGAGAACAGAAAAGATTACTCCTCTTCAATATTCTTCATATATGGGAACCATAACATTATCACCATCATCTGATACATGGTTTGAAACTGAAATTATACCAGAACTAGTAGTTAATGAAGAAGGTGATTATGACGCAGTTTTAGCAACTGAAGCAAATAATCTAGGAACAATTTGGAATTCTTGGCAAACTCAATGGTCAGGTGTTGTCGAAACACGAACTGATAATTGGACAGAAGGTGGAACACAATTTTCGCCTGACAGATTTGATGTAACAAGAACTACGGAAACGGTGAGAACAGATCAAACGAGAACTGGTGTTGATACTCAAGTTGCACTTAGAGTTGACAGGGTATCACAAGGGTTTAGAGTTGTTTCAACAACAGCCCTTCCAGCTGTTCGTTCAAAAACTATAACTTTCACAGGTGAGAATTTTAAACCTAACACCAGATTATATGCGTTCTTTAATAAAACTTCTGTAAGTGCTCATGTTACGCCTGCAAGTACAACTTATACTACTGACTCAACTCCTGTAGCTGAAAGTCCTCTGATTACAACTGCAACAGGTAAAGTAGAAGGAACATTTCTAATACCTGATCCAACGGTTGATGGTAATCCTCAGTTTACTACAGGAGATATTGAGTTTAAACTTACTTCAAGTGATTATAATGGTGCAGTTAGTACAGAAAATTGGTTTGGCACAGAAGGAACCACAATATACTCTGCAACTGGAATGTTGGAAACATCACAAGAAGATATTATTGCAACAAGAAATGCTGAAGTTACGAGAACTGATGTAAATCAAGAAACTTCTTTCAACACTCTTAGAACAAATGATGTTCGTCAACTCACAGGTAATTGGAATCAGGAACAAGCTGCAATTGCGGCAGCACAAGCAGCTGCAGCTGCAGCAGCTCAACCAAGTAGTAGAAGGCGTGCCGTGGCGGGAACATGGAAAGGACATGTGAGCTCACTTTCTATATATAACTCATCTATGAGTTGGAAATCCGGCCCCTCCAAGATCGGCGCGGCCGCTGGCATCGGCGACCCCTTAGCTCAAACATTTTCGGTTGTAGGTGATACATCAGGTGCTGGTGGATTTATCACTTCCGTTGATGTATATCATCAAGCAAAAGACGATGTTCTCCCTGTAACGATGGAGCTAAGAAATGTTGTGAATGGATTTCCTGGCCCCAAACTTTTACCTTTTGGTCGAGTAACAAAAAATCCAGCAGATATTAATATTTCCGATACTGCTGCTACAGCAACAACATATACATTTTCTTCACCAGTTTATGTAGAAGCGGAGACTGAATATTGTATTGTTCTACTAACAGCAACGGACACGCATAAGGTTTGGATTTCCCGAATGGGCGAAACTGATATTGGTGGTTCACGAACTATATCTGAACAGCCTCATGTTGGTGTTTTATATAAATCTGGTAATAATAGTGCGTGGAATATGAGTCCGATGGAAGATTTGAAGTTCACTGTGAAATGTGCTCTTTTTGATCCAGCTGCTAGTGGTGTTTTAGCATTAACAAACGATGATGTTCCAACACAAACTTTAGCTAAAGACCCACTTATTATTACTGATAACAGTACTACGATGAAAGTCAATCATCCCAATCATCATATGTATGCTACAACTAATAATGTGACAATTTCTGGAGTCAAATCTCCAGCAACTACAACTTTGAATGGTGCTATTACTTCTACACAAACTACTTTGACATTAACTAGTGGAACTAATTTTGACGATACTTCTGGAATATATTCAAAACTAGCTAATAACCTGTGGTATATTAAAATTGATGATGAGATTTTAACGTATACCACCATTAGTACTAATGCTGTGTCAGGTCTTTCTAGGGCAGTGGACAGTACAACTGCTGCAGAACATGCTTCTGGTGCAACAGTAGAACTTTATCAGGCACATAAAGTACCGTTTACAGAAATTAATAAGACACATACTGCAATTGCAAATCCAGAAATTGATAGTTATACTTTGACTTTATCTACTACTCCTGTAGTTGATGGGGCTGGTAGTCTATCTTCAATTGGTGGTACAGTTGCAGTTGCAACAGAAAATGCAATAATAGATGTGTTTTCAACAATTATTGGTATGATGGAAACACCAGGCACCTCTGTTACTGCTGAAGCTTTGGTGGTTAGAGCAACAAGTCCATCAGGTAGTCAGACATCATTTCAAAATACGCGAGATGATGAACTTGTTCCGACAATTAAATTTCCATTAAATGATAATTATAAGTTTGAAGTTCCTTATATGGTATGTTCAGCGATTAATGAGACAAATGAATTGTCTTCACGACGGTCAATGGAGATACAACTTACAATGAAAACAGAGATAGGGAGAATTTCTCCTGTTATTGATCTTGGTAGAACATCTATGATTGCAGTTGCAAATAGAATTAATGATATAGATTCGTCATCTGATGTATATCCCACATCTGGACATGTTGGTTCTCTTGCCGCAGAGGGTGATGAAAACGCTGCAATTTATATCACAAAACAAATCACATTGGATACCTTAGCATCAGGAATAAAACTTTTATTTGCGGCTCACCGCCCATCTACAAACGACATTAAAGTGATGTATAAAATTTTGCCGATTGATGAATCTGAAGATTTTGATAATTTAGGATTTACTTACTTTAATAGTGATGGTTCTCCTGATGCGACTGTAGCAGCATCTGCTTCTATTAATGATTTTCAAGAGTACGAGTATACCGCCGGTATTGATGCCGACGGTTTTGGAACTTCTTTACAAGAGTTTATATCTTTTCAGATTAAAATTATTATGCAGGGAACTAACTGTGCAGAACCACCTAGAATTAAAGCATTTAGGGCTATAGCATTAGGAACATAAGATGGAGAGAGTATATAAACAGGTTGAAGGCCATCCAAATTTAGTTAGAGATGGTAAATCTCATGCTATTATTAATCGTAATGTCGATGCATATGACCAAGCAAAAAAACGTGCTGCATCTGCACAAAGACAAAGAGATGAAATACGAGGCACAACCAGAGAAATAAATCATCTTAAATCAGAAATGCATGAGATTAAACATCTTTTAAAGGAATTATTGGTTAGTCATTCTTAACTTGGGGGGCGGTTATAGAGGTTAGATTACATATAAATATGTAGAAAAGGAATATAAAGTATGGCCACTCCTTCAACAAAAGCTACATTAAAAAGTTATTGCCTTAGAGCACTTGGATACGGAGTTATTGATATTAACGTATCCGATGATCAGGCTGATGATCGTCTAGATGAAGCACTTCAATATTTTGCTCAGTATCATTACGATGGTATTGAGAAAATGTATCTCAAACATCTAATTACTTCTGATGAAGTAACTCGAGCTCGTTCTGACGCATCGACTACTGCAACTGATACTGCTGACAATTCAATCACAGCAACTTGGAAGGAAGGGAAGAACTTCATTCCAATTCCAAGTTCTGTTGTGTCTGTTGTACAAGTATTTCCATTCACCGATACTGGTGCCGGAAGCAACATGTTTGATATTCGATACCAGTTGCGATTGAATGATTTATTTGATTTCTCTTCAACATCTGTTATTCAATATCAAATGACTATGGACAATATTGATTTGTTAGAACATATACTTGTCGGTGAAACTCCTATTCGTTTTAATCAACATCAGAATCGTCTTTATATTGATATGGATTGGGAAAATGACGTAACAGCTGATGTTGACTATATGATTATTGAATGTTATCGAAAATTAGACCCAACAACATACACAGATATTTACGATGACATTTATCTAAAAAGATATGCAACTGCACTTATTAAAAAACAGTGGGGCGCAAACCTTTCTAAGTTCAAGGGCGTAACAATGTTAGGTGGAGTAGAAATGGATGGCGAGACTTTGTTTAGTCAAGCACTAGAAGAACAAAATAAACTTGAGGAACAGATTCAACTTGCCTTTGAGTTGCCAATAAATTATATGATAGGATAACTTATGGCAGTTAATACAGCATTTCATACAAGCAATCTTCACTCCATTGCAACAGAAAGAAATTTATATAGTGACCTAATAAAAGAGGCCATACAGATTTATGGGCATGACGTTTATTATATGGATCGTTCTCTTGTTGCAGAAGATACAGTGTGGGGAGAAGATTCTCTTTCCAAATACAGAACACAGCATCCCATAGAAATGTATATGGAAGATGCTGGCGGTGGATTTGCTGGTGAAAAAGAATTAATGAACCAGTTTGGTTTGCAAAATTTAAGTGAAGCAACCTTTGTCGTAAACAAGTCTCGTTTTCAAGAATTAGATCGACAGATACAAATTCAAGATGGAACAGACACAAGTTCTGGTGGTTCAATATTATTGGAAGCCGGAACCATAGACCAATCTTCAGATTCTTCTACACTAACAACGGTTACTGGTGACAATAACTTTTATATTATACAAGATACAGCTGCAACGGACTCTGACAGACCACAAGAAGGTGATGTAATTTATCATCCAGTTCTGGATAAGATGTTCCAAATAAATTTTGTGGATCATGATGAACCATTTTATCAGTTAGATAATAATCCTGTTTATAAGATGAGATGCCGTCTGTACGATTACAGTTCTGAAATTATTGATACTGGCATTTCAGATATTGATGCGATTGAAAGTGAACAAACACAGGACGCACTTATATATCAATTTACTCTGGAACAGTCTTCAGCAGTTACAGAAGATATTAGATTGGAATATGGTACTGATGACGATGTTGCTTCTGGATTACTACTTGAAGAAACAGATGGTGATAATATACTTGGTGAAAGTGATAGCACTTCTGTTGGTGAAAGTATTCTACTTGAACAGGCTGCTGATAGTGGTGATGATTCATATCTGATACAGGAGGACTATATAATAGGAGACTTTGATCAAGACAAGACATCTCAAAATGAAATGTTTGAAGTTAAGAGTAGAACAGTTTTGGACTTCAGTGAATCAAATCCATTTGGGGATGTAGGGAGCAGTTCATAATGTTAGGACAACAATTTTATCACGAAACAATACGAAACATTGTTATTGCTTTCGGTACGATGTTTAATGATATTCAGCTTATTCGTAAGGATAATTCTGGGACAATAACACAAACCATGAAGGTTCCTCTTGCGTATGGTCCAAGAGAAAAGTTTTTAGTACGTTTGCGTGAAGATGCAGATTTAACAAAACAGGTTGCAATTACTCTTCCTAGAATTGGTTTTGAAATTAAAAATCTTGCTTATGATTCTGCTAGAAAAATGAGTAGAGTTCAACGATTTAAGAAAGTAAAGGGAGCAAACACAAAACAGCTAGACACACAGTATATGCCTGTTCCCTATAATTTAGAATTTGAATTGTATATAATGGCAAAACAATCCGATGATGCTCTGCAAATTGTGGAACAGATACTTCCATACTTTCAACCAGATTATTCATTAACCATTAATGATATGGCTGATATGGGTATCACTAGAGATATTCCTATTGTCTTGAATAGTATTGGATATGAAGATAGTTATGACGGTGATTTTACTACTCGTAGAGCATTAATATATACTATGTCATTCACTACTAAATTTTATCTATACGGACCTGTTACTTCTGCTAAGGTCATCAAGACTGTACAAGTTGACCAGTACACAGACTTACCAGACCAATCACCGAAACGTGAACAAAGATATAAAGTTGTACCAAATCCAACATCTGCTGATGCTGATGATGATTTTGGATTTAGTGAAACTACGTCATTCTTCCAAGATGCACAGGGTTATAATAAAGAAACAGGTGAAGATGATAATAAATCGTAATGGAAAAAAACTCTAGATTAAGAATTGACAAAGAGCTTGGTGTTATAGATAAGATTGTCCCTAAGATTATGCCTGATAACTCTGAGGTTGTACCCTATAAGACTGAGGGTGGTGATGATATAGAAAAAGACTATGAATATCAAAGAGAAAACTTCTACAATTTGGTTGAAAAAGGTTCATCTGCGATTGACGGAATACTGGAACTTGCAAAAGAAAGTGAACATCCTAGAACGTATGAGGTTGCTGGAAATCTTATCAAACAGGTGGCAGAGGTAACAGAAAAACTAGGTGATTTGCAAGAGAAGATGCGTAGGTTAAAAGAGGTGCCAAGTAATGCACCGAAGAGTGTTACTAACGCATTATTCGTTGGTTCTACTAAAGAACTTCAAACTATGTTAAAGGATAAATTAAAGGATGAAAGTAATTGATAATGTAAAAAGTAAAGACATGTGGCCAACAACCACATATACTTTTACAGTTAATAATATTGATAATGAATATGTAAAAAATAAAGTTTTAGAAAGAGAACAAAAAGGTTTAGGATTTAGTTTTGACCCAATACAGGGTGGTGGTTGGCAAAGCAATAAAGACTTTCTTGACTACGAATTTTCTTTTTTGAAACAATCTCTTCTTGTTGGAGTAAATGAAATTTTGAGTCAGATTTATGTTGATGATGCCTCTATTAAAATGATTAATAGTTGGGCAAACATAAGTCGTAAAGGTGAATATACTATGCCTCATATTCATGAGGAATCTAATTGGTCTTGCGTCTATTATGTTACACCGACAGAGGATGCAAATCTTTATCTTAAAGACCCCAGACTATTAGAATATATGGATAAGTCTCATCATTATTTGAAACAGCCATACACAAATATAATTAGAAAAAGACCATTTGATGCAGGCGAAGCAATACTTATTCCAAGTTGGTTAGAACATGGAGTTGGTGCTGGAACTAAAGATGCGATAAGAATAAGTATAGCATGTAACTTCTTAATAGAGGGGTGAAATGAATAAAAATTTATTATTTTCGACAGAGTTTTATTCTTTTAATAATGAAAATATAGATAACGATAAAATAAAAGAAGTAATTTTAGAAAAAGAAAAGACTGAAACAAGTAGAGAAATATCTAATCACGGTGGGTGGCAGAGTCAAGATTCTTTACTTGACGAAAAAGATTTTTCTGAAATTAGAGATTTTTTGTTTGAATGTACTGAATCTATAACAAGAGATATGTATGAGGATGATACAAAATTTTATATGGTTTCAAGTTGGGGTAATGTGAATAGAAAAGGAGCTTATAATGAAACTCATTTTCATGGTAATTCACATTGGTCTTGTGCTTATTATATAACAGAAACTTATGGAGCCCCGATATATTTTATTGATCCAAGAGTAAGGGCAGGAATGTTTATAACAATCGGTTCAGAAAAGAATAAATATAATAATATCCTTAGACTAGAAAAATGTGAGCCGGGAGATGCTATATTTTTTCCTTCTTGGTTAGAACATGGAGTTAAACAAAATATAACTGATAATCCAAGAATAAGTATATCATGCAATTTTACACACTTTTTATTCGGGCAGCCCGAGCAGTCCGACTATTTGACAACGAGGAATTAAATGGAAACATACTTAGGAAATCCTAATCTAAAGAAAGCCAATGTCGCTCAAGAGTGGACAGAGAAAGAGGTCAAGGAATATGCTAAGTGTATGAATGATCCTCTGTATTTCATACAGACATATATTAAAATTATTTCTCTAGACCTAGGCCTTATTCCATTTAAACTCTACGATTTTCAGAAAGAAATGATAGGGACATTCCATAATAATAGGTTCACTATCTGCAAACTTCCTCGGCAGTCTGGGAAATCGACTACTATCATTGCGTATCTGTTGCACTATGTTTTATTTAATCCATCAGTGAACGTAGCAATTCTTGCAAATAAGGCTGCAACTGCTAGAGATTTGTTGGGGAGATTGCAACTTGCATACGAGAATTTACCCAAGTGGTTACAACAGGGAGTAATGACATGGAACAAGGGAAGTTTGGAATTAGAAAATGGAAGTAAAATATTAGCATCTAGTACTTCTGCTAGTGCTGTTCGTGGCGGTTCATATAATATCATATTTTTGGATGAGTTCGCTTACGTCCCTGCTAATGTAGCTGAACAGTTCTTTTCGTCGGTCTATCCTACAATAAGTTCTGGTCAGACAACTAAAGTGATGATTGTTTCTACCCCACATGGTATGAATATGTTCTACAAGTTGTGGACTGATGCAGAGAATGAAAGAAACTCCTATATTCCTATTGAGGTACATTGGAGTGAAATTCCTGGCCGTGATGAGAAATGGAAAGAAGAAACAATCAAGAATACTTCAATATCACAATTCAATTCAGAATTTGGGTGTGAGTTTTTGGGATCAATTGACACATTAATCTCAACCCAAAAATTAAAAACTATGACATATAAAAATCCCAAGCAATCAAATGCTGGATTGGATTTATATGATAAACCGCAAGAGGGACATACTTATGTGCTGACAGCTGATGTTTCTCGCGGTACATCAAATGATTATTCTGCGTTTTTGGTGTTTGATGTATCAGAAATGCCTTATAGAATTGTTGCAAAATATAGAGACAATGAGATAAAACCACTGTTGTTTCCCTCTAAAATATATGATATTGCACGAGCATACAATCAAGCATTTGTACTTATAGAAATAAATGACATTGGTGAACAGGTAGCAACAACATTACAATATGACTTGGAATATGATAATCTTATTATGGCATCTATGCGTGGTAGAGCAGGCCAAATATTGGGTGGTGGTTTTTCTGGTGGTAGAGCTCAATTAGGAGTAAGAACTACTAAAGCAGTAAAAAAAGTTGGTTGTTCTAATCTTAAACAATTAATAGAAGATAACAAATTAATAATAGAAGATTTGGATATTATTAGTGAATTATCTACATATATTGTGAAGGGACACTCCTTTGAAGCTGATGATGGTTGTACAGATGATTTAGTTGCATGTTTATTTATATTTGCATGGACTAGTGATCAGACATATTTTAAAGAATTGACTGATATGGATGTGCGACAAACCATGATGAGAGAACAGCAAGATGCTCTAGAACAGGATATGGCACCGTTTGGTTTTGTTGTTACAGGATTAGAAGATGAAAATATTGGTGAAATAGTGGATGAATATGGTACTAGATGGAATCCTGTAGTACGAGATTATGGTTCAAACTGGTAAAAATCTAAATAAATTCGATTAAATCATTATCTGCCTTGATCCAACAATTTGAGCACAATATTGTTGAGTTACCCACTAGGTGAAATATTTCTTTACGACTTTTATTATTAGTACCAACTCGCTTTGTTAATTTTCGTATTTCTGAATCATGAGGATAGAATTTGAGACATATAGTTTCACTTTCTCCACAGTGGTTACATGACTTATCTGATAAGAATTCGTTAAGTAGAATGATTCTTTTTCGATAATTCCTACGAGCTACCTTCTTTATAGTATCTTTATATTTTTCATAATGTGCGTTTGTCATGATATTATTTATATGTTATAACACTTATAAAAGAGGATTTTTGGAAACTGGTTTTTTATAAATATATTTGAAATACAAAAAACACTCTTAATATAAAGGAGTAACGATATGAGCTTTTTAGTTTCACCTGGCGTACATGTCAGAGAAGTTGACCTTACAAATGTAATTCCTTCAGTTCAAACCACGATTGGTGCGATTGCTGGTGTATTTGAAAAGGGTCCAATAGCTTCTGTAACATCAATTGGTTCAGAAACGGAATTGGTTGAAATTTTCGGAAAACCCAAAACAACCAGTAATCAATTTGAAACGTGGTTTGCAGCTGCAAATTTCTTGCAATATTCAGACCATCTTAAAGTAGTTCGTGCCGAAACGGGAACTCTAAATGCTGGTGCAAATAGCGGTATTCTTATTCGTGACGATGACCATTATGAAGCATCTTTCAGTACAGGACAGGGTTCTCACGGTGAGTGGGCTGCTCGTACTGCTGGTACTTGGGGTAATTCAATCGGTGTTCAGATTTGTGCTACTGCAACAGGATACGAGCAAGTGGTTGACACATCAAATCAGTTAGTTAACGGTGCTGGATCGCTTGCTGCTACTACAATTACGGTTGATAACGCAGATGAGTCGGGACATGCATTTAATGTAGGTGATATGATTTCTTTCTTTTCAGATACTTCGGCTACAGTGCCAGTTGATGAATTTAATGAGTATGAAGTAACAGCTATCAATACATCAACTAATGTATTAACAATTCGTCTAAAAGATGATCCAAATGGCGGCGGTTTGCAAAATGCTATTGCAGATAATTCTTATATAAGGCGGAAATGGAAATATCACGACTTGTTTACAACTGCGCCTGGACAATCTCAGTGGTCAAAAGACAACGGCCGTGGTATTGGTGATGAAATGCACATTGTTGTTTATGATACAACAGGTGATATCACTGGATACGATTCTGATGTTGTTGGACAGAGAACTTCTAGTGTTATAGAAACCTATGCCGCTGTGTCAAAAAGTTCAGTTGCTAGAACTTCTACTGGTAGTAGCAATTATTATGCAGACGTAATTTTCAGAGAATCAAATTACATCTACTGGACGGATCATGTTTCTGGTGGTACAAACTGGGGTACAGATACAACTTCTACTTATACAGTTTTACATCCAATTACAATTGATTCACTTACAGGTGGAACAGATGATCTTGCTCCATCAGCTGGTGAACTGGAACTTGGATATGACAAGTTTGCTGATACAGAATTACATGATATCAATCTTATAATTGGTGGTAAAGGTGGTGGAGCTGGTGATACAGCTGCTACGCAAGATACTCATGTAACAATGATTACTGATCTTTGTGAAGTGCGTAGAGATTGTGTAGGATTTGTTTCTCCATATCGCTCTGCGACAGTTGGTGTTGCAAGTTCTGCGGCAACTTCTGCTAGGCCGGTTAATAATCTAAAAACTGCATTTGATCTTTGCCCTGCATCATCTTACATGGTATTCGACAGTGCATACAAATATATGTATGACAAGTATAATGACGTATATCGTTATGTTCCAATGTGCGGTGATACTGCTGGACTTTGTGCATATACAGATGGTGTTGCTGATCCTTGGTTCTCTCCCGCTGGTTATAATCGGGGTAATGTAAGGGGTGCAATTAAATTGTCCTTCAATCCAGATAAGGCAGCCAGAGATATTCTTTATCAGGCAAGGGTTAACCCTGTTGTCAATTTCCCAGGCCAAGGTGTGGTTCTTTTTGGTGATAAGACTTCTCTTGCGAAACCAAGTGCTTTTGACAGGATTAACGTAAGACGCTTGTTCTTGGTTCTTGAAAAGGCAATCGCAACTGCTGCTAAATACATGCTCTTTGAGTTCAATGATGAGTTCACACGGGCTCAGTTCCGTAATATGGTTGAACCTTTCTTGAGAGATGTACAAGGTCGCCGAGGTATCTTCGACTTTAAGGTTGTATGCGATAGTACAAATAACACAGGTGAGGTTATTGATCGAAACGAGTTTATTGGAGACATCTACATTAAACCTGCCAGATCAATTAATTTCATTACACTAAACTTTGTGGCAGTGCGAACTGGTGTATCGTTTAGTGAGGTAGGAGGTTAATCATGGCGAATATAGATGACTTTAAAGCTAATCTAATTGGTGGTGGTGCTCGTGCTAATCAATATAGAGTAACGATTACTCCCCCGCCTGGAATTGCAATCGGACTTGATGTTCGTAGAGGTTCTTTTCTGGTAACAGCTTCTTCTTTACCAGCACAAACTTTGGCTGAAATTGCTATACCGTTTCGTGGTAGGCAAATCTATATTGCTGGAGATAGGAGTTTTGATGATGCTTGGACAACAACTTTCATGAACGATACGGACTTTATGGTTCGTAACGCCATGGAAAGGTGGTCGAATGGCATCAATGATCTTGCTGAGGGAACAGGAGTTATTGCTCCAGCAGATTATCAGACAGATTTAACTGTAGAACATTTAGATCGTGATGATACAGTTCTAAAAAGTTATATATTCAGAAGTGCTTGGCCAACATCAGTGGCAGCAATTGAGTTAACTAATGATGCACAAGATGCAATAGAAACATTTGAAGTAACTTGGAGATATCAACATTTTGAGGCTTCAGGCGTAAACTTCTAATTTGATACCTACTAAATAGTGTAACACGGTAGGAGATATTATGGCAGAACTTTTTGGGTTCACAATACAACGGGCGATTAAGGATAAGGGTGGGGAAAGAACATTTTCCACTCCAACTCCTGATGACGGCACCATTGATGTAGCTGGTGGCGGTTTCTTTGGACAAATTCTTGATACAGATGGTAGAGAACGATCCGATATAGATTTAATTCGGCGGTATCGTGATATTGCTCAGCAATCTGAGTGTGATACCGCTGTTGAAGATATTGTAAATGAGGGTATTGTTTCTAATCAAAACGATCAATCAGTAGAAGTTTCTTTAGATCGTTTACGTTATCCCGATAAAATTAAAAGAAAAATTCGTGCAGAATTTGATGAAGTTTTACGACTTCTGAATTTTGAACGAAAAGGTCATGACGTTTTTAGACGTTGGTATGTAGATGGTCGTATATTTTATCATAAGGTTATTGATACCAAAAATCCAAGAAAAGGAATTACAGAGTTAAGATATATTGATCCAACCAAAATTAGAAAAGTCAGAGAAGTCAAAAAAGACCTTGATAACAAAACTGGCGTTGAAATGACTGACAAGATTAATGAATATTTTGTATATAATGAAAAGGGATTGAGCCCTCTTGGTATTGGGTCAGCTGGTCAAGGAGTAAAGATAGCATCAGATTCAATTACTTATACTCCCTCTGGTTTGATAGATGGAAATAGCGGTAGAGTTCTATCTTATCTGCACAAAGCAATTAAACCTGTTAATCAATTAAGAATGATTGAAGATGCGTTAGTTATCTATCGTATTTCAAGAGCACCAGAACGTAGGATTTTCTACATTGATGTCGGCAATCTCCCTAAGATAAAGGCAGAACAATATCTTAAAGATGTGATGAATCGTTATCGTAACAAGTTAGTATACGATGCAACAACTGGTGAGATTCGTGATGATAGAAATCATATGTCAATGTTGGAAGATTTTTGGCTCCCACGCCGTGAGGGTGGTAGAGGTACAGAAATTACAACATTGCCAGGTGGTTCTAATTTAGGAGAAATTGATGACATCACTTACTTCCAACGCAAACTATACCGTTCACTTAACGTGCCAATATCACGATTGGAATCCGAAAGTGGATTCAGTCTGGGTCG
>VTLG01009763.1_pt1 | contig 19800 bp, 37 predicted proteins | sample 4694571 | NCBI WGS metagenome assembly VTLG01 (sample SAMN12604809, study PRJNA352737) | marine metagenome | biome: ENVO:00000447; feature: ENVO:00000209|ENVO:00000569|ENVO:01000036; material: ENVO:00002151; isolation source: viral sequences binned using virsorter ... | reverse complement strand
TTCAAAAAGCGGGGCAACGGAGTTTACTCTTGTGTGTTTATCATTTCCTTTTGAGGGTGTAAAGTTAATAACTGGGATGTCCATCTGTCTTAACTCATGAGTCAGAGGCAATCCACTTGCTTTTGCTTCTATGATAACCATGTCCGGTTTCCAGTCTTGGTATTCTTCAAGAGCCATTCTCCGGAGCTCAGGGAACTCGTACCTACCTTTAAAGGCGTTGAGTAAAATTATGTTTTGTCCCTGGTCCTCGGTTGTATAGACGCCCCACATGGTTATAGCACTATAGTCGGCTGTAGTTGATTTTGTAAATGCAGTATCAAGAGACATTACAGTGTAATCTAATGGAGGTGGATATTTATGTACATAATCACGCCACCATTCTCGTTTTAATATGGCTCCTTCTTCGGCAGTCGGTTGCTGCATATATTGGGCCAGCCAGTTGGAAACAGGGATCGAGGCCTTTGTTTTAAGAAGCTCTTCAACCTTCCAATATTCTGGCCAAACAGGTTTTCCATTTGGCAATATTGCTGGAAGTTCTACAACTTCCCATTGATCACTTCCTTCCTCACTTTGAGCTTTTAATAATTGACCAGTTACATCTTTTGTAGACCATCTAGTCATAACAATTACAATTGAACCACCAGGTTGAAGACGTTGACGTGGTCCAGCTGTGTACCAGTTCATGGCTTTATCAAAAGCTTTACCATCTGCTCTAACATCTTGTTCTTTGTGTGGGTCGTCAATAATTAATAGATCAGCACCCCGTCCAGTGATTGCTCCGCCAACACCAGCTGCAAAGTATTCACCACCTTGTTCGGTTTTCCATTTCCCTGCTGCCTGACTATCTTCTTGAAGTCTAGTCTTAAACAGTTCTTGGTAATGTTTTTCATCAACCAGATTTTTAGTCTTTCTTCCAAAGTCAATTGCAAGATCGGCTGTGTGGGTTGCTTGAATTATTTTCAAATTAGGTTTTTTTCCAATCATCCATGCCGGGAGTAAGTATGAGGCAAACTCCGACTTTGTATGTCTTGGCGGCATGTTAATGATTAGTCGTTTAATCTTGCCTTCAGCAAGATCATTAAATTTTTTATTAATAATTTTATGATGGGACCCCTCTATAAACTCAGGCCAAACGTACTTTACAAAACTTAAGAAATTTTTTGTAATATTTGGTTTAGCTTCATCCAACGCTACGCTTCTTTCAAGTTCTATTAGTTTAGCGCTTTCTTCTGGGGTCAATCCCTCTAAATTTTTTGTAATATTTTCTGTGTCTTGCATATCTCAAATATGTTTTCAAAAGTCTTACCTTAACCGTCTGAATTAGTCAATAAAGGGTAAGCTTGGGACCCCTTTTCTTATTTAAAGGGGGTGGGCCCTCCCGGTTTCGGTGTCAGGGTGGGCCCGCCCTGGTACCTCTATAAATTGCGGGGGTGGGCCCGCCCAGAAATTGTGAATTTGCGCCTGCGACATTATGCGTAGGATTATGTGGGATATAGTTATTGACAACTATATGTAGCTATATGTGTTTATTGCATAGGTTATTTATTCATCTATTCCTTTTATTGTTGTCCTTGTTGCCTGATATGGAACTCGTGTATGCTCGTTGCCATTCCAATTATATCTATAACTCTCGTATTTTTCTTTCTTAACTTTAATTGGTGTTTCACTTGGTTGCTTAACCGAATATGTATTGGCAATCTGTTCGCCAAACTCATTTAAGAATTCAAATAAACATCTGTTGTTGCAAAAGTAATTCCAAATATTAGCTTGATAACCATTATATCTATTTACTTTAATCTTAACAGTTCTTAAAACTTTATTATCCCCTGAACCACGAACCCTTGATTGCGTTTCAATCTTATGGCAATCAGGGTTGTGGCACCAGTTATATTCCATTATGCTACTTCTTCTGTTAAAATTAATGGTTCTTGAAATTGATGAGCAGAAATAAAAAAGCTTACATACTCATCTTGCTCCTCTAATAAAGATAATGCAGACAAAAACTTGTTTGCCTCGTCTAAATTATCTGTATGTTTTTCTATTCTATAACTTTCTGAATAGTTTGATTTATATTTTCTTATTACAAAGTATATCATTTATCCTTCTATTGTTTGTGTTGCTTTTATTGTCATTGGATTTTTCGCCATTCGCCATTGATTGCCTTTCTCGTCTGGTTCTGCGTCATTATCCCAATAGATAAAACATACTACTCCATTTTTAGAAATAAATGCTTTGCCTACTGTGTCTGTGTTTGGTTTAAACCAACTTCCATTCCTAGTAATAACTTTTTTATGCTTGTTAGCAAAATAAGTTACCATGAAATTGTTTGGTATATTGTTAAGGTCTATTTTATTTGTCATTTTTTCCTTTCTGTTATTCTGGGATATTATAAGATACCCCAGAAATGTAAAGCAACTTTATGCCCAAAATGGGTTTAATTGGCAACTTGTGATTGTTGCTCGTATAATAACCTTTCAGCTATTTTTTCTGCTTTGGTTTTAACTTTCTTGTTTTTCATTCCTTTTATTCTGTCTGCCAGATTTTTAGGATTGTAAATTGTCAAGCCAGTTGAGTTAGTTCTAACTATTTCTGCGTCTGAAATATTCAAGCCAAGTTCTTTTGAAAGTTCAATTGCCTCGTCTAAATATTTATAACCTTTCAAACCGATTTTAATTTCTTTCATCTGTTTTAAAATAGATGAAATCCATTTTTGATGAGCAATTACAAATTGTCCTTTTTGATTTTTCCAATCAATCAAGAACATATATTCTTGTTCAGTACAAGCGATTGACCTATCACGACAATAATCACGACCAATTAAATCAAGTTTATACTTGTCGTTCCACTCTTTGCCATAACCTTTGTCGTCGTCGCCAAGATATTTATTGTTGTTGTCAGTATATTTTGTTCTATGTGGGTTGTTCTCTTTACCCTCTTGCTCAATCAAAATATCTGGATTGCAATTATCTTGTGCTTTTAGTTCATCACGAAATAAAGCATAACCATACTCATTGTCAGAACGATTATAACTATTGTTGTTATCAACATCAATAGAACCATTTAATCGAAAATCAAAATGACTTTCAATAGTATCTTCTTTCATTATAGGATTGCCGTCATAGTCTTTATCTTCTTTCATTCCAAGATAATGAAAATGAAAACAACTGTCTTTTGCAATAGTCGAAACATTTTCAAACTTATTTTGAAGATAATATGCTTTAGCAACATCTTCTTCCGTGTAATGTCGTCTGACTATTTTCTTTGCCATGTTCCAAGCATTGTCGTTTATGTCAATCTGGTCTGCTTTTAGATTGTCATAGTTTTGTTTTTCAACAGTATCTTCTTGTTCAAGATGTACTCTCATTCTATTAGCAATCTTGTTTCGATACTCTTGGTTTAGTCTTATTCTACTCATTTTTGCCTTTCTGTTATTTGTTTGCATTAATTTAAAATTAACACTTGACTTTGGGATTGTCAAGTATTATATGGGATATATATTTATTTATAAAAACTTAAATATAACATTTAAGCTAACTTGCAGTTGGCAGTACAAAAACGCAACTGCAAGTTGCATGAAACAGAAAGGATTAAAAAATGAGTTTAGAATTATTCTAAACTATTGGGACATGAGTTTGCAAGCTGGAGTATTAAAAGGGTTTTAATTAATCCTACACTCGAGTTCTCGAGCTTGCAAGCGCTGATCCCTGAGTACATCAACGACAGACTAGGGACGTCCTAAGTCGTATAAGCACGCAAGTCGCGGATTCGTTGGTTAATTGCCTTAATGGTGTACTCTGGGATCAGTGGCAAGGGGCACGCGTGTCCCCCTGCTGATCCCTGATCCGAACTTGGAGGGAGCTTGGAGTAATTAACCAAGCAGTAAACTCGTCGGATCAGGGATCAGGGTTCAAGCTGTGGGATTTAACCCACTATAGTACAGGTTGCAATGGACAGATGCGACATGGCCACAAAGCTAGAATGAGTGTGCCCGCCTGCACGGCTTGACACTTGATCCTATATAATATAAGATAAAAACAGAAAGGAAAAACAATTATGTCAACAAGAAGTAATATAGCAATAGAGGACCCAAAGACAAAAAAAGTGAAAGTAATATATGTTCACTCTGATGGGTATCCATATGGCGTTGGAAAATGCTTAGTGGATAATTATAACAATAGACAATTAGCTGAAGAACTTTTTAAATATGGAGATGCCAGCTACTTGGGCGATACTCTGGATGAATGCAGTTTTTATTCTAGAGATTGGAATAGAAAACAAGATCCAGCTAGAAAGTTTAGGGATGAATGGATGTACATGGACGCTATGAAGGGAGACGTATTTATAGAATATATTTACCTCTTCAAAGATAATAGGTGGCATGTATCAACTCAAAAAAGTTATAAAACAAAGGACGGCTACGATAGCGGTCATTTTTGTTATTATACTAAATTTGAGCCAGTGGTCCTGAACAAGGAATATATTAAATACAAAGACAAACACGAGAAACACGCTGAAGTTAAGATGATCTCACAAATAGGAAAGATGTTGAGCGGTGCAGGGTTCGACGGAGATAACGTTATGGTTCAGGGTGGCAAAGTTAAAAAATCAAACTAATTCCAATCTGTTAGGAATGGTCCTGGCGCTTCAGGCGCCCGGGCCTATTTTTTTTAGGGTGGGCCCGCCCGGAAAGCTACAAGCTACAAGCTCGCAAGCGCCCAAGCTCTCAAGCTTGACAGCTTCAGGGTTCTGGGATATTATAAGATTTTAAAAACGAAAGGAAAAAATGCAAACAGTTAAAACACAACTAAAAAATATAAGTGATGAGTTGTTGGAGCTGTACAATACGCCCGGGATGGCGCTACACTTCCAGCCAACTAACTTAAAAAAATTAAAAGAAATTATTGAAAAATTAATATTTCTTGAAGAGGTGATCGATGTTGAAAAAAGAAGCTAGAAAAATAACCGGGGGCCTGAGCGCCCCCTCTAAGATGCCTGGACCGGCGCACAACCTGCCGGCCTGGAGATGTATAACAGGCGTTAAGCTTCAGGCGGTGAAGGGCAGCGTCTGCGCTGGCTGTTACGCCATGAAGGGTAGATATAGATTTAAAAATGTAAAAGAAGCATTAGAGCGAAGGCAGCAAGCACTGACGGACCCGCGCTGGGTGGAAGCAATGGTAACGTTGATCACAGGTGAACCCTGGTTCAGGTGGCACGACAGCGGAGACATACAGAGCCCTGAGCATTTAAAAAATATTTTTGAAGTGTGCAAGCGTACACCTGCAACCCGGCACTGGATGCCCACGCGCGAAGTAAAATTTTTGACGCTCATGGACCCGGCCGTAATTCCGCCAAATTTAATAATTAGAATTAGTTCACATATGATTGATCAAGGACCGGTGAAGCACTGGCCCTGGACGTCGACAGTCTCCACGAAGCCGGAAGCTAGGACCTGCCCGGCGCCCGATCAAGGGAACGAATGCGGCAGCTGCAGGCAATGCTGGGACCGCGACACAGCAAACATATGTTACGGTAAACATTAAATATGGTTTTTAGATCCCCGAAGTATTATGCAGAGTTAAGGAAGTTCAGGAGAGAACAGGAACGGAGGCTGCAAGCTCGCAAGCTTACAAGCTCTCAAGCTTCAAGCGACAAGCGTCCCAACCCTGAGCCAAGGGCTCAAGCTGAAGTCCCAAGCGCACAAGCTCCAGGACCCCGGAGCCAGGGTACAAGCGAACCTTCCCCTTATCCAGGGGACAGTGAACAAGAATAAATGTATTCAAATTATGTTTCATGTGAAAGCTAATTTGATGGGGTGAAAGAGTAACTCGATTACGTAATGATACCTTTAACTCTACTGTAAAAAAGTGGTGGTTAGGAGAATAGCCCAATAAATCAGGAGTGCCAAATAAAGCTTTATTTTCCAGGCGTGTCCAGATAATTTTATTTGTATTTCTTTTAAGCTCATTCCAAAATTTAGTTTCAGGTCTTACCAAGGTAACCTCCTACTAAAGTTTGCCTATGATTTTTCCCATTTTAGGATAAAGATCGCGTTGACCCTTAATATTAATCCTGTGTGTGTCTCTATCCCCAATCATTCTATTTTGCAACAATTGAATTTCAGAAACATTTAATTTTTCTCCATTCGGTAATTCAATCTGGACTCTTGCCCACTGTGCATGAGGTGATACTAGAAACTTATTTAAGATTTGAGCTAGTTCTTTTCCTGTCATAATTCTGCCTTGTATTATATCCCATATAAGATATATTGCAAGTATGAGTCAAGAAGTTGTCAAAAAGAAGGCGCATCCAGCGGATGTGCTAACTATAATGCAGCGAAGGTTTGTAGACTACTTGGTCTACAATCAGGGAAGAACTACTTTTACTGACGCAGCATTAGCGGCTGGGTATAGCCCCAATAGAGCTAGAATTGAAGGGTCCGAACTAATGGACAATCCTAAAGTTATTAAATACCTACGTTATAAAACTAACGAGGTGAACAGGTCGTATACTGTCACTAAAAATAACTATGTGTTGAGACAACAGAAACTATCCAAAGCTTTAGAAGACGCTGGTAAGCCAGAAAAATCATTAGGATTTGAAAACCTTATTGGTAAAGCTACAGGACAATTTATTGAAACTCATTTACATGGTAATTTAAGCGACTTATCTAAATCAGAAAAACTAGACGAAATTAAGAGATTAAAACTACTTCAAGCAGAACGTATTGAAGGGGTCTCTCCCAACAAACTTATTGAGAATAACTCAGACAAGTAATTTAGTCATTTTAACAATACAACCAACAGGGAATATATTACGATCAGAAAATGATACATCCTTTTCTTCATATGACGAGAATGACCAGACAAACTTGGAAGTTTTTTTGTAAATGTATGCATGTGTTATCATTTTGCTGCATTCGAATTTATCAAATTCTTCTGCTGATGCATGGCCGGCATCGCCCGTTATGTCAACCCACTCGATGCGATAAAAATAGTAACGTTTCGAACCGATCTTAACATGTTTAAATTTAGATTTCTTATTTCTGGTCATACTGATTGTATACTCCTAGATTTATAAAATAAAAATATATTTTCCAAAATTCTAACTCTATACCCCTTAAATCGTTGGTATTGCTTGCTTTTTGATACATTTGTACCAATTGTACCTTTATTGTACCAAGCTCTCAGGTACAAAAATGAGCGATTAAACGTTGGTATACAACAATAATTTGAATTGTACCAATTGTACCTAGCTTTTTTCGAAAAAAAAAAATAAAAAATTTTCATAAAAAAGGTGTATACAGAGGTACAATTTAAATTAATGGCTAATTTACTATACTTATTCATCAGTTTTTGTACCTTGACCCTCTTTTTTCTCTGGTACATTTTTATAATATTGGTCTATCTTGCGCAAGAAATCGTGTTGGTGGCGTACAAATTCACTTCCCGCTACCTCAAACTTCTGAAAGAGAAGATCTTTACTACACATTAGAATCACTCCAGACTGAATCTTGGTCCCATATACATAGTTGTGGGCCATGCAATATGCCCCAAGTTGGGCGAAGTAATCAGATATCCATTCACGTTTCTTTGGTTTATTAGTTTGTTTAAAATCTATTATGGCTGGCTGTCCTTCGTAGATTCCTACGATGTCAGTAGCTCCTGCATACAACCCAGGATAGTACAGGGTTACTTCCTGTCCCCACACCTCTTCCAGGTCCCCGAGCCCTGATTCTATAATCTTTCGAGCCATGGGTTCTGCTTCCTTCCCTATGCTTGTTAGGTCCTTGTGCCCTGAGCCATCAATATACGCTTCAAGAAACTTGTGCATGGCAGTACCACGCATCGCGGATACATCTCTTATCCGATCTGCCGACTGAGCACCCATCCTGGCCCTCCAATCAGCAAGAGACTTCTTCTTCTCGTCCGACTGGGTCGCGGATAATATCGTCGTAACACTCGGTAATTTATCGTTACCAATGTCATAGTGTCGTTTACCATCGATCAATGACCTCATCGACTTCGGGTAATTATACTTTCTATTAAATTTCATTTAACACTCTTCTGATTCTGCCAGATATTATTATTAAAAACTCTAATCAATCTAGTTAGTCCTACCTTATGTTCTTTATCAAACTTATCCTTAAATATAACTTCACAGTCTTCGCATGGTAATTTATTACCTTTCCAGACTATTACTACTTCATCTTTTTTCATCTATAATTAACTTTCCATTTAAATGATCCATTTCATGTTGCACCACACGTCCAGGTAAATGATAGAATGTTTTATGCTGTTTTTCACCATGTTCACATAGCCACTCTAAATTAACTGAAATAGATCGCTTTACTTTAACCTCTCTACCAGGACAAGACAAACAACCTTCCATATCTCCCATCTTAATATTATTCTTAGCCATAATAACAGGGTTAACAAATACTTGGGGGTTATCCTTTTCATTACTTACATCCATTACAAATATACGTCTATTGTATCCTGCTTGATTGGCAGCTAGACCAATACCATTTTCTTGGTACATCAAATTGATCATATTTTTTATAATAATTTTATTTTCATCACTCAAAGGGAATTCTACTTTTTCAGTAGAGTCTCTTAGAAAAGTATCTGGGTATTTAACTAATCTCATTTCTCTCTTTCTTTTTTAGCTCTTAAAGATTGCTTGTAAGATTCATTTAATTCTTCTTGTTCCCTCATGAAAGGATCCTTGCCTTCCATTACTCTTTTTTTAAATATTTCATCAAAGTTTTTTCTATACAAATCGGTGGAAACCCTTGATTTTCCATCCCATTTTCGACCTTTGGATTTATCACGTGCCATGTAAATTCCAATTAAATGCTCTTGCCATTCGGTACTTATCTAAGTCAACTACCTTCTCTTTATGAATTTCAGCTTGTTGGTAATGATCTAAAACTTGTTTGACCTTTTCTAATTTCGTAATGGAGTATGGATAAATTAAACAACACACATAATACGCATCTCTAAATACACAACGCCATTTGTACTGCATTAAATATTTCGTACCATCTTTACGTAATCCTTTACGAGGTTTTTTAGCTACAGTGCCAACCTTTAAAGTTTCACGTAGCCAATTAATTACCATAGGATCAGTCATGGTTACTTCCATACTAATTCTTTGTGACATAGAAGTTCTATAACCTTTGCCTTTGTGTTTCTTTTTCTTCTCCGGTCTACGTGCATAATAAATACTACCTTCTCCATCAAAGAGTCCTGCTATGTATGCGATATCACTTTCCTTCATTTTTAGTCTCCGGTGTGTTTGTTTTTTTAGCAATAATTTCATTAGCTTGTCTTATGTGACTTAACAAAGCTGAATTAGAAATGTTTCCTGAGACAGATATTCTAGTTACATCAGAATAAAACGGTGCAACGTAGTGTTTAATCCATGCCGGGAATATAAATATATCTCGGTCTTTAGGTTTAACAGATTGATAAGTAATAGATTGTCTATTACCATCACCATATAAAAAAGATAAACTTCCAGGTCCAGCGGAGTTTCCTACAAACTCTTCCTGTTCCCTGGTTATTTCTTCTGGTACCTTTAAGAATATTACAAATGAAAGCCAGTCTGAGTGGTCGTGCGGCGGGTTGTATTCATTCTTCTTCATGTAGTTAACCCATAAAGCATTTAACATATACTCTGGTTTAACTTTATACTTTTCACCCTTCCATTTCTGATAAGCTTCATCATAGACAGTTAAGAACTGTCCAATCTCATCTACATATTCTTTTCTATCTTCGTAAGAGTATTCTTCTTTAATGATACCAGCTAATTGAGACCTAAAATCTTTCTTAGTTTTTCTAGCTTCTTCTGCTCCCTTCAATAACTTCTGTTGAAATTCTTCAGAAATTTTTAAATGAACAATACAGGGGCCCCATTGTAGAACCTGGTATTTTATTTCTACTTTTTTATTCTTTTCCATTCTTGTTTCCTTTTATTAAACTTAAATTAGAGTTTTCTTCGGACAATCTATCAATTTCTTTCTTTAAACCATTAATAGTTATTTCTTGATCTATGATAGCGGAACCTGCTTGCCTACATTTACCTTGTAAAAACTCTACTTGTTTTTTTAATTTATTAATTGTTTCTTCAAGATCATTAGGACCTCGTTTATTGATTCTTTCGATATCATCTTCAGTCATTGTCATATGTTATTATTGCCCTCCCTATGGTTGTTAATGGATTAGGATCTAGGTCCATTTTACTGCAACCTGTGAATACCATCAGCATCAATATAAATATCATCACGTTGTTCAGCATCTATTTCTCCTTCCGAATCACAGACACCACACTGCGCTGTTATTTCTTCTCTCGCTAGTTTGTATGGTATTCTTATATATCCATTGCCCTTACACGTCGGGCAAATTACTTTTTTAGTCTTCTTTTTTGATTTTTCCATTTAACTTCCTCACTTTCTCATTCACTAAAATATTTATAGTTTGTGATCTGCTTAGTATTGTATTTGGAACTATCTTTTTTCTTAATATATCAATTGCGTCATAGGTCTTATGTGATAATGACACATTTTTATATTTTGTTATATCAGTCATATACTGTTATACTCCTTTCTTGTTTTTATTAATCATATGGGATTTATCTCATGTTTTACAATAGGTGTCAATGAAAATATTATTAACTTTAATCATGTGTAGTTATATCCAGGGTTCTTGTTTGCAGCCCTATGAGTGGCCTGAACATTATGACAGTATGTACGACTGCATGCTGGCAGGTTATGAAGAATCGCTTAAAAAAATGAAAGAGCTTGGAAGAGTTGAAGTTAATGAGCACCAAATTTATATTAGATTTACTTGTGTATCCGCCGCTCATACTTAATTTATTATTCATATTAACTCTTATAGTTTCCGTGCACGTACTCCTATAAGAGCAAAGGCTCCGAGGCTACCCCTACCATAACGGGGGTCACAGCTTGACGTACAGGGAATAGCGCGAGGCATTATTTGGCATGGCGCTGATTTTTCTCATTTTATCTACACATACAACCGATCCAGTTTCCACTGCCATCGTTCATGATATGTAAATTTAATTCAATTACATAACCTGTTAGTTTTAATCTCAATATCTCACATAGATCGAAACAATCTATATCAGCCGTTAGGACTATTCCTTCCATTATCTTCTTTGTAACTGGAATCAGTTGATACAGTCCGTCGTTCCAAATTATTAGGTCCATTTGCAAACTCCTTTATTAATTTATACCAAAGATCTTTATACTTTGGGTCTTTCGTTTTTTCCCAAAGATTAGCTAGTTCGTCTAGTTTCTTTGTCATCTCCTGTCTTTCTTCCAAAAGCAATTATTTTCTTGAGCCCTGGTGCCTGTAGCTCTAATCTTGCATAAGGTTTCCATGCTTCTTTAATTAAATTCAATTCAATTAATAAATTGGTCCACTGCTTAGCACTAATGTTTTTGCTTGTTATTGTTAGTTTTCTTAAACTCATAAAATCCTCCTCTCCGATGAAGTAAGGACAATTGATCTACAACTTTTTCTATTTGTTGATACAGTCCATCTCTATGTTCTTCTGGTGTAGTTGTTTCAACAGAAAGAAGCTTTTCAAGTTTTTCTTTTGTTTCTTCAAAAGCTTTATCATTTCTTTTAATTAATTTATCTATCATAATGTTCCTTTCTTTTTTATATATAGTATTTTGTGGGATTTATGTCAAGGATTATTTTCCCTGGCCACGATATTTTTTCCAGGATCTACGCTTTGATTTATTCATCTTTGTTTTACTAGGATTTCTACCTATACTTGTTTTGTGAAATATAGGTTCATGCTGTATTTTTTTGCCGTATAGGTTGCCTTTTTTCTTAGCCATTACCAGTCTCTAACAAACGGTTTTGTGCCATCAGGCGGATGTATTACAGGTAAATAAGCAATCTTACCATTTACATGTTGTTTAAGATCAGAACCACATGTCATACATCTATAAAATTCTTTAGTAATCCCCACTAAACTTGTGAGTTCATCACAAGACGGGCATTTTCCAGTGACTATTTCAGCTGTCCATCTTATACTTTTTTCGGTCATATGCTTTCTTATTCTTTACCACACGCTGATGATAACGTCCATCCCTTAATTTTTGTGCTACTTTATTTCTAGGTCTATTTTTCTTGAGAAAAAAAGCGTACGCTTTTTTATCCATTATTTTAATATAAGCTTGACAATACTTTTTTCACCTAAGTATATTTCTGTCTCAGCCAATGACTTAATGCATTGATACTGCACGTGACTTTTAGATTCACGTTCGGCAACCCTCTTACCCTTCAGACAGGTCGACATCGAAGGTTGTATCCTGTGTTCCTTGATTTCCTGATTGACTATCATCAATAATGCTATTACTATCTCTTCCAAAATTTCATCCTCCGTTACCGTTTTTATAATGTATTTCTCTGTTAGAGTCTTTAAGTTTTTCTATATCTTCTAAAGCTTTCTCTAATTGTTTTGTTAAGAATTCTATATTAACTTTATTATGCATTCCAGACTCTTGTTGTACTTGCAATTTTTCTACTTGCTTATACAATTCTTCAATAAGCATGAATTGTTCTGAGTCCGCGGGAAGACTTCCTAAAGTTCCACGCGGCCATCCGATACGGAATGCTGTGTTCTCTACTAAATCTTTTTCCATTAGTTCTAGTTTTGTTGAGTTTGAATTTAATTTTTCTTGAATTCCAAAAAAAGCCCAGGTGCCGATTGCAACCAGCGTGATCAAGCTGGCAACCGTCTTCATAGGCATTTGTACTGCTGCTTCTTCTGAAATTTTAAGTGCCATTAGTTATATGAATACCCCGTGTTGGATTGTTCTAATTTTTTAAATAAATCTTCATGTTGTTCCATGATCTCTTTATCAGAGTCCATCATACGATCCATTTGATCTTCTAATTTTTCTACTTTTCTTTCAAGTTTTTCTACTTGATTCTCATGTACTGCTTGAATAGTTGAAAGTTCAAAAGTTCTAGATAAAGACCAGCCCCCTAATGCAATTAGGAGTCCAACCAACATCGTTAAAATTTTTTCCATCATTAGTCGTATTTTATTTCGTTTTCAAAAGACACGTCTGTTGCATGATCCTTTTGATATTTGTAAGTTCTCTTAGAATTTTTCTTTTTACATTTACATTTAGGCGCGAATAATCCTTCTACCCACATAATACTTTTGTCTAAAAAGTCACAACACTTCATAATATATTTATCAATCAATAGCATTCCATTCCGCCTCTTCGTCAATTGGTTTTGGTTTAGGTTTAGGAAGTATATAGTCTTTTAACTCAATTTTCAATGGAGTGTGCTGTACCGGCTTTAAGAAAAAAGCCAGCAAACATAACAATATTATTAGTATTGCTGTGTATCTGTAATCCATAAGCACAATCTCCAGGCATAAATTAGAATATTAAAGCACCTACGATGAATCCTGCAACAGCACAGATGATTTCTCTTCTGTTGTGTAGTTGCCAAACCATAAATTTATCTTTGTATTTATTTATCATTGTTTTCCTCCAATTCTCTAAGTTGATAATCATATGAACCTTCTTCATGCTCGTCAGTTATCCACTTAGAAGTTTTTTCAACTGACCATGTTTTACTAGTTACTAGTCTGTTAATCAAGGTTTTTGATGGGTCATTACCCATTGATGGATCAAATACTCTTAGTCTATTATTTGGCTGTATTGCATAGTTTCCGTCGTCTAATTCAATTACATGACCACATTTATGTTGATCAGGTTTTTCTGAATAACCAAAATTTAATTCATTAAAGTCTCCGCCACACCAATCAATAGTAAATAAATATGTTCCTTCTCTATACTTCTTACGTCTTGATATGTATTTCATTTTGGATCCAGCTAATTCATAAAAAGTTGTGACTGCTACATTATAGCTAAAGCAATCCCACATCATTAATTCATCTAATGGTAATTCTTTAACACCAGGTTTTTTACAGAAAGCAGAAATAGGTGCACGCCACCATAGACCACCATCCTCCATCATAAAATGAAACAATGGTACTGAGTTTGGAATAGAACTAAAACCAAATATAGTGCAGGTAAAATATTTATCGTGTGAATCTTTTTGATCTCGAAGATAATTTCCTCTGACATAGCATTCGATGACAGGTATGTTTGCATTTAAGTAAGCCATTAATCATTTATCTCCCCCCAGTTATCACCCGATTCATAGTCAACTTTGTTAGGCACTTCGAGTGTAACCGCGTTTTCCATAATCTCGATGACTCGTTTAGCTTGTGCCTCATTTTCAATAGACAAATCTAATTCATCGTGAATTTGTATATGAGGTATTATACCTTCTTTGTAAAGCTCTAACATAGATTTTTTTGTCATATCAGCAGCACTACCTTGAATTAATTTATTTAATGCTTTGTATGTGTAAGCTCTCCTGATCCCTGGTCCATGTTCCCTGAGTGCTTCTTCGTGAGGCAATGCTTTATGCATACCAAACTGATTAGGTTCCCATAAGTGAAACCTGCATAGTCGTCCTAGCAATGTACGGATTTGTCCTCTATCCTGTGCCCTGTTAGAAGCTTTCTCCATTAACTGTTTAACAAACGGTACTCTTTGGTGATAGGTGTTAAATAATTCTGCAGCTTTTTCTTTAGTAACACCTAATTCTGCTTGAAGCTTGGCCTTACCCATTCCGTAGAATAGTCCAAGGTTAATTGTCTTCGCTTGTGAACGTGGTATCTGAGCCATGTCTGCTACTGTTTGGTGGAAATCTGCGCTTGAGTCTGTGTTGTATGCATCTATAACATCATAGACTGATGGTAGTTTATATAATGACGCATAGTGTACTACTAATCTTGGTTCTTGTTGTGAGTAATCAAAGACTCCCCACTTACAACCTTCTTCAGGAATAAACAATGATCTAATCTTAGGTCCAAGATCCTTGTTTCTTGCAGGAATTTGCTGAAGGTTAGGGTTCTGATAACTAAATCTTCCAGTTACTGTACCTCCTCCTGCATTTCTTAATTGGTTTATCTCTGCATGTATTCTTCCTTTATGTTCATATCTTAAAATAGAATCAATAAAAGTTGTGTGAGCTTTATTAATCTCTCTTGCTTTAGCAATCATATTAACAACAGGATGTTTATGTTCTTGTAAAAAATTTTTAGTAAATGATGGTGCTTCAGTTTTTTCTGTTCTCGGATACTCTAATCTTAATACATCAAATACATTAGCAATACTTCTTGCTGCCCAGATCTGTGTATCAATATTAGTTTCACCTTTTATCTTATGTAATAAATCTTGTTCTGCTGTTTTAAATTCTTTCTTCATTGCATGAGCTTTTTCAATATCAACTCTTACACCTTTAAATCTCATGTCAACTAGGCACGGAAACAAGTCAGACTCTAAGTCAAATATGTCCTCTAAATCCTGACTAATAATCTCTTTCTTCATCTCTTGCCATAAACCAAGGGTTACTTCAGCATCTCTTTCCGCATAAGACCCAACATGCATAGCAGGAAGTTTGTACATCTCAGCTTTAGGATCGATACCCCATTCAGACGCAGCTTCTGCCAATGCTGCTTCGTTCTTACCATAACCCAGGTAATGCCAGGATAAACTATTAAGATCATAACGAAATCTGTTTTCGTCTGTAATTGCTGATGCAATCATAGTACATGCTATATCGCCGTTAATCTTAAAGCCCATCGCTCGTAACCAACAAACATCGTAAATAGCATTATGAAAAACTTTTGTAGAGGGTGCTTCTAATATATCTTTTAACCAGGATAGAACTCGTGACCTATCCATGTTACCACCACCTTCATGAGCAATTGGAAAATATCCTTTGTAATATTTTGTTGCAACGGCAATACCAATTACTTCTCCATTACCAATAACAGAACCAGATCCTTTTTTAATTAAGTCTGGGTCCTTTGTTTCTAAGTCTATTGCAATTTCATCTACATTACGTAAGTCAGGAAATTCTGTAGGTTTAACCCATTCTGTTTGTGCTTCAAATTTAGGAATCTTCATTTACGATCCCCCATGAATTTTGTTTTGGCTCTTCTTTTTGATTTGGATAATCCCTTTCAAGTATCATTTCTAAAAAGTGTATGGCCTTCAATATATCTTCCCTTTTTCCTTTCAACCTGTGACGGCAGATGTATTTTATAGCACATCCTTCCGGGAAGAGCAACTCATTCTCAACCACAAATTTACTGGGCTGAATTTTAAAATTCTGATAATGTGATCCGCCGTGTTGTTTATCCCAAACTTTTGATGTCATCTTTTTTACACTCCTTAATTAAACTTTGAATATATTTTTCATGTCTTTTTGCTTTAACTTCTGGTCTCTGATAGTATGCTTTGTCCCACGCTCTACCTTTTTCACTTTTTCTCCATTTTTTTCTTGCTCTTTTGCGAGCTTCTTCTGACCAAGGGTTTTTCATATTTTTTTATCCCAAACTTTCAATGTCATATCCTCTGTCCTCCCTTTTAGCTGTCATTATATATAAATTTTGTTTTGTACGTGTAACACCTACATACCAAACCCTTTGTTCTTCATCATGCTTGTCGTCGCTTTTTTCTACTGCTTCTCTAATTGTTTTTGTATTATCTAAAATTAATAAAACATTTGTAGCTTGCCCACCTTTTGCAGAATGAATTGTAGACAACTGTACTCTCGCATCTTTGTTTAATTCTTCTCCCTGTCTTAACATTTCTCTTATGTATAAACATTCATCTGGATTTGCTTTAAATACATCATACCATCTTTGAGTATTACTAAATCCAAATTCTGTAAGATCATATAATCTTTCTTCGTTAACTGTATAATAAGATTGAGTGCATTCAAAAATATCTTTTAATTCACTTAAAGATAATTTATCCCCTTTATTTTGCCATCTTGTGTAGTTTAGAATGCTTCTAAACAATGAAGAAGTAAAACTTTTACGACCTTTATATTGAAAATAAATACCCATATCTTTTAAAAGTGGTTTAAGTTTTTCTAACCTATCATTGGTTCGTGCAAGTACTAACCAGTCACCTTTGTCTAAAGGTGCATCTTCAATTGATGTAATATGGTCCACCATTCCTTCTTCGTCTCGTGCTTTCCAATTTTTTTTAACTCTTCTGTCATCTGGAATTCGGTCTAGAATTTTATCAGCTATGATTTGTACACTCCTAGGAACCCTGTGAGATTGTGGCAAAATAATGTCTTTTTTAGATTGTGTGGCTATAAATTTAAGTACATCTGCACCGGCCCAGCCATAAATAGCTTGATCATCATCCCCGGCTAGTATAACATATTTAGAATTTTTCCGCAGAATATCTACCATTTTCCACTGTATTGGAGATAAATCTTGTGCCTCATCAACAAAAACTACATCATATTTCGGACACAATTTAGCCACATTAAATTTTTCAATCATGTCTGTAAAATCGTAAAGCTTAAAGGATTCTTTATAGTTATTTAGTTCTCCCTCTAAAATATGTAATAAATTTTTTTCTAATTCATAAGAATACATTCCAGTGTTGTATTCATTTTCAATTGATATTTCTTTAATTCTGGCTGCGTTTATTAGATTAAAATATTCACTATTTGAGTCTACAAATCCTGTATTTTCTTGACCATTAGAATAAACTGTAACTTCAATACCTACTTTTCTACCAATGTCTTCGTAATGTTCGTCCTGCATAACCTGAGCTTTCTTCATACCCAATCTATTAAAAGCAAGAGAGTGAAGAGTTCTAAAGTATTTTAAATCTTTTTTTTGAAAAGCTGTGTGGTAATCCAACATTCTATTTATAGCTTCGTTTGCTGCCTTGGTGGTAAATGCAAAATATCCTATCTTATCTATAGGTGTACCAAGTTTAAGAAATGTTTGTACATACTGTAAAAGTTTTGTTGTTTTCCCTGTTCCCGGAGGCCCGTATATTTTTCTACTAATCACATTATCTCCGTCTTATGTTTTATTTTTGTATGATATATTGGTACCTCTTCAAATGATTTTACATTTATTTGTACCACGTTCTTGGTAGAAGAATTATATTTACCAGATTCTTTAGATGGAAATCTTTTTTGGTCTAGGAATTGTATTTCACATTCCCTGTATGTAGTCTCCATTATTCGTCCTGTTTTTTCTTCTTTATATTTCCAATCTTTAGCTCTTAATCTGTCATAAAACTTTTCAAATTTAAAAAATGCATACTCACCTTCTATTAATACTGAGCCACTTTTAAATGCTGCATCAGTAGATGCTTTAGGTCCATTTATTTTTGCATGTAAAACATCATGTAATTTTTCTTTAGGTGAAGTCCCTATAGGTGGTTGTACTGCTTTCTGTGTTTTATATAATTCATCCATTACTGTTTGTTCTTCTTCACCTTTAATAAGCGGTGGTAAAAATCCTGCTGCTTTTGCTATTGCATTTCTACGTTTACGTTGATCGTTTAAATGTTCAATTGATTTACAATGTACTGTTGCTGTTGCGATACCATCTGGTTTAGTGACATCAAATTCGTATTCAGGTTCTTCAAAAATTTCTATCTTTCTTAGGTTAGTCAGTATCGGATATGATCCCTTTGATCCAGCCAGTACCCCAAATCTTTTCTTAACACATATACCTTTCTTACAAAAGTCAGCTAGTGGACTTTGAGTACAGGTATATCCTTTGTCAGATCTTTTCCACGATTTTAATTTAGCACTTAATATTTTATCGTCCCATGCATTTGCATGTCGTTCTTCAAAAAATTTAACAGGAGCATTCTTAACTTTCTGTTCCCAGCCATCAGGGTATTTCATTTTAGCAAAGACGTGATAATTGTACATAAATCTATCTTTACCATCAAAACCTTCTTTATTAGATACCTTAGATATATCTGCTAGACATGGTGGACCATCTATTAAATCTCCATCCACTCCTTGGTATATTTTTTGGTCTATGTTTTCTGTAATTTTTGTTAGGTCTTCTTTAGAAACTAAATTAGTTTCCACTACTTTTAAAAATTTTTCAATATCAAATGGTGTTCCATCTACATTTAATGCTCTTCTTTTACCACCATAATAGGGAAGATTTATAAATTGTCCTGGTTTTAAGTTCCCTGTTTCCTCGTCCGTAGTTAGTTCGGTTTGTTTAGGAAAGACTTCACAGTCTGGTTTTAATTTAAATAATGGCAGTAGATTAATTAAAAAAGATTTAACTGCTTTTGCTTCTGTAAAGTGGTCCATGAATAAACATAAATGTAATCCACCACTTTTAGATTCAATAGGTATTAGAGGTAATTGATAATTTTGTATTACATCTATAAAAAATTTTTTATTAAAGTCATCATAGTCTTTAGGGTCAACATCTATAACCCCAAATCTCACTTCTTTATTCTCATTACAAGGTTGAATACCAATTGATAAACTACCTTTTATATGAGCTTCGTAAACCTTTTCAGTTAAAGGTTCGTAATTCCATCTGTATACTGGCTTTTTCTTTCCGCTTTCTGGGTCTACAAATGCCTTCGGATCATCGAAGTCAGCTAGACCATATGCCGCCCTATAGCCATCAAAATATTTTATATATCTATTATCCATAACTTTAGTTTGTGCGGGCCTTTCAGTCTCCCTCCAGGCCCACATTGTGCACTCATTCTCTTAGAGAATTAGATAATGCTTTGATCCTTCGGTTTATCTTCGCCGTGTTTCGCTTTCACAGCACCTTTAGAGATGCTTTCAGAAAACGCTTTCGCCTGTTGATAAAGTTGTTGATCAGTTATGGGTCCAACCTTACTTACTTCCC
>VTLG01004494.1_pt1 | contig 19804 bp, 32 predicted proteins | sample 4694571 | NCBI WGS metagenome assembly VTLG01 (sample SAMN12604809, study PRJNA352737) | marine metagenome | biome: ENVO:00000447; feature: ENVO:00000209|ENVO:00000569|ENVO:01000036; material: ENVO:00002151; isolation source: viral sequences binned using virsorter ... | reverse complement strand
TTGGCTGTTTCAAGAAATGCAAATACATTGTCCGGTGGCACACCAGCAGATAAGGAACTATAAAGTGACGGAATAACCTCCTCGGGTAATTTACCAATTACTTTAGAAACACTTAAAACATCGGCCTCCATTTGGTCCATTGCCTCGGAACTAATCCCGGGTAACAAAGTAAAGACCTCAAGCATTCCATCCTCAAAGGCTCTAAATTCGCCGATCGCTTTAGTTGCAGCAATTCCAGCACCAACACCCATGGCAGCAAATGCCTTGTTGACCTGACCACCAACACGGGTCATGTCCTTACCTAAAGCGTTGAAACTTTTGGATACCTTCCCGACCTTGCCTAAAAATTTTTTAGTGTCAGCTAAAAATTCAAACCTTAAAGTTTTGGTGTCCCTGCTCATTTTTTACCCTTTACCGCTCGCTTAACAACATCAGCAATACGTTCTGAATAATCCTCAGATAAGCCCGGCACAATTCTGGCTATTGTTTTTTCAGCAACATAACCGCCATATTTGGTGCCTTCAGGAAAACCACCTCGAGCGGTCCAGAAATCGCCGACCCATTCCTTATAAACCCTACGCTTCATTTTTTCAGCAGGATAGAATGAACCAATTGCCTCGACTCTTGACTTCCCCTTTTCATCAATAAAACCACGACCAACAATACCTCGCTGAGTTTTTGACATTCTACTCTTGGGGCCTTCTTTATGAGGACCAACGATAAGCCCCGGGATAAATTGATATTTACGGCCAAATTCCAAGTTTCTAACGAACTTGTTGGCCTTACTTAAATCTAAGTGGGCCGTTTTGTCGGTGCCACCACCACGATAACCAGTAGAACCCTTGGCCCTTTTAGGAACAGCACCCCCGTCATTACGCTGACGTAAAGCCTCAGCCCTCACTTCATTTTGAACTTCTACAGCTAAATCCTTATGAAATTGACGTAAATCCTTACGGACCTCGCCACCATTTGAGATCTCACGCAGACCAAAAACTACATCATTTAAACCATGAGCAGCAATACCGGTGCCGGCTGTTGTTTTCGTTGTTGTTTTACCCATTAGTTGCGTCCTTGCTTCTCTTGCTCATTTCTTTTAATAAGACTATTTTGTAACCCCACGAAATACTCAAGCGGTAAATTGGCCACTTCAAGTGGGCTAAGACCCGCAGCAAGTGCAATATCGCAAATCAAGCTGACGAAGTGACCGCTAACTATTCCGAGGAATCGTCCTCCGATGCATCAAGACCGTCAATACTAGCAACACCCTCGAGCCATTTATCAAATCCATCAGAAACACCTAAACGTTTAGATGCACTCCAACAAAGAAACATAAGCTCCTCAAATGCTAAATTTTGTAATTCAGCAGCTGGACGTGTTCCAAATTTACGCTCTACAGCAACAAAGTCAATAGGCCTTAAATCAAGCTCCTGCTTAGTCCCGTCTACATACACCAAAGTGAGCTGGTGTAACCCTTGGTTCTTAGACATGACTAACTAGTCGCTCTCGAAATTGTCCCGGTGGTAGGCCAAGACACGGAGGTCGTCGCCAAATCACCTACAGCATTTCCTACAGGCACATGCTGAGTAATTAAACAATTACCAGAATAGGCTGGGTTAGTTGCACTCGTTGAGCCTGAGTCAGGCTTGATAATCCAAGCAACACTAGTGCCAAGAATAGGGAAAATAGTAGCGTCGACTTCTGACGCAGCAAAATCTGAGTTGAACTCAAGACTGATGCTCCCATCCTTAAGGCCGCCCTTTCTGGAACGATAAGAATCGCCCATAGCGGTATCGTCTTGTTCCTCAGATGAAATATCCAAAGTAACAGAACGAACGTGGTCGCTTAGGTTTACCGAATTAATTGTCACGGATGCATCCGTGAAAACAAAACTCGCCATAAGTTGTCCTTTCTTTTATAAGTTACTCGCCAATTCTAAGAGATAAGGAACAGCCAAAGACATAGTGGCCTAGATTTAGGACCAAAAGTAACTAATGAAAAAAAAACCTAAGTATTCGTGTATTCTGGGGGTTTGTAGCCATTCTAAGGCCCATTATTGATCAGATTGGACAACTATACCGGAAACATTAACTAGGCCTTAGAACCCAACGTAAAGGCTTACAGAGCAAATATGCAAAATTCAATGAAAATGGGCTAAAAGAAAGCAGGCATAAAGCCTGCCTTCTTGTTCCAAGTATGACTAACTAGATACTAGTCAAACATACCCGGAAATATAATGTCGCCGTCAGTATAGGTAACTTCCTCAAGTTGCTCAAAGACCTCCTCGATGCCTTGCAAGCATTCCTCAAGCATTTCATACTTAAGGGTTCCCTCGAAGTTGGTGCCTTCTAGGCCTTCTTTCCATTGTTCTATTTCAAACTTGATGTCCTCGACTTCCGTCTTGGCCTCAAGAACTTGGTCAATGGCTTCATTCAGACGAACAACTCGACTCTTACGTTTCCTCATTTGCTTACGGTTCCAAGCCCGCTCGACTTCCTCATAGAAGTTATTGAGCTGACGGTCCGTAATTGTTAAGGTCAAAGAGTCAATATCTACTACCGGATTGTTAGGTAGAGCTAGAACAACCGGTGGCTGTTCTCGTCTTGGCCTTCTTTTTTTGGTCAATTTTTACCTCCTTTATTGTTAACCATGGGGTATTAAACCATAAATTTTAGAAAAACGATCGGAATTTACTGAAAACCTAGTAACCTTTTTTTTATGTTAAAAGAACAAATAGAACAAAACATAGAGCAACGCAAAGACTATCTCAGAAACAAGGACCATGCTAAATTTATGGAATCCGTGCTAGAGCAAATGAATAGCCTAAGAATGTCAGGCATAAATCTAGTAAAAGACATGGACGACCAAGTTAATGAGTATTTGAGCGTTTGCAAAAAATACCCAATAAAGTAAATTAATCACACATTGGCCGCTGGTTTTCTTTTTTAACCAACCAACGGTAAAGTTTGCAGCTTTTCTCATCAAGCCACCAGTTAAAAGCCCATAAGGCCTCATATTTTAATTCAATAAATCTCGTTATAATTGTTGTTTTTCTTTCCATTTGATACCTCCCAGCAGAAAGCGGACTCAGCCCAATGGCCGGCCCCTTGATTAGTGTTATAAAATAACCACGCAGCAAAACGTGTCGATAAATAAGGGTCAGTAGGACTACCTGAAATTTTTAATTTTGACTCAACCCATGTCCAGGTTTTTGAAATAAACTGCCATAGGCCAGTAGCAGTAGAAGTGGGGTTTTTAGCAGTTGGAACTCCCCAGCTTTCACATCCAATAATTTTATAAGCAACGGCATGGTCCTCTGGTTCAAAGTAAATAGAAACAACCTCGTGCCATTTAGTGCCTAGGTTCCATTGGTCAACATATTCAGAACAATGAATAAACTCCTGAACATCCGCAGGACTAGCTGGAACGTTTAACATACAAACAAACACTAGGCCTACCAAATAACCTCCTACTTAAATATTATAAAGTATTAATGACCGTGATAGTTAGCCTCAAGCCAAATAATTCTGTTTTTCAAATCATCCAAAACCCAATCGTCCGTGCCGAATAAATCTAATTCAGTTTCAATACGGGTCAATTGTTTTTGTAAATCCAACCATTCCCACTCTTCTAAAGAGTAACCACCAGAACCAAACCCATCACTAAGAAATTGAGCTTCTAAATTCTCAACCTTATATGTTAGATCACTAACTCGACGGTCTAAATTTTGGTAATTAGTCTCAAGGGCAATAACACGCTCCTCGAAATAACTAACACCATCTGCAAGACGTTCTAAATTTTCAAGACGAGAAAACAGAACAGCAATATCAGAGCTGACCATTGTCTCATTTCTTAAATCCTCGAAGTCCTGCTCGATTAGATACATACGCTCATCGATATTAGTAAGAGTAGATACAATACTTGTGACGGCTTGAAAACCAGCACCAACAGATGACAATAAAGCTATACCAGTAACAACAAGTGCAAGATTTTCTTTAATTTTTGATAGCAATGTTTAGCCGCCAATTTTCCAAATTATCTCTCGAATATTGTCAGCTTGGCCCGATACAATCTCGAGAACGTCCTCGAGTCGAGCATCACTGCTAATGATTTGGGCCTTTAAAACAGCAACCTCATTGGTTAGAGCTTGCACCGACCTGAATAACCAGCTTATAAGTGAAATAATTAATGCAGAAAAAACACCGCCAATGGCTTTAGCGTCTAATTTCAAATTCATCCTACCCCTTGTTCTTTGGGGTCCATTCCTCAAGGCCATTCTGTAATGCAGTAACAGCAGATACTAGACCCGCAATACTTGCATTAGTGAGAACATCTATCTCGACCATTCCGGTCCCAGATGCCACAAGCACCCCCAAAAATGCTTGTATAAAAGTCCTTAGACTTCTTATACCTACTTTTATAGCCCAATCCTTAAAATCCATAATATTTAAAACTCCTAAATAAACTTAGATAAAGCAATAGCCGTCATGAAATCAATCGACCCGGATGGTTCTAAATTAAATTGTTTTTGAAATTTTGTAACAGCCTCAAAAGTCTCGCCACCGAAATCCGAATCTGCCCCAAATTTTGGTAAACAGGACGGGTCCCAGTTAAGCAATAACTTCTGTAGAAATTGCACATTCAAACCATTGTCGCCTTTTTTCAAGAGTGACTCCTTACTTTTTACAATTCTAACACTTTCCGGAATGTCAACAGAATGGCCTAGATGACTTAACTCGTTAGGGGTTAGCATAACCTCGAAGTGCATAGGGTCAACCCATTTATAATCGCCACCCCAACGAACATAGCTAAGTCCTTTTTTAGTTTTAAGGCCTCGAATTTCCGCAATCATTTCATCCGGCATATCACAAACCATCGGGGCATTACGGTCAAGCCTTGGGTTAGTTGTCCAATTAAAATCGATAGCTGTCCCATAGGCATGGTTAGACCACCTATCGGTGCCGGCTATTTTTCTAGGGTTATAACCACCGGTGTCTTTTTTACGAATTACATAGTCGTGTTTTTCAAATATTTTATTCAATAAAGACCAGATCGATAAAGTCTCAACACGAATCCAAGCAGCACCACCACCATGAAACGTATATTTTACTAATAACTTTTTATTAATTGGGGCCGGACCCCAGAACTTCTCAACCCAAGCAGATGAACCACGACGCATAAATTAACTAGGTTTGGGGTTATCGTCTTTGATTTTTTTAATAGCTTTATACCACTCGCCAGTTTTGTCACCTTTACCCGACGTGAAGTCATGAAAGAGCAAGTCTAACTGTTCTCGCCAGCTTGGATAGGCATCCTCCCTATCCCATTTATAGCTGTTGTTTTGTTTTTCAAATTTAGAATTGGCCATATCCTCAATAAGTTGGTCATAGTCAGATTTGTCTAATTCTGACCTAACACCATCCTTAGTTTTATGGTAAGGCTTACCAGCCTCGACTTCAGCAGCTGCCTCCGTTCTAAATTGTTCTATTGTTTTTAATGCCATAATATCCTCCAATCATATCATTAATTATTTTTTTAGGCCATACAACTTAAACTCAGAACCAACAACAAACGTGTCGGCACTTTCTAATTGAAAATTTATTCCGTCCGATGCACTAGCTACGGTATGGGTATAACCGCCAACAATATTATTTAAATTTATAGTGCTATCAACATGAGCAGAATCAATACAAGCAAAAGAATACTGAGCATCTGGAAAGTTATACAACCAAAGAGTCTGGTGTATTCCTTCCTCGCCATTTCCACAAGCAGACCAACCACCCCAATAGGTAGCATTAGTCCAGTTGTCATCATTAAAACTTGAAGTGTCGGCTCTCATACGGTAGGCAGTAACGTCATACTCGCTATCGCTTTGAACAGCCCCACCCTTGGTAACCCTTACATAAAAATCCTTGTCATCGGTGGTATTTATTGCATTGACTACAGCTAAGTAAACATTATAAGTCGTGTCAATTCCAGTTAAAGATACACTAGACGAGGTCCCAGTTAGAACCTCCTCATCAACTAAAACTAATGAACTTTTATCGGCCATTTATTTAAGCCCCCATACGCTGATAGAACCAGTAAAGGTCCCGCTTGCGTTATTTTGATCGAAAACCCTGAACCCTTTTATTAAATCGGTTTGTTTGAGCATTCCGCCGCCTTGCATTCCTATTAATTCTGAATCGGTATAAACGCTAGTATTTTGATGAGTCGAAAAAGTATAATCGGCAGAACCAGCATTATAAATATAAAAACTACCAACGCAACTCTCGCCGTTAGCATTCCCGGTATTTTCAGCAATTCTAACCTCGCCATTACCGGTGCTATTGTAAGTTGTATAGCTTGCATCTGCATAGAACTCCCCAAAGCACTCCTCATAATTTGTAGCAGTAATCACACTATCGGAAGTATTAATATAACGAATACTCGGTAAGGAATTATCGGTGTTAGGAATTAACTCAAATGAAACAAAGTGAACACCATATACATCTTGTTTGATTTGAGTTACGTCAATAACAGTATCGCCATCAAAAGAAGTGCTAGAAATAAATTGTAATTTTGTAACCATTTTAATAAACCTTTAAACCATACTGAGAAATTACTGCTGCATCTAAAGCAGAGAAAATACCCTCGCCAAACCTTATACCATCAACAATACCAATAGACGTAAGCATTCCTGAACCAAACTCGGTGGTTCCAGCCCCACTATTAATAAAGTTAACATGGCTATTAGTAAAAGTTTTGGTCCCAGAATTCCTAGCACCATAAAGCAAAACAGCACCACCAAAATAATCATTTGACCCTGTGCCAACATCACCACCAAGCCTAACTGATGCTTGACTAATACTTTTTCGTTCAGCAGAACCCCCGGGCTGCTCTCTTTTATTTGCAAAGTGATAAGTAGAAGTAACATAACTGCCGCCATACTTTAAACGATAACCTATCTCAGTTTGAGTAGAAACTGTGCAATTATCGATCGTAAATAAATAGGTATTGTAATCATTCAAATCCTCAAAATCTAAAAATGCAGAGCTTGCTGTTTGGGTTTGAATTAAATCCAGCTGACCAAGACTAGAGAACTTCCCGTCAATCATTAAATCCCTTACATCATTAACACTGAAAACCCCGTTATTATTGCCCCAGCTTTGGTCCGGGGCTTTAGGTAAATAGCCATATTCATTATTACTCATGATGAAACCCTGTAAAGTGCAAACTTCCCGCTTGCTATATTTCCACTTGAATAAAAAAAATATAATCCGTCGGTTGCCTGTTCCTCGGTCAAAACACCGCCGCCATTTCTAGCTCGCAAGTTTCCACCTTCCTCCAAACCACACTCGGACCAACTAGCAAACGTATACTCGCTAGAAGTATTTGCATTATAAATGTAAAAAATACTTTGATGAGTCTCGCCCGTTGCCGTTCCATTATCGGCCATATTGAAACCATTTGCGTTTGATTGATAAGAGTCACCATAAGCAGCGTCAGACTTAAACTCCAAAGTTGCACGGTCATAATTAGAGTCACCATCGTTAGAACCACCAACAGTAAACCTAACCCTTAAATATTCCCCATCCGTAACCGGGGTAACTCCTGTGAGAACAGCCATATAAACGTGGTCGGTTGTCGTTCCAGTTAAAGTAACAGACGAAGTGGAAGTGGTTATAATTTCTTTATCAACTTGAATTAAATTATTCATGTTTCAATCCTTAACCCATAAACAGTAGCGGCAACCTTTTCAATTGTTGCATTACCAATAAAAGTAATTCCAGTTATTTCAGCCGTCGAATCTAAAGAACCAATACCCTTTCTAACCGGAGGTCCAATACTAGACTGCCCCGTATTTTCCCAAATAGCCGTGGTATAAAGGCTCGTGCTATTTGGGTTAAAAACCCAGAGAGTAGTGCAACCGCCTCCGTTTTGATTATCATCATAACCAATCGAACCCAACATGTCTAAACTTTGGCCGTAATTGTCAGCAAAAGAACCATAACTCCTCATCAACAATACAGCATCCTGATAGCTTGAATCGGTAACAGGAATACCACTCGAATCAATAAATCGAAAGAACATATCGCCGTCGGCAAATTCAATCTCGGTTAATGAAATCTTATAAACGTCAAAGTCAGAAGTAAAACAATTGGTAAAAGACATACTAGAAACAGAACTAGCAGAACTTGAAGTAATATATCTTAAAGAACTCATACCTTTTTGACTCCGTATAATTTAGCTTGTAAATTTTGAATATTACCAGCTGATGAAAACAGTTTTATACCATCTACTGTGCTTTTTTGAGGTAAAACACCACCACCAAAATAAGATAATAAAGATGAAGTTGCCTCATAAAGTCCTGAAGTTTGAAAATTGATAAAAGTATAACGATCGGAATTTCCTGCGTCGTAAATATATATAAAAGCATTATCAACAGAACCAGTAACACCACTCTCAGTATTCGTGCCTAAATGAAAATTGTCAGCAGCAGTAGACTTGGTCTCGTTGTAAGTGCCATCACTACGATTAGACTGCATGGCCCACTGATAAACGCTCGCAGTTTCTAAAACACCACTCTCGTAAAGTTGCATTTTTATCCTACCTCCTGCCGTTACAGGTATTGAATTAACATAGGTAAGCAGATGAACATCATAAGTGCTTTCTTTCATAGTGGAAAAAATCATACTAGCAGTTGACGAAGTTATCGATTGCTCCTGTAAAAGCTCTAAAGAACCGCCCCAATTACCAGACTCAACCAAAGCGTTAATATCATTTACAGAAAATACTCCTGTATTTTTAACTTTTTGATTAGGTGTAACACCCGAGTAACCATACGGCATAAGTTAAGTTATTTGTAAAACTGAAATAAAGGCTTCAAGGTCAGACGCAGCTGAACCTTTTAATTGAATTTTGTCGCCGGTTTCTAAAACAATTTTAGAAGTGCCAGCCAACTCAATAGACGAATCCGCTGGAACATTCATGGTATAAGCCAAATAGCTATCCCCTGATGAACCATCCACAACCCTAGCGTCAACGGTTGCGTCATTTGTCCCGTCTACATTTGTAACTCTAAGAGTTAAAACAATGGAAGTCGTGCTCCCCGGGGCCGTATAAGCATCCGCCAAAGACGTTGTAACGTCATGGTATGCATTCTTAAACGTATTAGCCATAATTTATCCTTTCATCCTAAAGCGATCACTAAACCAATGTCAGCAAAACCACCAGCGTCCAAAACAGACTGAACGGTTACTTTTTTTAGATTGTTAGAGTCATCGGTGTCCGAAATTAAAAGAGTGTCATCAGTAGCAGCAGTAGCCGAAGTAGCTAAGTGCGGCTTGACTCCAAGAGTTGATGAGAACGCACCGCTGGTCGCCGTGGCCCCACCCTCAAGTCCTGAAGTTGACGAAGTTGTAATAGTTACACCAGTTATATCGCCTGCACCAATAAAAGAATTCCAAGCTGAGGAATAATAAAACATTAAGGAATTGGAATCGAGTAGAAATGCAGCCATGCCGTTTTCTGGACTAGTAATAGCAGCATCCCTAGCGGTAGCATTTGCAAAAACGCAAATACTTTGCTCCATTAAATAATTATTAACGTCCGCAGCCGTAAGGACTTCGGACACGCTGAAACTTTTGTAACCACTAGGCATACGACAAGTATAAGAGAAAACAAGCTAATTTTTATATTAATGGCCTAGAACAGGCCCCCACGTTGCCCTGTGTCGCAAGCAAATAACGAGTAGGCCACATAGTCCACGAGTGAATAACCAATAAAACAAGGATAAATGGACAAGGCCTGCGGGCTGTGATGAAACGACCAGCAGGCCTACAATTGTTGGTTAACAACAAAGTGTCCGGTTTGTCAGTTGCCTGACAAATTGCTTAGATTATAAATCGAATGCGTAATAATTATATAATAATTAGTTAAACTATACCAGCCGAAATAAAACATTTGAATTCAGGGGATGACCCGCTGATTGTATAATTTATTCGCCAATAGTCATCAGTAATAGCACCCGCAACACTTGAGTATTGAGCTCCTGCGGCTGTTATTGCCGTTAAAGTAATACGATCGGTAGGACTTGAAAACCCTGAACCATTGTCACTTTGAAGTTTAAAAGTAACAGTAGGAGTAGAAGTGCCAGAAATGCTAACAACATGAGCTGCAATATAAATTTTTTGAGTTGCAGAAACAGCACCAAGCTGCCTAGCCGTTGAATTACCGGTAGCTGTTAAATTAGCTGAATCATCAACCATGATAGTGCCACGAACAGCCCTATCGCTAGAGTTAGCATTAGTAATAGAGAACGGCATAGCGTCCCCAATTGCACCACCAATAGAATAATTAAACTGTCTAGACTTTAGAAAATATGAAGTGTCCCCGGCATCGGAAGTAGGGCTAACGGTTCCAATTATTTCAGAACCAGTAGAGATACCAAGTAAAGCGTCAGGCTTTGCAGAACCTGCCTCAAAAAATCCATTAGCACTCAAACTAGCATCTTGTAAACCTGCAATTTTAGATCGATAACCGCCAGAATTTATAGGGGTAACATCAACCTCATCAGCCGACAATTCAAGAGTTACAGACTGCGTATGGTCAGATAAATCATAGCCATCAAAAAACAACCTGCCGTCCGTTAAAACATACTCAGCCATTTAATTATTTTTTCTTTCTTTTTTTAGGGGCCGCCTTTTTTTTAGCCGGGGCCTTTTTCTTTGGTGCGGCCTTTTTTTTAGCCGGGGCCTTTTTTTTAGCCGGCTTTTTTTTCTTATTAAAAAAATTAAACATTTTACTTCTTACCCTTCGCCGGTTTTTTTACAATTTCAATATGCCCACCAGCAATAAGAGCTTGAGCTTTAACCTCGTCGTCAATTTCAATAACGTCCCCAGGTTTTGAGTCATCGATTTTTTTATTACCAATTATTTTATATTTCACTTATGCCGTCCCTTTTGTATAAACAGTAATGCCAAGTCGTGCACCGATACACTCAACACCGTTAACTGTATAGGTAGCACCATAATCACTCATTGTAGTGACAACAGCAGAGCAATCAGATTGGCCTAGGTTTGAAGTATTAAAAATAGCCTGACGAATTGAGCTGGAACCAGCACCAGTAACATAACCATCCAATTGGTTCTGGCCAGACCTCGAGTCAGAACGAGAAGTAACAACAATTAAATCAAACTCGTAACGGTCTAAACCCCGGGCCATGGACTCGGTAAAATTAATAGAAGTAGGAATAAGAACAGCAGCCGGAACATTAATCATGTCATCAACCGTGTCATGAACACGTAAACCAGAAACAGCAGATGAAATAGTTGTTTTAATTGCGGTTCTTACAGTTGTAAAAGATGCCACTATGCAACACCAAAAGAGTCCCCACGACGATAAGGGTCAAGCATTCTAGTAATTTGACGGTTCTGACGAACGGCCAAAACACCAAACTCACCAACACCAGCAATACCAAGTGGGGTATTTCTCATAGCAAAATTTTCTGAGCTTAACATTAAACAGGCCTGCCTTACAGGTTTAGGAACAGCAGCAAATCCCCAATTGGCCGTAATTTCAATACTCGCCCGGTTGCTTTCTTTTGTTGTAGGAAATTCATAAGAACCATCAGTATGCAATTCAATGGAAGTATAGCCAAGACCATCAATACCAAAGCTCTCGGCATTTAGTGGTAAAAGCAAATAACCACTAGACGGAACCGTGATGTTATAGGAACCGTCCTCGTTATCGTCATATTTTACAACAAGACCGGTGGAAGTTGAGATATCATCAACCCGAACAAAATAGGGATTATTAGATCGGTAAATTTTAGCTGTTGCAGAACCATCTGCGTAAAATTTACGACCGCAATAAGCGTCAATTTGACGACTAGCAGAGTCGACGGCATCCTCTAATTCGTCATCATCATTTGAATCGCTTATATTTACGAATGCCTTAATTTCAGACAATGCACAATAACCATTAGTAATAGCCATTGAAAAAACTTATTTCTTTGGTTTAGTTCTAGTGGCTGGCTTTTTTCTAGTTGCTGTTTTACCTTTTGGTTTAGCAGCAGCAGACTCAGGGGTAACCCCGGCAGCCTTTAGAACACCCTCAACAGCTTTAGCCCTATCGGTTTTTTTATACAACCTATAAGCTTTTAATTCAGCTTGAAGTGCAGCCTTCTGTTCTTTTGTTAATTTTAATTTTTTACCTTTCGGCATATTAAACTCCTAAATTTGTTAAGTTAGGCCGCTCAATGAAGTATGAAACAGACACGGACGGCCCAACTTAAACTAACTAAAATGTAGGTGCGTCAAGACCTGTTCCAGTTATAGCAGAAATACCTGATGGGTAACGGCCAGATGCATAAGCAACATAACCATAACAAACAAGTTTAACTGTCAATGAACCAGAACCGACATCGTCGAACCTGAGTCTAAACGGACTACCAGACTCCTCAAAGAGAACATGGTCGTCAGCTTTAACTATATAAATAGCATCCTCAGCACCACCACCAAGGTCAGTTCTTACGTTAGCGTCAGCTATAACCGGTAAACCAGCAAGCTGGCCAACAACTTGACCATAAGCAGCAGCCTCACCAACACCGTATACATTGTCCGGCTGATTACCAGCAGGCAATACGAGTGGTCTAGAGTTACCATCAACACCCGCAGCGAGGAATCCCCACCTTCTCGGATGCATAATAATAGCTGTTGCAGCAGCAAATCTATTGCTATTTATTTTTTGAATACCATCAATGAGTTTAGGATAAAGCTCGCCAACAGTTGGGGAACCATCAGTATAAGTAACAGAGTTAATACCTGAAACTTGTGAGATCCCTACAGGCTGGCCAGTTCCGCCACCATTAATCATATTTTTGTCTAATTCTGTGTAATAAGCAGAAATTAAATCAGAAAATACGATGGCTTCAAGGTCGGTGCCTCTTTCAATTGCTTGACGAGATACGTCCTGCTGACCACCAATAGTATTGACATTCACGGTATAGAGAGTGTCATCCATATTGGTTTCAGTTAGAGCAGCATTCTCGCTAGCTTGAAAAGTAGTCTCAGACCCTGTGGTAATTCTTGAAAGCTCAACCTTCATACCCTTCTCAGGTAAAGGTGCTTTTGGAACCGCATTATAGAACGGTGACCCAGCTCGTGCTTTTTTAGCAACTAAGTCAGTAAGATACTGTGGAACAACAAGACCAGCAAAGGCTCCTGTTCCTACGTCTCTTTTTTCGCCGCTTCCTTTTTGGTGTCTTGCAATTCTATCGGATGCCTCAGCGTCCCCTTGTTTAGAATTAAAAGCATCACTCAAAAAAGAATACTGACTGTCCCTATGGTAGACGCCAGGTTCCTCGACAACTTCTACAGTTGGCTCGAGCTCCTCCTCGTCAACCTCAAGTGCAGCCCTAGACTCTTTAATTTCGTCCTCGGCTTTTCTTAGTTCCTCAGCTTCAGCAATTCTGTCACCAAGCTCAGTAATTTGAGATTTAAGACCATCGTATTGTTTAGTTTCGTCATCAGAAAAATCCCTATCCTCAGAGTCAGCTAAATCAACTAGTGCCTTAGCCTCCTCAAGAAGTCCGGACCTTTCCTCAATCATTTTTTTAATTTTCAAAAAAATCGTCTCCAATACAATTATTTTTTTTATACAAATTGAGTGTCAATAAAAGTGAATAACTCGGCTTTTAAGGACGGCTCTCCAAGTCCCAAATTTCAAGGTCATGAACCGCAGCCCTTACTTTTGACCTTGAGGGTTCAGGACTAGGTAACAGACCAGATAGCTGGTCAATTACTTCTTTAATTTTGTTGACTTGGTCCTCATTAGGCTCGTCATTTCTTACTTCAGCCAGAACCTTCTGAAGTTCCGGTAAATCAACACCCCTAATATTCGCAAGAGTTGCAGGATTAGCCGGCCAAGTTACAACAGAAACATCAAGCAACCTCAACTCCTTTAGCGTTCTGGTCTCGCCATCCTCGGAAAAATCATCCTTAATAGGATAGAAACCAAAAGACATCTCGGACAAGTCCCCACGTTGTAAAGCCGATGAAATCTCGGCCACTTTAGGGTTAGAGTTGTCAAGGTTAGCTTTTACAAAGAGTCCGTGCTCGTCCTCTCGCAATTCTAAAGTGCCAGACTTAGTGCGAGCGAGTGGAATACCATCATGGTTAATTAAAAATTTAACGTCATCGTTTTCATTTAGAGTCTTAGTAAAAGCACCGGGGCTAACGATCTCGTCATAAACTCCTCTAGCATCGGCTACTGAATAAGGGGAATTAAAGACGGACGCATACCCGGTAAAAATTAAATCATCGCCATCTTGCTGAACCGGCTCGGCTCGAAGTTCAAAATAACGTGTTTCTTTGTTATCACTCATACGTTTTATAATACCAAGTGACTGAACATAGGGGAGTGGCCTAGTCGATTTTGACTCAGCGTCAGACTCAGCAGCATAAAGAGCAGCGACCTGAGCAAGTGCCTCTTGTTCTGTTTTATGACAACCCATAAATTGGCCGTCGTCATCTTTTACAACAGCAAAGCCTTTGCATTCTGAATTATTTTCATCAATAGAATAAGGCATTATTTGTCCTCGTCATTTTTTTCAGTTTCAGACAATTCAGGCTCAACAGCATCGACACCAACCGGCTGAACATCAGGACCAACAGGTGCTCCTTGCAAGCTAATATAAAAATTATCGCCACCATCATAAGGTTCATAGTCAAGCTGCTGCCTTATTTCATTAGGAGTATGAATACCCGTGCTAATAGCAACTTGAGCCGATCGAATTAAATTACCTCTATCGCCACGCTGATATTCGCCAACATCAAAACGACAATAAGCCCTGCCGGGTAAAAGAGAGCTGAAACCCTCCTCGAGTCGAGCAAGCCAAGGAAGTAAAGTATGACGAACAAACTGAATACCTGAGCTCTCAACATTTGAATAAAGTCCAGTTGAACCCTCGGCATGAATTAAATAACTAGGAATACCATAGACCCGTGCTATTTCTTTAACGATTTGCTCCCGGGCCTTAACAAGCTCCTCACCAGCAGCGTCAGATATGGCCTTCCATTTCAGGCCGCCCGTAAGAACCGCAGGCTTTCTATTTTTATTATGAGAACCGGTCCAGGTGGCCTGCAAAGCCTCGGCTTGTTCTTTAGTCATGGCCCCTTCAGTTTCAAGAACAGACGATGGGGTAGCACCTTGACCATAAAATTGACCAATGTGACGCTCCATAGCAAGAGCAACACCTATCGTGTTTTTTTGGGCCTTTAACGGACTTATTCCGTAATAGCTACCCGGATGAGTAAACCAAGTGAAATGCAAAATATTATTTTTTGTATACAAACGTTCATTTAAAATAAATTGTTTTTCATTTCCGTTCATTTTTAGCTTAACTTTATCCGGGTGTAAATTTGTTAAAGCAACAGGACGCTCGGCCTTGTCACGGTCAATTAAAATATAAGCATTCCCGTGCAAAGCAAGGCTTGTTATTGTTTGATGAATAAACTCAAACCTTGACTGGTTAAGGTTTGGAATTCTTAAAAACCTAGGTGTGTCTAATTCCATATTTCTATCGTCAAATTCTCGATAGGCCTTAATTGGAAGTGCAGCTATTGAATTAGCAAGAATTGAAACGCAAGATAAAACAGTAGAAACTTCTAAAGCGGTGCGTTCATTTACAGTTTCACCAGACCAACCCGGAACACCGCCACGTTGAGCAAGCAAATCGGCTAAGTTACCTAAAGCCGCTGACCTTTTCTCGTTGTTGTTTGCAAAAACGCTCATCGATTAAATAAATAACTTCCTAATAAAATACCAATACCAAGAACGACATAAGCCGCTGGCTGACTTACCATAGAAACACCGGCCACGATAAACATCAAGCCGATAACTTCCAAAACAATAAACATGGACCTCACCGTTCTCTTACCATTCTACAATACCAATATTAGACGGCTCAGCTGGCCTAGTTGGAAACGTTAATCGGTCGACAGCCATGCACATAGCAATAGCCCCGTCAATTTTTCTTTTACTTTTACCTTTTGATAGACGAAAACCACGGTCAGTAGGACGAGCAACAGCACTTAAAACTTGATCGGTAAACGTGGCTTGGTTTTTATGCCTTAAAAGACCCCCCGTTATTTTTTCATAGGTTACACCGCAAGCAGGAACCATCCTGCCGTGAGATTGCGGAAATTCTACCATCGGTATATTTTGGTCATAAAGAGCCTGAGCAGAACGCTCAAAAAACTGTGGGTCATACGCAACTTCAATAAGGTTAAACAGCGTGCCGAGCTTAACAATGAACGTCTCGACTTCAGCATAGTCAAACATAAGGCCCTCATTCCGCCAAATTTTAGAATCAGTATAAATAATATTTGTTTCAGGGTCCATCTGGCACCAAACAACAGCAACACTGTCATGCTTGATAGCCATATCAACACCAACATAAGTAGGACGCTCGTCATCTAATTCGTAATTTTCAATTAGGTCGGCCCAAACACCATCGGGTAACCAACTCTCATCTTGAGTCCGAGTCCACATATTAAGATGATATCGCTGGAATTCAGGAAGTGGTAAAGACTTACGTCGCCGCTTTAAGTTATCGATTGGCCACCAACCAGCATCAAGGGCAGGGTTAACCTTCCGCCAAGTTTTGTAACTTTCAAAGTTGTCATTTTCATCTGGCTCCAGCCAATAAAAATAAAACTCGTCATCTTTAGACTCGCCGGATAGCTTACGCTTTCCACGCAGGTAGAGCTTGCCGCAAAGAGTGTCCAAGTCATAACCCGCAGTTGTAATATTTAGAATAAGGCTGTCTTTTCTTTTAGCCGTGTTATTTGATAAGACATAATGAACACGTTGCAAGTTAGGAGTAGACCACTCGTGAATTTCATCAGCAATAAATGCAGAGTTACGACCACCGTCAGCTGTTCCAGCTTTAGCAGCAACACGGAATACACGGCCCGGGCCATTTTTAACACCAATAGAATTATTAAAAACTTCAGTTATTGATTTGAGATACGGGGATTGCTCGCACATAGTCCTCATAGTTCCAAAAACAAGGTCAGCCTGCTCAAAGCTAGCAGCAGCAACAGTAACAAGTGGGGATGTTGTCCCAGCACCAAGTAATTCATACAGACCTAACGCAGCAGCAAGCTGACTTTTACCGTTTCCTTTAGGAACACCGACAAGGGCCTCCCGGTATCGACGCTGGCCGTCAGGTTTCAATTCATATAAATTATAAATTAAAGCCTGCTGCCATAAATCTAACTTAAAGGGCTGACCGAAATAGTCGCCCTCGCCATGCACGCAGAAATTCTCAATAAACTTAACAACACGGCCGCCCCTTGAGTTACTAAGGTTTTTTTCTAATTCTTTTTTATTCATCGGCCAACAGAACCCTCTCAGAAATAACATCAACTACGCAAGGCTTACAAATAAAATAGCCAGCAAATTCTTTCTTTAGTTTTTTGTAATGTTTCTCTAGCGGGCTAATCATTTGACCGCACTCATAGCAAGTATGAAAATCCTTAGATCTACATTTTTTGAAAATTTTATTCAATAAAAATAAATCGTCAAAAGACCACTCAGTAATAAAATTAAAAGCTGCGTCACCCATTTATTTATCCTTATTTTTTAATAAATATAATTTCATTTTAAGACTCCAGACCTTGCCTCTTAAAGTTTGGCCAAGTTTCCATTTAAGATACTTAATCATTCCTCCTCATCCCCAAGTAATTCAAGAATCCGTGGGTCAGTTGCAGGGTCATCGCTTTGATTTAACAAATCATTAATAGACGCAAGAGAAGTAGCGGCCTCACCAACTGCAATCCCAAGCCTTTGACGGGCCATAGGGGTTAGACCCAACTCATTCTCGAGTCGTAAAATTTGATTTTCTAATTTTAAGGCATGCTCAGCTAAAGGGTTTGTTCTAATTTGGCCAGTTGAACCACGAACAACTAGTGACTTTTTAACAACCTTTTGAACACGGGCATATTGGTCATACATTCCAAATAGACGCTCGGCAGCAGGCAAGTCAACACGTTGAGCAACACCAGCAACGTCAGACTTCCAGTATTCATACCAACGGTCCCGGGTTTGTTTTAACCAACCACGGGTAGGCTTTGGTGGGTTTTCTTTTAATTCATTTGAACCGGTTATAATTTGCAATTCCCGCTTGCGGTGGCCTTGAGCTTCCTCCGGAGGTTTAGCAAGAGGACCACGGCTACCCATTTAATCCACCTTTTAAGTGTTCAATTTTTTGATCAGAATACGCACGCTCAAAACGCTCAACAATAACATCAACATAAGCAGGGTCTAATTCAATTGTATAACAAGCACGGCCAAGAGCATGGGCAGCAATAAGAGTGGAACCAGAACCAGCAAAAGGGTCAAGTATTATATCCTTGGGTTTAGACGAAAACAAAATAGCACGAGCCAAAAGCTCCAAGGGTTTCATAGTAGGATGCTCCTTATTATTTCTAGGTTTTGGAAAATTCCAAACATTTGATGGACCCCAAATCATGTCCCCAACGTTATAGTGACGGGTCCCCTCAATATATTCGTCAGCAGGACGAGTAAACAAACCCATACTAAGGTCAGCACTATCGCCTTTATTAATTGAATTAAGAAAATCATCGGCTTCAGCTTTTTCATTTAACTCAACGGTTAAATTAAAACCACCATCAAAAGAATCTAACTGAGCGGAACCAAGTGACGTGTCCAGGTCATCCCAAACATTTGAAACATCACGACGACCAACGAAATAATGTGACTTACCCTCGGGCCAACCATACATAATAGGCTCGAACCTCCAATGGAAGTCTTGACGACCCATCACAAAAGTGTCCTTGACCCAAATAATGTTAGATGAATAATGCATTTTTGAATCCTCCCAAGCCTTGAAAACAGAACTAGTAGCAGCAGTAGCATAAAACATATAAACAGCACCATCGGTATAAACATGAACCAAAGACAAGGCATCATATAAAAACTTTGTATATTTTTCTGCGGCCATTTTATCATTTTTTATAGATCGACCATGAACGTCTTTATAATCGACATTGTAAGGTGGGTCAGTTAAACATAAGCTCGCGTTATTTTTCAAAAACTTATAACTTGAAACTTCAGTAGCAGAACCGCAAACAATAGTATGGTTTCCAATTTTATAAACGTCCCCGGGTTTTGTAATTGGTTCTTTTGGTTTTTCTGGAATTTCTGACTCATCGGGGAGGTCAGGCCCAACACCAAGCAAACCCTCAAGGTCAGCTAAGTCATAACCAGTAGCATCGAGCATATCCTCATCAACAGCAATGCGTTCTAACATTTCCGCTAAAGCAGAATTGTCATAAGTGCCAAGGTCGGCCGTCCTATTGTCAGCAAGAGCAAAAGCCTCAGAAACAGAGATGTCCTCGTCAACAATAACAGCAGCAATATGAGTCCACCCTAATTTTACAGCAGCCAAAAGCTGATGGTTTCCAGAGATAACTACATAGGACCCGTCAGACTCACGACGAGCAACGATCGGTTTACGTTGCCCAAATTTTTCATAACTTTTGACAACAGCCTCGACGTTCCCCCTCCTTGGGTTCCCGGGTAAAGCAGAGAACAACTCAATAGGATGAGCCAAGTCCTTAAGCTCCGGTAATATTTTATGAAAATAGGCATCTTTAGAATACGACATCAAAACCCCCCTCTTGCGTAATCTTGCGTAAACTTGCGTGAACAAAAACCAACAAAAAAAACAAAACTATTAAAAAAAATAAATAACCAAAAAACATAAAAAAACCCGAGCAAGCTAAAAGTGTTGAG
>VTLG01002723.1_pt1 | contig 19808 bp, 9 predicted proteins | sample 4694571 | NCBI WGS metagenome assembly VTLG01 (sample SAMN12604809, study PRJNA352737) | marine metagenome | biome: ENVO:00000447; feature: ENVO:00000209|ENVO:00000569|ENVO:01000036; material: ENVO:00002151; isolation source: viral sequences binned using virsorter ... | reverse complement strand
CACCTTTAACATAGGTGCAAATGTTTTGGAGAAGAGGGTTGCGAATAATTCAAGAAAGATTACGATAATCAAAAGTATATTAAAGAATCAGAAGATTGACATAGGAGAGAAGTTAACAACACCTGAACCAGATAAGGGCACTGAAGTATCGAAAGAATTAGCATCAATAAACTCTACATTAGTAAGCATTGGAAATATTTTATCTACTGATTTTGCAAATCGAATTGCGATAGAGAAGGGACAGAATAAACTATTAAAAGATCAAAAACAAAAAAGAAGACGTTCTCTTGCTGAGAGTGGAATAGAAGCTGTTAAAAAAGTTGGTAAAGGTCTAGGTAAAATCACATCACCAATTAGAGAAGGTGGGTCAAATATATTAAAGGCACTTTCTTTGCTTGGACTTGGTGTTGCGGGAAATGTAGCATTTAATTTATTAGAAAATTTTGATTCTGAAAAATTTACAAAAATTCTTGATAGTATTAAAAAGAACTTTAAGTGGGTTGTTGGAACTATTGGTGTGATAGGAGGAATATTAGCAATAAAAGGAATAATTTCAGCTATTGGGGTTATCAAAGCTGCGTTAGCATTTCTTGCGTCTCCTAAATTACTCGCTCTGATGGGAATTGGACTCGCTCTATATTTGGGTTACAAGATTGGAAAACCAATATTTGATGCAAAAACGAAAGAAGTCGAAGCTTCAAAAACAGCATTAGAAAAATCTGGTTTATCAGAGGGTGACGCTAGTATTGTAGCTACTACATTGGCAACTGAATTAGCTCCAACATTGGTAGATGGTCCTTATGATGGTATTGCTGCTGGTGATTTTAGTGAAAATCCAATGGCATTTTCATCTAATATATCAGGTGATGTTGGTGGTAATGCTGGTCAAGGTCTTGTTTATAATAGCATGTTCCCAGAACCAAAAGTAATTAATCTACCACCAATATATGATAAGTTATACAAAAAAAGAAAACCAACTGTTGTACTACCAGAAACCACTGATATTAAACATGTAAGTTCAGTTAATATCGGGAATAATTATATGAGAAAAACTCCAAAAATACACGGAATAAGATTATAAACTCATGCCATTACCTCTTTCACTTATAGGACCAGCAGTTGCAATCGGCAAAGGTATCGCTTCAGGGATTAAATCTCTTGGTGGTAAAAAAACTGCTATGAAATCTGTAGTAAACAAAGGAAAGGAACAAGTTAAAACTAAGATTTCCCCAAGTAGTTTGCCTTCTATATCTCCAAGATATTATGAAAAACCAAAAGAGGTACAGAAATCCACATCAACAACAGGTGGTGGAACTGTTAAGTCGGTTAAAATGACAGCAGAAAATATTAAAAGTTCATTACTTAATCAAGACAAGTCATTAAAAACCTTGAAATCAGATAATGCCAAACTTGAAAAACAAGAATTACAGAGACAAAAACGAGAACAGGCAGTGCAGAAAATAAAATCTGGTTTAAAATCAGTTGGTTCAAAGATAACAGCACCACTTAAAGGAGTTACTGGTGGAATTGGAAAAGCAATACCTTTACTTCTTATAGGAATCTTAGTTAATAGTATTGAGGGAATAATCAAAGGTGTGAGAACATACTATGATAAAAATATAAAACCAAAAGTAGAATTTGTAAATGAAAAAGTTAAAGAATTTAATGATTTTGTATCTAGTTTTAGTGGTGAAACTGAACAATTAGAAAAACAAAAATCTGATGTAGATAAAAAGGTAGAAGAACTTAAATCAGTTACTGAAGATAATACCGTACAGAGGGATATTGATAAAATAGAGAATGCATTAGATAAAGGAAAATTTAACAAATTAAGTCAAAAAGAAAAAGATGAATTTATTTTAGACAAAGCGAAAACTATTAATTCTAATATAGAGGTATTAGATTCTAATACTATATCTTTTAAGGGAATTGATAAAAAAATCGCTAATTCTGAATTATATGATTCTGATTTCTTTGCCGACAATACAGGAAAGGAAATCGTTTATATTTTTCAAGAACGTATAGTTGAAATGGAAGTTTAGGAGGAAAAATCAATGTCAGGAAGTGCATCAAGAGCATCAATTTTTGAAGTAATGAATATCAAAAATGATAAAAAGCAAGCAAATCTTACTGCTAGAACATTTGAATTTAGTTATTATGAAAGTGTGTATTCACCAGAGATAACTGCTTTTTTACGTTATATTGATTCTTCAGGAGCTCTTAAAGCTGATAAAGAACAAGATATTCAGGAGAGAGAAGGAAGTATCAAATCTTCACTTCCTATTGTAGGAGAGGAGGATCTTGAATTTAAAATTCTAACGAAATCTGGAACATTAGATTTTACAAAAAAACCTTTTCGTGTAAATGGATCTGCTACGGTGGCAATGGAGTCTCAGAGACAAGCTGTTGATTTAACACTAGTGTCACAACCTGCAATTGAAAATGAAGAAATAAAAAATCCAACGATTACCTATAAAGGAAGAATTAGTGATAATGTAAAGAAGATTTTATCTGAATTAAATATTTCATTTAAAAGTAAAAACATTGATCCTACAAGAAATAGTTATGATTTTATATCAAGATCAAAAGGCGGTTTAGATTTAATTTTAGATCTTTGTCGAAGATCAATTCCAACCAATGGCGATCCTGGATATTTTTTCTATGAGACTCAAGATGGTCATAAATTTAAAGCAATCGACAATCTCATTTCTCAACCACCAGTAGAAACATATACTTATACTGGAGCTCTTTCATCAAATGCAGATAATGATGAAAATGATTTTAAAATTGTTAAAGCTCCTGTTTTCTTAAAAGACCAAAACATTAAAGATAGAAAAAAATGGGTGGCTTCTCGTAATATATTTTTTAATCCATATAAACTTAAGGTAGATGAACAATTTTATGTTTTGAAGACAGCAGAGGGTGAGGTAGGAGATGAAGTTAAAAAAACTCTTGGTAAGAAAATTACATCAACTCGTGGAACTAAAGGATATAGCACAACAAACTATCATATATTAGATATTGGAAGTTTAGATTATCAAAATTTGACTCCAAATAATGATCCTAGAGAGTGGCAAGCAAAATCTCCAATGAGATATAACCTCCTACATACTCAGATGATGGAAATTCAGGTTCCTTGTAATGTAAGATTGAGTGCTGGAGATGTAATTAAAGTTAAAATGGAAAGGCAGGGTGATGAAAAAGAATTAGGTGGATTTGATGAACATGTGAGTGGGAATTATTTAATTCTTCATTTATGTCATAATTTTGATAATGAAAAATCATTCACTTCAATGACACTTGCCCGTGATACATATGGACTTATTGTTAAAGAAGAAGGTAACAGTAATGAGCAACAAAAAGATGAAAGTGGTTTAATTTTTAACTAAGGAGAATGTAAATGGATTTTGATGAAGATACAAAAAAATATTCTTTTTTAGGAGAGGGTGTAACTTATTGGATAGGAAAGTTAGTTTCTACTAAAAATGGATCTCAAAGAACCTTAATGGGTGGTGGAAGTTGGGGTTATCGATATCGAGTTCGCATGTTAGCGGACTATTCAAATAAAGATACTGTAGAAGATAATGATGTTTTTGTAGCACAGTCTCTTATGCCCCTTACTGCAGGAACAGGTGCTGCTGAGAGATCAGAGAGTATAAATTTATCTCAAGGTGATATGGTTTTAGGAATATTTTTAGGACCTGATAGAACAGCACCTTTTATACTTCATGCCTTTACTAGAGGAACAGAAGTAGAGAATGATGGTAGTAAATTTGGTATTGAATCTGGATTTACTGAAAAAGTAAAACCAGGTTTACTAGAAGGTCAAGAGTCATCTCAAACCGCAAGTGCAACTTATCCTGAATTGAAGCAAAATGCAAATAAAGGAAATGGAAAGGGAAAAGGTGCTCCTGTTGGTCAATTAGGAAAATTAAAAGGTGGATTAGATGAAGAAAATTCTGTTGGTACTTTTGGTGAATTATCAGGAAACTTAACAAAGGAGGAAAAATTAAAACAATTAAGAGATAAAACTGCTAGGCGAAATGCATCAGAAGGAAATAGAGTGGGTGATATAGTAGATATATCAGAAGAACGTGCTTTTGAAGCTGAATTAGATGCTGAAGTAGAAAGATCGAGGGCGGGAGATCGAAGTGGTCTTGATGACGCTCTTCAATTATATTAATAAATATATGAATAGAAGAATAATCTTATAAAATGGCAACAAAAGAAAACGAAGTACTACCAATTAGCGTAATCGCTGCAGCACCACCTGAAGTGTTGGATGAATTTCGTAAACAGAGTTTTGTTGAATTAATTCAAACAAACCCAAAGGGATGGTCTGAAGAAATTGCTGATGTTAAAAAAAAGTATCCAGAATTATCTACAGTACAATCATTCTCTCAGGAGGCGGTTGATTCCTTTGATTCAGATACTTATGATAATTTCGTAAGAAAAACTAATGCGTTTGAAGTTGCAAAAAAACTAGACTTAAAACCATTGTCGGTAACAACAGGATTAACCTATGACACAGCTTCTCCATCATTAAAAAGTTTTGCGGTCACTGCTGAAACAAGTTTAACTAACTTTTTATCTGCTGCGACTAAATTGGATAATGCCCTCTTTGATTTACCTGGTGAGATTAAAAGCACAGCATCTTTAATTGCAAATGGTGCACAAACATTTGTAGGTCAAATTAGTAATTCATTATCCGATGCGTTGGTAGGTGGTGTTAAAAGTGGATTGAGCACAATCGCTACAACTATATTCAGCTCTATCCCACAATATAATATCGCTCTTCGAGTTGTGAAAAAAGCACAGGGTGCTTTAGTTGGACCTGTCGCAAAGGTATTCAAGGGTATGAATTGTCTTGCATCAAAGGTAGTTGGTGCTTTACAAGGTGCACTTGAAGATATGTTGACTGCTTTTGTTAAGAATGCACTGAATGCTCCTGCTTGTGCGATACAACAATTTATTGGTGCTGTATTAACTAAAGTAAACTCTTTGATTGATGGTATTGTCGGACCTTTAACTGGTGGTATTAGTAAAGTTTTAGGACCATTGTTCAAGGTTAGAGACATTTTAGGTGCTGGAATTGACTTAGCAGACAAAATTGGTGATTTCTTTAATTGTGGATCAAAAAAAACTGAGACTGATGCGGAGCAAAAAGGCACATACACTGGAAAAATTGATGGTGCACCACAAAAAGCAAAGAGTCAAGAAGAACAACAAAATATTTTGAACAAAGCAGCAGCTGCTGCAAATAATGCTGCTAAAGGAATAAATAAATTTGGTGAAAATATTTCTTCTGGAGCAGAGAAGAAACTAACAAATTTTGAGAAGGAATATGGTGAATGGACTATTTTTGGTTCAAAGGTAAGTGATGCATCAGATCAGAATATAGGAACTGATTGTTACACTGGAAATGTATTTAAGTGCGGTGCTCCAACTGGTGAAATATTTGGTGGTGATGGAGTTGGTGGTGCAGGAAAAGTTCTTTTCGGTAATTTCATTAATAGACTCGATCCTGACAATTTGTATGGTGAGATACAAAGAACAGCAAGTATCATTGGATTTGAAATCACAGATCCTGGTTCTGGATATACTGAAGAACCAGATATTGCTTTTAATGATAATTGTAATCAGGGTTATGGTGCTTTCGGAAAAGTAATTATTGATAGAAATGTAAACTCACCAACATACGGAGAAATAACAAATGTAATTATAACAAGTGAAGGTGAGAATTATCCAATTGATTTACCAGGAGAGGTGGGTAATGTATTTCTTAAAGAAATTATAGTTGAAGATGGTGGCACTGGATATGAAGATGCATTTATTGAAGATGACTGTATGAATTTACAAGTAGTTGATGGTAAAATCATAGGAGTTGAAATAACTTGTCAAAAACCATATAATTCAATACCAAATATAATTATATCTAATGAGGGTATTGGTGCTGTTCTTCGTCCAATTATGTCATCAACACCAACTAAGTTGGATCAACCAGTTCTACAGTCTGTTGATTGTGTAGGTGCATTCCCAAAACCAGGAGAATATTAGTATGGATAAACAAAATCATCAGGTAAAAAACTTCGGTCCTCAATTCTTTATAGAGACTGGATCGGATGAGATGACCTATGCAGGTCGAACAGTATTCCTTATGGCTGGTATTACGAAGGATAAAATAAAAAATAACATGTCTTTCCATGAAACTGGATTGGCAAGATATCATACTGAAAAAGACTACCAGATAGAAGCTGGTATAAAGTCTAAAGATAATGACAATACTATGAGAACAATAGTTCATCGTGGTAATTATTGTGTAAACGCTGATAAGGGAGAAATAAGATTAAAGGGAAAAAATATAATTATTGAAGCTACAAATAATTTAACTCTTGAAGCAGCAAACACGATACAAATTGGATATCCAGAAAGAGGAGGCACTCAACAGGTTAGAATTGAAGCAGATAAAGTTCAAGTCAACACAAGGGGTGGTAATATAGGAGATCTTCTTAAGACTAGTAGTTTATTTTCTTCCTTCGCTGGAAGTTTTGTTTCTGGTGGCAGTTTAGCATCTGCTGCAGCAGGAATGTATGGCGGACCAGTTGCGGGTGCTATTGCCAAAAAGTTTTTTTAGTAGGTATTTAAATGACTCAACCATACGATACTACGAACGTCAATGATGGGGATTCGATATTTGAAGATGCCTATGTCTATGGAAAACTTTACTATAATTTTGATGAAGATGATATAACGTTTAGAAACGTACATATAAGAGAAAATTTATTTGTTGGTGGAATATCAACCTTCGTTGGTGTGGCAACATTTAAAGATGATATTTTTGTTGATGGAAGATTAAATATAGATTTTTTAACTGTAAGAAAAGATTTTGAGGTTGGAATTGGTGGAACTGTCTTTTCTGCAGATACTACTAGCACAAACGTTGGTATCGGGACGACAGCACCAATACAAAAGTTTCAAGTTGGTATTGATACTGGCACTTTTGTTGTTAATTCTTATGGAGTAGTTGGTGTTGGAACTACAAATCCTGGTATTGGAACATATTATAATGATTCTTTTGGTGCTAATCAGAGAAATGACAATACGCAGGGACCTTTAAAAGTTGATGCTGATGGTAGTGTTGCGATTAGAAGAAATATTTATGACTCAGCAGGTGCTCCTGGTGCGAATGGAATGTTTCTTAAGAGGAATGAATTTGGTATAAGATGGACAGCAATCACACCAAGTGAAGATCAAACAGGTATTTTAATACAGGATGAAGGTCAGGAGATTCCACTTACAGGTGTCGCTCAAACCTTTCACACTGTTAATTTTTCTCAAAGAAACAGTTTAGGACTTGGTACTGACACTTTAGTTCCTACAGCACAAAATCCCACAGTTGGAACTGGTATAGCAACAATATTTACAAATGATCTGTGGGGATATAATGGTATCGGAAATAATGCTCCTATCTTTAGAATGACAAATGTTGGAATTCTAAAAAATAGTCCAGGAGCTGCTTTAGATGTAGGTGGAACTTTAAATGTAGATCTTGCTGCGACACTTAACAACACATTAGATGTAGATGGTGCTACAACACTTAATAATACTTTAGACGTAGATGGAGTATCTACATTCAATAATGGAACAGATGCATCAAGCACAACGAGTGCTTCGGTTCAAATCGATGGTGGTGTTGGTATTGTTAAGAAACTTATTGTTGGTGGACAGACAAAAATTGAAGATATAACCAATTCTACCGATAAGGATACAGGAGCACTAATAGTTGAAGGTGGTGTAGGTATAGAAAAAAGATTAAATGTTGGTGGTGCTGTTGACTTTAAGAGCACTTTAAATGTAGATGGAAACGTAACCTTTAATGCTCAATTAGATGTAGATGGTGCTACTACACTCAACAATACACTAGATGTAGATGGTGCTACGACACTTAATAATACTTTAGATGTAGATGGAAATACAACATTTAACAGCACGTTAGATGCATCAAGTACAACAAATGCCTCAGTTCAAATTGATGGTGGTCTTGGTATCGTTAAAAAATTATTTGTTGGTGGTGATACAAAAATTGAATCAACTACAGATAGTCTTGGTAAAAATACAGGAGCGTTAGTGGTTGATGGTGGAGTAGGTATAGAAAAGAAAGTTAATATTGGTGGACAAACAAAGATAGAAGATACTACATCTTCACTTGATAAAGATAGTGGAGCTCTTACAGTAGAGGGTGGAGTTGGTATTGAAGAAAATTTGAATGTTGGAAATAATACTAAACTAATTGGAACTTTAGAATTAGAAAATTCAATTATTGATAAACTAAACAGTGTTGGTTTTGATGTAACTAAAAGTAAAAATGATTATAGATTATCATCAGTAGGATCAGGTGTATCTTGGAGACCATCTGGTGTTGATACTGAAAATGCGATTTGGGTAACTGTTGATGGTGATGATACTAATAGTGGATTTTTAGAAGGAGACGCAAAGAGAACTGTTGGTGGTGCTGCTGCTGTTGCAAAAGCGGGAGATACAATTATAATTAGATCAGGAACATATGTTGAAAACAATCCAATTGGATTAAGAACTGATGTTTCTGTATCTGGAGAGGATTTAAGATTAGTTACTATTGTTCCACAAAATAGAACGAAAGATGTTTTTCATGTAAGAAGAGGGTGCTTGATACAGAATCTTAATTTTTCTGGTCCGACGAATGATGGAAAGGGTGGAGTATCATATGCTCATACAGATTGTGGTGCTGTTGCCTTTCCACCAACACAAGCAGCGGTTTCAGCAGGTACAGATTTTCAAGCAGCGAGTGGATTTACTGATTTCGGACCTGCGAATGAAGGACCAAGTGGAAGATGGAGATCTCCTTATGTTAGAAACTGTACTAATTTTATGACCAAAAGTATTGGTATGAAAATTAATGGAGATTTTGCTGACGCTAATTTTACAGGCACAACTAATCTTGGACAGGATTTAAAATCTATGGTGTGTGACTCCTTCACTCAGTATAATGAAAATGGAATTGGAGTATCACTATCAAATAATGCTTACGCTCAGTTAGTTTCGATCTTTACAATCGCCACTGATATTGGAATATCATGTGTTACTGGTGGACAGTGTGATTTGACAAACTCTAACTCATCATTTGGTAATGTTGGACTGAAAGCAGATGGTATTGGAAGAACTGAATTTACAGGAAGAGTATTTAGAAATGTTACTGCTGAAAATGACAGTTTCCCAATTAATGATTGTAAGGATGTTATAGGAGCATTTCGAAAACCTTTTGATGGTCAAGGTTTATTCTTTAAGATAAATTTAGCAGATTATGATGACACCACTGCCATAGGAGTTTTAAACGAACCAATGCAGTTGATAAGATCAATTAAAGTTATCAATGGTGGATTTCCAGGTGATTATAATCCAGCAGCACCTCCAATCATTACAATACCAAATCCATTAGGACCAGAAGCGATTAGACCAGAATTTTCTGCGAACGTAAGTGCAGCAGGAACAATAACTTCTATTGATGTGATCTCAAGTGGAAGAAATTTCTTACCAAATCAATCTTTTACAGTTAATATTAGTGGTACAGGAAATGCTCAATTAGAAGTTGACACTGATCCAATCTTGTTCACAGTCAATGTTGCCACGGAACCCACTACCACAGGACTAACAACAGTAACATTTAATGAGTTTGTACCATACAAAGTAAACGCTGGAGTTGATATTGAACTTCGAAGAATTAGTCGAATAATCACGAGTTCTCATTCCTTTGAATATATTGGTGCTGGTACGGATATAAATAAAGCGAACCCCTTCCAAGGTGGAGTTCCTATACCAGAGAATGAAGTTATTGCTATAAACGGAGGGCAAGTTCCATTTACTAGTACCGATCAGAAAGGCAACTTTAAAATTGGTCAAGGTCTAATTGTTGATCAAACAACTTCAACAATTGCTGGTAGAGACTTCAACAGAGCGATTCAAGCACAGTTAACACCATTAATATTAGCATTGAGATAATATGGCAATAGCACCAGTCAATAGGTTTATATCACTCGCAGTTCCTGTGGCACCAGGACTGCAGAAATTGTATGAGGTTCCTACTGGTGCTTCTGCGTTAATATTGTATGCTCAAGTAGCAAACGTTGGAATCAATACATATCCTAAAACTACTTTTATTCAAAGAAGAGAGTCAAGAAGCACAAGATTAACAAGAGATATTAGAGTTATAAAAGATGTTGAAATACCACCAAATGATGCAGTTGTTTTAGTTGATGGTAGATTAGTTTTAGAAAAAACACCTACAACGTTGGATCGCATCTTTATATCTGGAGAGCAGAGTGGAGTTAGTACAATAACGAATGTTGTTTACTGTGAACCTTTAGGAGTTGCGACTGTAACCACGATAGGAGATCACAACTTTTCTTCTGGTGATCAAATCACACTGGGTGGTATCGCATTTACATGTTCAAATAATAATTCAGGTATTACAACTACAATTTTCCCAGATCCTCAGGCATCATATACAATTATTGATGTTAATAATATAAAATCTTTTGTCGTAGAAGTTGGAACTTCGAATGGTATTAATCATTTTTACAATCCAGCAATTCATACATTTGTCAGAGCAGGTGTAAATTCAATAACAAGAACCTCTACAGGAGCAAAGTATACTGCTACTGCTGGATCTTACGATGCTAAAACTGGTGTTCTAGGTCTAACAATTGCAAATCATGGAATGTTAAGTGGAGGCACTTCAAAAAATGTAACTGGTGCAATTTATGATGCCAAATCTGGTATCATGACAGTCACGTCTGCTACTCATGGACTTAGTTCTAATTCAATTGTCAAATTTGTTGATAATTCATTATCATTTACATGTACTATGGATGGTAACACAGCGACTAAAACATATCCAAGAACAACAGATCCTGTGAGTGGCGTTTTTAAACCTGTCACAATTATTGATCCAAATACTTTTAAAATAGATGTTGGTAAGAGTCCACTTGTTACATTCACTCCAACTGCGGTAGATTTTGACACAGCTTCTGGAATTATGACATGTACGATTGGTGCAAATACATTAAGTACAGGAACAAATGTTAAGTTAGCTAATGGTAGTCTCACATTTACAACGGGTGGTGGAACTGTAACATATCCACAACCTGCAAACACAGGAGCGTATGACACTGCGATTGGCATTACCTCAAATACAACCACAACGATTACATTGAATGTTGGATCAGCAGGTGCGAGTGGAATATATACGTTTACATCAGCGACAAGTGGTGCTGTCATCAGTGGTGGTGATTACGCCCATACATTTGTAAGTGCTACATCTGGAGCTTTGTTAGTTGCCAATGAGTCTATAGGAATCGCAACAAATTCAGTTATATTCACCTGCAGTCAAGATGGAAATAACTCTGAGCATGGATACCCAAGAGTTGGTGATCCAGCACATAATGTTAATTTGCCTATTATTGAAGGTACAACTAACACAATTAATGTTAATGTGGGAATTTCAACACAAGGTGGATTAGTCGCTCCACTACAAATGGAATTTCTGGCGAGTATCCTAGAGAATAGTAATGCCTAAGTATCTAAGCGGGAGAGTAAAAAGAACTCCTCAAAACCGTTTAACAGACGATAGATATCAATATCTTGGATTAGACCAAGCAGAACCTAATATTGGAGATCCACCCAGTGCTTCAGGAACTCCAAATATTCCACCTGGACAACAATATCAAGTAGTATCTGTTTTATCAAATCCTGGTGAAAGATATTGGGTTCCAATTGGTGGTGGTATCATACCTGGTTCGTTATCTGTTTTTGATGAAGGGTCATTGGTAGGAACACTTAGTAGCATTACACAAATGAACTTTGTGGGAATCGCCATAACTGCTAATGCTGTTAGTTTAGGTGTTGCTGCAACCATAACAGTAACACCACCAGGAAATAACGGAAGTGTCTTATTTAAAGATAATATTTTTGATCCAGACGCTAATTCTGGTGTTGGAACATATCGAGATGATTTTTCAACATCATCAGACTTAGTATTTAATAGTACTGTTGGTATCTTAACTGTCGGAAAAGGATTAGAAGTTGGTGATACTGGATTAAAAGTTGGGGTTGGAGGAACATTTTTAACTGTCGCTGCCAGTACAGGATTAGTTGGCATAGCAACTACTAATCCAACAAGAGAATTGGATGTAAATGGTAATATTCGATTAAGAAAAACAATATATGATTCTACTAATGATCCTGGTTCTCAAGGAAATCTTTTAGCAAAAGGTACAACAGGAGTTGAATGGATCAGTAACAACGCTGTACAAACTGGTGCTGGTGGAACAATATATGATGTTCAATACCATAATACTGCTGGATTGGTAGATGGTGCACCAAACTTTGTTTTTCGTTCTGATACTTCTCGTGTTGGTATCGGAAGCACTCAACCTAGAGTATTACTTGATGTTCTTGGAATATCCTCTTTCAGAGGTGGAACATTTATTAATGGTCTAACTGTTACTGGTGTCTCAACTTTTGTAAATCAAATTAAAGCAGATGGTGGAATCGTTGCTAATACTGCGAGAGTTGAAGATTTAACACAAAACCGTGTTGTTTTTGCTGGAGCGTCAGGAGAGTTGATTGATGATTCTAGTTTTAGATACATACCTGCAACTGATACTTTAAATATTCTAAATTTATTCTGCACAGGACAAGCAGTTCTTGATGAATTAAAGACAGTCGGTATCACAACTTTAATGAATATTAAGGTAGATACAAATACAATTACAACCAACTCTGGTGCTTTAGTATTAAACGCTGCGAGTGGAGCAGTTCAATCAAACGCAGATATATTTTTAAATACAACTACTCAATCAGTTAGTAAAGACACTGGATCACTTACAGTTAATGGTGGTGTAGGTATTGAGAAAAATTTAAATGTCGGACAAAATATAAGTGTTGCTGGTATTACAACTCTGGCATCATCTGGTGGAATTACTACCACAGGTGGTGATTTATATGTAGGACGTGATCTTTTTATCAAAAGAAATTTTGTAATTGATCAAGTTGATTTTAATAATTTAGATGTTTCTGGTATCGCAACTTTTAGGGGTGATGTTGAATTTTGGACAAATACAGGTGCTGCTAAGTCATCTTATTGGAGTAGCACAGACAACTCTCTTAATTTTGTAAGCGGAGCAAGAGCAAAGTTTGGATCAAATGGTAACTTACAAATTTATCACAATGGATATACAAACGAAAGTTATATTCAACAGACTGGCGTATCTTCTAATTTCTTTGTAAATGCCAACAAAACTTTATTTTTAAATTCAACAAATGGAAATAGTTGGTTCCGTGGTATTCGAAGTGGTGCTGTAGAATTATATTATAATTCTTCACCAACTAATAGAAGATTTATGACATCAGGCATCGGAGTCACAGTCATAGGTCAAATAGATGCAGATGATATTTCTCTTACAAATAATTTAACCGTAAACGGCACCTCAAATTTTAAGGGAAGTGTAACATTAGGAGATGCCATATCGGACAACGTTGTATTTAATTCAAAAGTAAATTCAAACATTTTACCAAATAGTGATTCTTCATTTGACCTAGGAAGTGAAACTTTAAGATGGAGAGAAATATTTGCCGATAAATTTAACGGATTAGGTGAACTTTATGTAGATGACTTGTATGTGACAGGAATCGCAACATTTAAAAATGATGTTGAATTTTGGGGAAACGCTGGAACTGCTAAGTCAGTTTATTGGGATAAATCTGCTGACGCTCTTAAATTTAATAATAATTCATCAGCTACATTTGGAAGTAATGAAGAATTAAAAATATATCAATCCTCAGATGACAGTTTCATCCAAAGCACTGATGCCTCTAATAATTTATATGTTGAGACTGATCTTGGATTTTATATTAGAGGTAACACTTCCTCTCCTCAAACTTTACTTGCAGCGAAAAAAGATCAGGGTGTAGATTTATATTATCTAAGCACAAAGAGAATTGAAACTACTGTTGATGGTGTTAAAATTAGTGGTGGACTTCAAGATAAAGATGGGGACTTAGGAGCTCCAGGACAAGTATTAGCTTCAACAGGATCTGAACTTGATTGGGTTGAAATGGCTCCTGGCACTGTAACTGCAATTGATGTTAAACAAGAAAATTATTGTGGCGTAGATGATACCCCACTCAATCCAATTACAGTAACTCCAACGTCTGCTGGTATATCAACAGTCAGTATTGCTGAGACAAGTAATGCTTATGGTAGAAAATATGTTCAAGATAATGATCCAACTACAGTATCAGGTGGTAGTTATGTTGTATGTGATGGTGATATATGGTATGATACAGACGGTACAAATACAAGTGGATTTATGCCATCAGGATCCATTATCATGTATAATGGAGATACTGCTCCCTCTGGATGGGTTCTTTGTGATAATTCAGCAGCAGCACAGGCAGCAGGTGCACCAGATTTAAGAGATAGATTCATTGTTGCATCTGGTAACACATATAATCGAGGAGATACTGGTAGTGGTTTTGGTGGTGGTTCTGATTTTGTATTGTTATCAGAACAAACAGCAACAGGAACATCAGTAGAATTTACTGGCATTCCTTCAAGTGCACAGGAAATTACATTAATGTTTAAAGGAGTATCTCCCAATGGAAATAACCATTTAGTAGTGCAATTAGGAACTTCTAGTGGTTATATCACATCTGGATATGTTGGTAATTCCGAAAATAGTCAAGGAACTACTGCGATAGCTTCCAACACAACAGACAAGCCAGGGTTCGTAATTTTCGGTAGTGGTGGTTCGAGTGAATTTCACGGTTCGATGATCATCAATAAGGCATCTTCTAATTCTTACACAGAAATTGGTGAATTTAGAAAAGCTAATACTGGTGGATGTGTGACACGAGGTTCTTTATCTTCAGTAAGTGGGACGGTAGACAGATTAAAAATAAAATTTAATGGTAGTAATACTTTTGACGCTGGAACAATAAGTGTTTCTTATAAGACTAGTGGTGCTGGTTCTGGTACTGTAAACACATCTCCTCCATATTATGCTCTAACCTTCATTATGAAGTTATAAATAATTAATAAAAATATATCATGTCTCTTAAAGTAAGAAAAAATGGATCTTGGGTGCCGATTGGTATAAGTGCAAAAGGAGCCAAGGGAGAGAAAGGTGTTAAAGGAAATAAAGGAAATAAAGGTTTAAAGGGTAACAAAGGTTCCTCAGGTTCTCAGGGTTTTAAAGGTATTAAGGGAAATAAAGGTGAGAAGGGCATCAAGGGTGAAAAGGGTGAAAAGGGAATTAAAGGTGCAAAAGGAATTTCAGGTATTGAAGGTTCTAAGGGTAATAAAGGTAGTAAAGGTCTAAAAGGTAATAAAGGTTTTAAAGGATTAAAAGGTGAGAGAGGATCTGTAGGTGAAAAGGGTGATAAAGGATTAAAAGGTAATAAGGGTGAAAAAGGTCTCAAAGGTATTAAAGGTCAAAAAGGAGAACTTGGTAATGTAGGATCTCAAGGTATCAAGGGAAATAAGGGTTTAAAAGGTAATAAAGGCGATAAAGGTATCAAAGGTGCTAAAGGTCTTGACGGAACTGGTGCTGATGGTTCAAAAGGTAGTAAGGGAAATAAAGGACCAAAAGGTAACAAAGGACTAAAAGGTAACAAAGGTCTTGATGGAACAGGTGTTGATGGTTCAAAAGGTAGTAAGGGAAATAAAGGAAATAAAGGTGATAAAGGAATAAAAGGAGAAATTGGTTCCTTAGGTGGAAAAGGTATCAAGGGAAATAAAGGTAATAGAGGTTTCAAAGGAAATAAAGGTTTAAAGGGTGATGTTGTAGCAAAAGGTGCGAAGGGTAATAAAGGAATAAAAGGAATAAAAGGAAATAAAGGTGCTAGTGGAGATGAGGGCAATAAAGGAATAAAAGGAAATAAAGGTTTTAAAGGAAACAAAGGAGAGCAGGGTATTGAAGGAACAGGTGGACTTAAGGGATCTAAAGGAAACCGAGGTCTAAAAGGTATTCAAGGTAGTAAAGGAGAAGTTGGTGGTTCTCCAATAGGTCAGATAGTTGCATGGTCAGGATCTGCAACTGCTGTTCCTCAGGGTTATTTTTTATGTGATGGAAGTCTTCTCAACAGAGCCACATATGCTGCTTTATTCAACGTCATAGGGACTACACATGGTGGAACCAATTCAAATAACTTTAGATTGCCTAATTTAAAAAATAGATTTGTTATTGGTGCTGGTAGTAGTTACGATGTTGGTGACAGAGGTGGTAGTGCAAACGCAACTATTCCATCCCATACTCATGGTGCTGGATCATACACAGCATCATCTGGTGGTTCTCACTATCACAATTTTCCTGGTGATGACCAACTTACATTTGCGAATGGTGTCGCTGGTTGGTCTAATAATTCTGATGGTAATTTTAGTTATGATGCAAACTCAACGATTAGCGGTGGTGGTAAATTGTGGAGAACAACAACACCAAAAAGTTCAGCTAACCATACTCACTCAGTTAGTGGTACTTCTGCTTCGACTGGTTCATCAGGTACTAACGCAAACTTACCACCATACTATGCTCTTGCTTATATAATACAGTATTCTCAAGGTGGTGATGTCGCAAAAGGTGAGAAAGGAAATCGTGGTCAAAAAGGTGATGCAGGTGTCGCTACAAAAGGTGAAAAAGGAAATCGTGGTGATTCTGTAAAAGGTAGTAAGGGAGATAATGTAGGTGGTAGTTTAGATTATGCTCATTTCAGAAAATCTACAAATCCCACAATGGTTGAGAATATAAATGCATCTAACACTGCTGCGGTTCCAATCAAATTTGATATAGAGACATTTAAGGGATCTGTTTTTGTTCATAGTAATACTAGTAATCCTGAAAGGGTATCGGTTACTGGTGATGGTATTTACAATATAACTGTTAATATAGGTTTAGAAGATTATCAAGAAGTTTCTGATAGACCTGCTATCGCATTATATAAAAATGGAACAGTCATTGATTCTACCATCACAGTATCATCACGTACAGGAACGGTTACTCATTATAATGCTCAAATTCTAAGAAGATTTGCCACACTCAAAATTGTTCATACTTTACAATTAGTTAATGGAGATTACATTGAAATTCGTGGTTTTAGAAAATATGCTCACATTCAAACCACTGCTTCAGTTATAAACACATATACACCTGAATGTGAATTCATCATGACCAGATCCTCAGGTGCTGTGGCAGCTTCAGGAAGTCAAGGTGTACAAGGTGTACAAGGACCACAAGGAGAAAAAGGTAATCGAGGAGATACTGGAGCTGCTGGCACAAGTGGAGCACCCATTGGAGCCATAATAGCTTGGCCAACCGCTAATATTCCTTCAGGATGGCGAATTGCTAATGGAAATCCTCTTAGTCGTGCAGCATATCCTGAACTATTTGCTGTTCTTGGAACAACATATGGTGCACCTGATGGTAATACCTTCTATATTCCTGATTGTCAAAGTAGATTTCTTGTCGGTGTTGGTTGGGCTCCTCTTGGAGGAAGAGGTGGTTCAAATACAGCAACCCTATCTCAAGCAAATATACCGTCTCATTTTCATTATGTTGCTGCTTATCAAAATGTGGGTGTAAACCCAAATGTTCCTACTATCAGTTCCACTAATCAGGTAGCTGGAGGAAGTGGAAGAACTAGATGGTATGAGGGTTATAACTTAGCAGGTACAGGTTCTGCTGCTAATGCAGGAAGAACATCATTTGTTGGTTCTGGAGCAGCATTTAATATTACACCTTTGTATCAAGGTGTCTACTGGATTATAAGAGCAGGATCCTAGATTATCTACCTAACTAAATAGACATAGAAATATTTTGGCCGAAATAAGAAGATGCCTCTTAATAGATTAGAGAATTTTATAAAAAACGTAGAGGGAAGAATACTCTATGTGAATCCGAATGACCTTGACTCAACGGACAGTATAACCAATGATGGTAATTCATTAGCACAACCTTTTAAGACAATTCAAAGGGCACTAATTGAATCTGCGAGATTTTCATATGTCACAGGTAAGAATAATGATCGTATTGAAAGAACAACAATATTAGTATATCCAGGTGATCATGTAATTGATAACAGACCTGGTTTTGCAATTAAACCTAGTAGTTCAAATCCAAGTATACCCACAGTTGTATCACCTGGTGGGAGTGAGACAACACCAGCATCAAACGTCTTATCATTAGATTTAAATACTAATTTTGATTTAACACAAGAAGATAATATACTCTATAAATTCAATAGTGTAAATGGTGGTGTAATTGTTCCTCGTGGTACATCACTCGTTGGACTAGATTTAAGAAAAACAAAGATAAGACCAAAATATGTTCCTAACCCAACAGATTCAACTGTTCCTAATTCTGCTTTGTTTAGAATCACAGGTACATGTTATTTCTGGCAGTTCTCCATATTTGACGGTGACAAAAATGGAACTGTTTATATTAATGATAAAGATTTTACAGGACAGACTAAAACAACAACACCATTATTCTCTCACCACAAGTTAACTTGTTTTGAATATGCTGATGGTGTTAACAATGTTTCTGGATATGATAGTACAGATCTTGAAATGTATTACGATAAATTATCAAATGCATTTAATGAAGCAGCTGCTACAAAGGTAATTCCATCTTCTGATAAGTATCCTGTTAATCCAGAAGGATTTTCTCCTCGAAGACCAGAATTTGAAATTGTTGGTGCCTTTGCTTCAGATCCGATTGAAATATCAGCAATTCAATCTGGTGATGGGGTGGTTCCAACACAACAAATTACTGTCACAACAAAAACAGAACATGGATTAAATGTTGGTACACCTGTTCAAATAAAAGGTGTTGTTCAAGGAACTAATACTAGTCTTCCATATAATACATCCTCTTTTGTGCAGGAAGTTATAAGCACCACACAGTTTACATATCTTGCGAAAGGAGACTTTACAAATATCCCACCAATTTCTGGTGGTTCATTAAGTGTTGCGACTGCGACTGTAGTTGTTGAGACTGATACTGTCTCTGGTGCTTCTCCATATATCTTTAACTGTTCTCTTCGTTCTGTTTATGGTATGAATGGAATGATCGCTGATGGTGCGAAAGCGACTGGTTTCCGTTCAATGGTTGTTGCTCAGTTTACTGGTATATCTCTACAAAAAGATGACAGAGCTTTTGTCAAATACAGTAAGATTGATAGGCAATACAATGGCGTTACATTCAATGATCCAACAGAAGGTGCATCATTGACAGCTGGTGCTGCTCAAGCAGATTCAACTCAAATATATCACTTGGATGCTGATGCTATCTATAGGAAGGGATTTGAGACTTGTCATATTACAATGAAAAATGATGCGATCTTACAGATTGTGTCTGTGTTTGCGATTGGATATGCGAAACATTTCAGTGCTGAATCTGGTGGTGATGCTTCGGTAACAAACTCTAACTCCAACTTTGGACAGATATCATTAAACTCTGATGGATTTAAGAAAGAAGCATTCAGAAAAGATGATACAGCATATATTACATCATTAATCACACCAAAATCTGTTGTATCAACAGCAGATAATATTGATTGGCTTAAGATAAATGTAGGTCTTACAAGTTCTGTAAATATATCCAATCACATTTATATTGATGGATTTACAAGTGAAGATGACGCACCACCATCATTAACAGCAGGATTCAGAGTTGGTGCTGCCTTAACAGAAACTCTCTACATTCCTTGTGGGGATG